>ERZ1026776.2208-NODE-2208-length-9981-cov-47.601551_pt1 | contig 9981 bp, 8 predicted proteins | sample MGYA00380125_ERZ1026776 | MGnify/ENA primary metagenome ERZ1026776 (study PRJEB33269, sample SAMEA4719761) | human gut metagenome | biome: human-associated habitat; feature: organic feature; material: feces | place: Cameroon | collected 2013-10 ... | reverse complement strand
AAAGTACTAACTATTTTCCATTCCACCAAATATTTCAAGAAAAAAGTTTCAAAAACAATAAGATTTTAACATTTGGTTACATATTGAGAGAGAATTAATGCAAGTGCACATTATAATATACATACGCACTCCTGCCTGTGCGCGCTGGTATGCATACACAGGCATAAACATAATATGATTGGAAATTTGAAAAGCGAAACGAGAAAAACCCGTCACCCTTCACCCTATCAATATAAATATCTGGCATACAGACAGTTATAGACAAAATAACTAAAAACCACCCTTCACCACCCTTCACCTCCCATCACCTCAATCTAAAAATCGCATTTACCCTAAAAACCTACTATGAAGGCTAAAACTGGTCGTCTATTAAGACCAAGAGTGGTCGTCTATTAAGGCAAGCTTTGGTCTTAATAGACGACAGGATGGACACATAAGAGGAGGCTAAATCAGAAATCCAAACGTCTTTATTTTTTTACTTTTACATATTTCAAATGAAACGAAAAACCCGTCAATTAAAGCTGTAATTACTCAGCACCCATATTGTCATGAGTTGTTACGTTAATACTGTGAGTCAAAGTGTATTATTAATAAAGTTTAAAGTGGTCAACTATATTTTTATAATTTCTATCAGAATAATGCAATAGGCTTCAACTGCTTACGAAGCCGCTTTCATTGCTCTACGAAATAGGCTTCATTGACTATCGAAGCCGCTTTCATTTTTCAAGGCTTTTCTATTCAAAGTTTTCAATAGGGGTGCTGAGTAGTTACTTAAAACCAAAAAGGGGCTAAAAACGGCAAAAAGATGAAGGGTAATGAAGGGTTAAATCTTACCTTTCACCCCTCAGAGCCCCGTGTTTATCGGCATTCCAGGCGAAAAGATGAAGGGTGAAGGGTTAAATCGAATTTCCATTTTAAATTTTCTTCGCTATAAAGATTTTTCAAAAAGAAATCTACCACATCTATTTTCAAACAAAACATCTAAATATACTTTTACACAAAAACTACTACATACATTTCCTATAAAACCACTACAAACACTTCCTATAAAAAGGAAATGAGCGAACAGAATGCCAAGCAGATATTCCTGTTTCGCTAAGTTTGCAAAGTGCCTAAGGAAGGGCACTATTGAGCCAAGATAAGAGCACTTTTGTGCCCCCGAGAAGCACAAACGGGCACAAGTCAGACACCACCCGTAAACCCGAAGCCCAGATTTCTATCTTTCAGAGATACGAGTCGCAAACAAGTCATTTGCACTTTATATTTGCGAAGCGTATGATCTTTAACACGCTATTGGCTTCATGCTCATTAAAAAGCTCTTCCGCGATTATAACATCCATAAAGTCGTAAGGCATAATCGTATTTCTCCCCATCATCCCATACAGGATAAGCCTCAATGGTTCCCGATTCAAGATCCAGGAGGAACACCTCGTCATCATAACCTTGCGAACAAGTCCAATAGGTAAGCTCTGGAGAAAGACCGAATTTCTTGAGATTCTTTATAGCAATGGCGCTATCAAACTCCTCCCACTCCTCCATCCGATCATTAAAGCTGAGTTCTTCCCCATGCAGAACCTGAGTTTCTCCTAATCGGGATATAATCAATTTCCAGTCAGTCAAAGAAGGAATGCTCCAATGCAAATACCTGTTGCCATGTTTCTGATCATACGCTTCAGCAATATCGATGATTTCCTGTAAGCTATAACTTTGATAACAGTCAATATCAAAGACTGGCCAAAAGCGGATTTGCTCATTTGTTTCATCAAAGATGACACCCAGAGCCCGATCTTTATGGGATACAGCATCACAAATCTGCCCATCCTTCATTAAATATTTTCCTATATGAGTCATATTCAAATACATCAATCAATCGTTACCATTACTTTTTGAGGTTTATGAACTTATAGAGACAGAAGTAACCTCTTTCCTATCAGAAAAGTTGCATTTCAGACCAAATTATTTCCCTTGCGAGGAAATCTTGCTTTTCCATAAAGTTTCAAGTTCCAGCTTTTTGGGACCTAAATAAGTCTTAGCATAACTAAGAATATAATATTCCGAATCTTCCTCATCCACTTCGTCTTCAAAATCACAGGTGATAGAAAACCCCGTCTTGGCGATAGCAGGTACAAACCCGACACTATATCTTATTCTCTTTTCATTGGCATTTAATTCCTTACAGAACTCACGGGCCATATCCGCATGCAAATCATTAATGAGTACAGCCCCCAGAAGCGAAATGGCAAACTTACCATCTCGATGAGAAAGCACCCTGACAACACCTTCCGGCAATGCCAGATAAACTTCACCAGTACCATCCTCTCTGCATCCCCTTGTATCACATGCTAATTTTTCTTCCTCCGCCAACAATTTGGCGAGCAATACGAAGGAACGCCGGTTTCTTATCTCACGCTTGTAAGCAGCCTTCTGAAAGTTGCTGGATATCCAGGAACAACCAAAGAAAAGCGCACATCCTATTATTAAAAGCCAAAAATCAGTAGAAAACATATTATTTTTGTTTCATAATCATTAATTAATAATATACTTGTGTTTAATACTCTGATTTTCAAGTGCTACATTGACTAAAAACAAGTTGGTAAAATCTGAAAGGAAATAATTACAAAGAAGAATACATGATATCATTTATTCTTGCTTTTTAACTTCAAAATGTTTCGTCAATCTTTAGTAATCTTAAATCCCAACGTCAAAATAAGTTTGATTGTTTCAATTGACGTATTACGGTCGTATTCCTTTTCTTCCTCGCTCAAGTCCTCATATGGGACAAGACAAGGATGTTTCTTTTCTGCATCATTGCGCTCTTCACCATACGTCCAGCCATCCTTCATCCGTCCAGATGCCCATACCTCATGTACATTCTTGGCAATATCTTCTGCCAAGGCTTGCAATTCCATGGGTAAATCAACACTTTTCGTGTTGATAGGCTGTGGGGTGTAATTGTTCTTATTCATAAATCAACTATTTTGTTACTGTACTATAAAGAGACAGTATTTTATGATGAAAAATCTATCATGGTTATTCTTTCATATCACGGGCTATCTCTCCTGCCCCTATTTCGTTCTAATTACACAGTTCTTGCCATATGGCATAAAAAGTACACTATCTTTTAAATAAACTGATGAGTGTAATTTATATTCAGTCCTTTGTTTGGACAACGGAACTTTCAATTTCACTTCACCCTTCGCGTTCGATATGGCAAGCATATCCTCAATCTGTATCTTTGTATTGCCCACAAATGTTCCTTTAGACTCGCTCCATAGACGGAAGTGAATATTTCCATAGACGGAAGCATCACGAGAGATGTTAATTGTTGTATGTTTCTGCAAGGTGACAATAGTATCAACAACAGAAAAGTCGGTACACTTGAATATAATACGCACTTCTTTATCTATATAGCGGTGAGGTATGTTTTGGAAATGAGCCAGACCTTTAATAGTCTGGATTGTATCTGTCTTGGTCTCGCTGTCTAACGAAAGAGTGACGACGGCATTCTTCATAGGAGGCAGGTTCTTGTTGTATAGCGTCGCCTCTTGTAGCGAGATGGCGACATCGACAGGTTGACCATACATCCAGACACCTATCATGGTTACAAATACAAAGAAGATACCTATTAACCATGCCGCAACCTTCTCCATGAGCATACGCTTATGGCGTTGCCAAATACTATCAAATTCAACACCTAATAGTTTGGTGATAAGTTGCACATATGCTCTTTCTCTATTCAGCCATGACCAATGATATATTTTCTCATGGATGTTAGCACCAAGGATTTCGGGTAAGCTTAATTCGTTGACTATTGGATTGAAACATTCAGTCTCTTCCTTTCCACTATGCGGAATACCATCAACGATAAAAAAATGTATCTGCTCAGTACGTCCCAACTGATGAAAGAAGGCGATTTCCTTTCCCACCCATTCAGAGCGTGCGGAGTTAGGCGAACAAATCACTATAAGGTTACGGGATGCCTTCAGTCGTTCTTGCAGTTCAGATGACAAACCTCCTGGCTGTATGTCGGTAGGAGCAAAAAATACAGGACGCATCGGATTCTTTTTCCAGCCATGTTTACTACATAGAGTAGCAGGCATACGATAACGCTCCAGTTTTTTCTGTATTCTCTTTCCCCACTTATAGTCGAGGGAGTTATAAGATATAAAGGCGAAATATTTATATTCTTGCGGTTTCATGCTTATTCTTTCAATAATAATTGCTTTATTTTTTCTACGTCTTCTTCTCTGTTCTTAGGAATAACACCTGCTTTGGAAAATTCCTCGAAGTCAGAAAGAAAACCTTCTTTCAATTCTGATTTATATTGACGATATATCTTTTCTGCCTCTTGGTATTTGCCCTGAAAGAGGAGAGCAGCAGCAAGATTGCTATAAGCTACGTGTTTTGTTGAATCAAATTTCAAAACTTCTCTTGAATAATTTTCAGCTTCTGTATATTGTTTTTCGAAAATGGCAAAAAAGGATTGACTCACTAAAATACCTTTCAGTAATTCTGTATAATCACTGTTTTTTAATTGGTATAAAGTCTTCAGTAATGGTATGTTTTGCTTAAAGCATTGATATGCCTGAGAGTATTTTTTCTCTTGCCCATAAAGTTGATGAAGCCATGACATTATTTTGGTATAATAATCTATTGATTTTCCCTGTTCAGCTTCTTTTTTGTAGAATTCCAAGGCTTGCTCTAAAGGAGATATAGCTTCTGTAGATTTTCCTTGTTTAAGCTGCAAATGTGCGAACCAAAACAAACAATCTGCCTGTTTTTGACTATAAATAAACGAATTCTCTCCCATCAAGCGTTTATATATTTCCAAGGCAGAATTATACATCTGCTCGCTTTCGGTGAAACGTTGAGTAACACTGTATAAATTTGCGAGATTATGATAACTTCCTGCCAAATCAAGATTGTAGGCATGAGGATTGGTATCTGCCAAACGTTTGCGGATTTCCAAGGCGGATTTATGCATCGCTTCACTATCAGTAAAACGCTGGGTGCTGCTGTATAAAAGACCGAGGTTGAAATAACAATTTGACAAAAATGAATCATACCCCTGATGATTAGAATCTGCCAAACGTTTGCGGATTTCCAAGGCAGACTTAAGCATCCGCTCGCTATCGGTGAAACGTTGAGTGATGCGGTATAAAAGGCCGAGATTGTAATAGCTATCTGACAAATCAGGTTCGTATGTCAGAGGATTAGAATCCACCAAGCGTTTGCGGATTTCCAAGGCGGATTTATGCATCGCTTCACTATCAGCAAAACGATGGGTGCTGCTGTATAAATTTGCGAGGTCATTATAACACATAGCCACATACGAATTGTAGACCTGAGGATTAGAATCTGCCAAACGTTTATATATTTCCAAGGCGGACTTATACATCTGCTCGCTATCCGTGAATCGCTGGGTGGCGCTGTATAAAATACCGAGATTATTATAGCTCATAGCCAAAGCAGGACCATAGGTCTGAGGATTCGAATCCGCCAAACGTTTGCGGATTTCCAAGGCGGATTTATGCATCGCTTCACTATCAGCAAAACGATGAGTGGCGCGGTATAAAATACCAAGGTTGTTATAGCTATCTGACAAATCAGGTTCGTATGCCAGAGGATTGGACTTCGCTAAACATTTGCGGATTTCCAAGGCGGATTTATGCATCTGTTCACTATCACCGAAACGCCGAGCTGCGCTATATAAAATACCGAGATTATTATAGCTCATAGCTAAATCTGGCTCGTATGTTTGCAGATTGGACTTCGCTAAACGTTTGCGGATTTCCAAGGCAGATTTATGCATCTGTTCACTATCAGCAAAACGACGAGTGAAATAATATAAAACGGCAAGATTATTATAAAACAAAGCTAAATCTGGCTCATACATTTGTGGATTAGAATCAGCCAAACGTTTATATATTTCCAAGGCGGACTTATACATCTGCTCGCTATCAGTGAAACGGCGGGTGCTGCTGTATAAATTTGCGAGATTGTTATAGCTCTTAGCTAAACCCGGCACGTATGTTTGCGGATTGGACTTCGCTAAACATTTGCGGATTTCCAAGGCAGACTTATGCATCTGCTCGCTATCAGTGAAACGTTGGGTTTCTTGGTATAAAAGACCGAGGTTGTTATAGCTCATAGCCAAAGCAGGACCATAGGTCTGAGGATTCGAATCCGCCAAACGTTTGCGTATTTCCAAAGCAGAATTAAGCATTTGCTCACTCTCAGTGAAACGCTGGGTTTCTTGGTATAAAAGACCGAGGTTGTCATAGCTTCCTGCCAAATCGGAATCGTAAGCATGAGGTTCTGTATCTGCCAAACGTTTATATATTTCCAAGGCAGAATTATACATCTGCTCGCCATCGGCGAAACGATGTGTGTCACAGTATAAATTTGCAAGGTTATTATAGCATGCTGCCATAGAAGACTTGTAGGCCTCTGATCTTGTATTAGCAAGGATAGATAATTTGTTTTTATATAGTTTATAATATTTTTCAGCCTCAGTAAATTGATTTAGATTCTGAGAAAAAATTGCATAATTCCAGATAACATCCAGTGTTTGTAATTTATCTGCCAATCCTTTTAATAATTCAGCAGCCTTATTCCATTCATTACTCATTTTATAAGCTGACACTTGGGCTTGGATACTCTTCTTATATTCCTCTATATCCTTATCAGCAAGGACCTTTGCAGAATCAGCTGTTTGGCGCAATTTTTCTGCTTGGGTTTTAACCTTTAATGCATCGTCAAGTTTTTCAAGATAGTTGCCTTGTTCAAACAATTTGATGGCCTCCTCCAATTGTCCTTGATTAAACAGTTCGATAGCCCTCTGAGCAAGCGTATCCACCTCACTCTCATCAATACGAGCAAACATATCAGCATACTCTTCCATGTGTTTCTCGGCATTATCACGATCTCTATTGATGGAATCTAATTTCGCATAATATTCATCAAGGGTGAGTTGCTGAGCCTTGTTTTTCTTTTCAAGTTCAGCCAACCTTTTTTTATATTTCTTTTCTGCTTGATTTATTCCAATAGAGATAAGGTTGTTTTTCTGCTTCTGAAATTGATTGGCATCACAGAGTATCAGTTTAAGCGGCTCTTTTCTTGCACTCCATTCATCCACTGCCTGTTGGTTGAATACCATCAAGCCCTTCTTACTAACCGTTGCCCTACCGAGTCGATCACCCATATTAATATTCTGTAGTTTCAAGGAAAAAACGCCATTGTTTTCATCGCTTACGACACCATTGGGTGAAGTAGCTGTCTTCACATACACTCCACCGAGCGGCGTACGTGGATTCTTACCATTGTAACGAAAAGTAATACCTTTTTGTACAAAAACAGATTGAGCCAACATATTACATGTGCACAATAAAACCATAAAGAATATTACAATTTTTCTCATATCTTACATCCTATTTATTCTTTTGCTTTTCATGCTTATTCTTTCAATAATAATTGCTTAATTTTTTCTACGTCTTCTTTTCTGTTCTTAGGAATAACACCTGCTTTGGAAAATTCCTCGAAGTCAGAAAGAAAACCTTCTTTCAATTCTGATTTATATTGGCGATATATTTTTTCTGCCTCTTGGTATTTGCCTTGAAAGAGGAGAGCAGTTGCAAGATTGCTATAAGCTACGTGTTTTGTTGAATCAACTTCCAAAGCTTCTTTTGAATAATTTTCAGCTTCAGTATATTGTTTTTCGAAAATGGAATAGAAGGATTGGCTCACAAAAATATCATTCAACAGTTCTGTATAATTGCTTTTATCTGACTGATATAATGTTTTCAGTAACGGTATATTACGCTTAAAGCATTGATATGCCTGTGAGTATTTTTCTTGTTTAACTTGTGAATTTGCGAGCCCAAACAAACAATTTGCCAATCTTTGACCATAAAAATGCGCATTCTCTCCCATCAAGCGTTTATATATTTCCAAGGCAGAATTGAACATCTGCTCACTATCGGCAAAGCGCTGGGTAACATAATATAAATTTGCGAGATTGTTATAGCTATCTCCCAAAGCTGACTCGTATATTTGCGGATTTGTTTTAGAAAGCAATAATTGTTTTTTTATATATATCTTATAATATGTCTCAGCTTCTGCAAATTGATTTTGATTTTGAGAAAAAATTGCATAATCCCAGATAACATCCTGTGTTTGTAATTTATCTGCCAATCCTTTTAATAATTCAGCAGCCTTATTCCATTCATTACTCATTTTATAAGCTGACACTTGGGCTTGGATACTCTTCTTATATTCCTCTATATCCTTATCAGCAAGGACCTTTGCAGAATCAGCTGTTTGGCGCAATTTTTCTGCTTGGGTTTTAACCTTTAATGCATCGTCAAGTTTTTCAAGATAGTTGCCTTGTTCAAACAATTTGATGGCCTCCTCCAATTGTCCTTGATTAAACAGTTCGATAGCCCTCTGAGCAAGCGTATCCACCTCACTCTCATCAATACGAGCAAACATATCAGCATACTCTTCCATGTGTTTCTCGGCATTATCACGATCTCTATTGATGGAATCTAATTTCGCATAATATTCATCAAGGGTGAGTTGCTGAGCCTTGTTTTTCTTTTCAAGTTCAGCCAACCTTTTTTTATATTTCTTTTCTGCTTGATTTATTCCAATAGAGATAAGGTTGTTTTTCTGCTTCTGAAATTGATTGGCATCACAGAGTATCAGTTTAAGCGGCTCTTTTCTTGCACTCCATTCATCCACTTCCTTTTGGTTGAATATCATCAAGTCCGTATTACTAACCGTTGTCCTACCGAGTCGGTCACCCATCTTAACATTCTGTAGTTTCAAGAAAAAAACACCATTGTTTTCGTCGCTTACGACACCATTAGGTGAAGTAGCTGTCTTCACATACACTCCTCCAAGCGGCGTACGTGGTTTCTTACCATTGTAACGAAAAGTAATGCCTTTTTGTACAAAAACAGATTGAGCCAACACATTATATGTGCCCAATAAAACCATAAAGAATATTACAATTTTTCTCATATCTTACATTTTATTTATACTTTTACTTTTCATGCTTATTCTTTCAATAATAATTGCTTTATTTTTTCTACGTCTTCTTCTCTGTTCTTAGGAATAACACCTGCTTTGGAAAATTCCTCGAAGTCAGAAAGAAAACCTTCTTTCAATTCTGATTTATATTGGCGATATATTTTTTCTGCCTCTTGGTATTTGCCTTGAAAGAGGAGAGCAGTTGCAAGATTGCTATAAGCTACGTGTTTTGTTGAATCAACTTCCAAAGCTTCTTTTGAATAATTTTCAGCTTCAGTATATTGTTTTTCGAAAATGGAATAGAAGGATTGGCTCACAAAAATATCATTCAACAGTTCTGTATAATTGCTTTTATCTGACTGATATAATGTTTTCAGTAACGGTATATTACGCTTAAAGCATTGATATGCCTGTGAGTATTTTTCTTGTTTAACTTGTGAATTTGCGAGCCCAAACAAACAATTTGCCAATCTTTGACCATAAAAATGCGCATTCTCTCCCATCAAGCGTTTATATATTTCTAAGGCAGAATTGAACATCTGCTCACTATCGGCAAAACGTTGCATGTCGTTATATAAAACACCAAGGTTGTTATAGCTATCTGCCAAATCAGGATCATAGACCTGAGGATTAGCATCTGCCAAACGCTTGCGAATTTCCAAGGCGGATTTATACATCTGCTCGCTATCGGCAAAACGTTGCATGTCTCTGCATAAAACACCGAGGTTGTTATAGCAATCTCCCAAACTTGGTTCATAGACCTGAGAATTTATATCTACCAAACGTTTATATATTTTCAAGGCGGAATTGAACATCTGCTCACTATCAGAGAAACGCAGGGCGTCGTGGTATAAAAAACCAAGATTGTTATAGCTATCTCCCAAATCAGGATTATAGACCTGAGGATTAGCATCTGCCAAACGTTTGCGGATTTCCAAGGCAGAATTG
>ERZ1026776.2207-NODE-2207-length-9984-cov-4.288952_pt1 | contig 9984 bp, 10 predicted proteins | sample MGYA00380125_ERZ1026776 | MGnify/ENA primary metagenome ERZ1026776 (study PRJEB33269, sample SAMEA4719761) | human gut metagenome | biome: human-associated habitat; feature: organic feature; material: feces | place: Cameroon | collected 2013-10 ... | reverse complement strand
AAAACCGTATGCATACGATCAAAGCCGTGATGGCAGCAACGCTTGGCGCATAAGGACAGAGCAATGAAGACAGAAATATTAAAATTACTCAGAGAGCAGGACGGATATCTGTCCGGACAGCAGATCTGCGAAACACTCGGTGTTTCCCGGACAGCGGTCTGGAAGGTGATGAACCAGCTGAAGGAGGAAGGCTATCAGATCGAAGCGGTTCCGAATAAAGGCTATCATCTTCTGCAGACACCGGATATCCTCTCTGTCAGTGAAATAGAGAGCAGACTGACAACAGATCATATGGCAAGAAAGCTCTATTATTACGACGTGACGGATTCGACCAATACGGATTGTAAGCGGTATATGGAAGAAGAGGGTGTACATGGTACACTTGTAGTTGCGGATATGCAGCGCGCAGGCAAGGGACGCAGAGGCAGAAGCTGGGAATCCCCAAGCGGACATGCCATTTTTATGTCACTTGGCCTGAAGCCGGAAATTTCGCCGAATAAGGCTTCCATGCTGACACTTGTCATGGCACTTGCGGTCTGTGACGGAATTGCCGGGGCGACAGGGCAGGAGACAGGGATCAAGTGGCCGAATGATGTCGTACTGCATCAGAAAAAGATCTGTGGCATTCTGACGGAAATGAGTGCAGAGCCGGATTACATCAATCATGTGATCATTGGCGTCGGTATTAATGTCAACCAGACAGAATTTCCGGAGGAGATCGCAAAAACAGCAACTTCTCTTTGTATCGAAATGGGACAGACTGTGCAGAGGGCATCTGTGATCGCCGCGGTGATGTCATATTTTGAAATGTATTATGAGAAGTTTATACAGGCAGGTGATCTTTCTGCCATTTTGGAAGAATACAATGACAGACTGGTAAACCGGAATGCGCAGGTGCGTGTTCTGGATCCGAAGGGCGAATTTTCGGGCACAGCGCTTGGTATCAACAAAAGCGGTGAGCTTTTAGTAAAAAAGGAAGACGGAAGCGTGGCGGAAGTTTACGCCGGTGAAGTTTCCGTAAGAGGAATATATGGTTATGTCTGATCTGCAGATGAAAGACCGTATGGCAGACGGCAGAATTGTTCTGTGCGGTTCCAATGCATACGAAAAGAAATATTATTTCAATCCACTGTTTGATTCCGTACCGGAATCGGTCAAGGAAGAACTGCATATTATCTGCGTATTGTTTACAGAAGAAGCGGGCGGTGTTTTTCTGATCGTTTTTGAACCGGATGGCAGCATCTCCATGGAGACAGAGGCGGCGGAAGAGGATATTTTATATGATGATATCACAGCAGGACTGTTAGTCAGCGAGATCCGCAGACACAGACAGACGCTGTTTGAGGAGCTGCAGCTGTTTTACAGAGTATTTGTACTGAAAGAAGATATTACACTGGAGGATGAAACGTAAGATGATATTAGTACTGGATGTGGGAAACACAAATATTACGTTTGGTGCATATGAGGAAGAAAAGCTGGTGACAACATTCCGTATGACAACAAAGGTGCAGCGTACCTCAGATGAGTATGGGATTGTGATCCGGGATCTTCTGCATATGAACGGAGTAAAACGGACTGATATAGAGGGCAGCATTGTGGCAAGTGTTGTGCCAAACGTGATGCATTCCCTGACGAGTGCCATGATCCGCTATATTGGAACGAACCCGATCGTTGTCGGACCGGGGACAAAATCGGGAATCCAGGTAAAAACGAAAAACCCGCGTGAGCTTGGTGCTGACCGTGTGGTAGATGCGGTGGCTGCCTATGAGAAATACGGCGGACCGATCCTTGTGCTGGATTTTGGTACTGCGACGACCTATGACTATGTATCGGAGGATGGCTGTCTGATGGCAGGGGTGACTGCGCCCGGAATCCGTATTTCCGCTGCAGCGCTTTCTGAAAATGCAGCAAAGCTCCCTGCATTTGAGATCAAGAAGCCGGACAGTATTTTAGCGGGCGATACCGTGACGAGCATGCAGGCAGGTATCATGTACGGACAGATCGGACAGACGGAATATATCATCCGCCAGATGAAAAAGGAAACCGGTTGTGACAATATGAAGGTTGTTGCAACAGGCGGTCTGGGAAGAGCAATTTCCAAGGAAACTGCGCTGATCGATTATTATGATTCGACCTTGACACTGGACGGACTGAGGATCATTTATCAGAAAAACAGACAGGAAAAAAAGCATGAATAAAAAGCTGAAAATAGGAAATGTCAGCCTTGAAAATCCGGTTGTACTGGCTCCGATGGCAGGTGTAACAGACCTGCCATTTCGTTTGCTCTGCAAAGAGTATGGGGCTGGCCTTCTCTGCATGGAGATGGTATCGGCGAAGGCAATTTATTATAACAATAAAAATACGGAGCTGCTGATGGAGATCCATCCGGAGGAAAAGCCGGTTTCTCTGCAGCTGTTTGGATCGGATCCGGATATTATCAGCGAAATGGCAAAAAAGATCGAGGAAAAGCCGTTTGATATTCTTGACATCAATATGGGCTGTCCGGTGCCAAAGGTGGTCAATAACGGAGAAGGCTCTGCCCTGATGAAAAATCCGAAGCTGGTGGAAGAAATCCTGACCAAAACCGTAAAGGCAATCCAAAAGCCGGTAACGGTCAAGATCCGCAAGGGCTTTGATGAAGCACATGTCAATGCGGTAGAGATCGCGAAGATCGCAGAAGCAAGCGGCGTTGCTGCGATTGCCGTGCATGGACGGACAAGAGAGCAGTATTATGCGGGCAGGGCAGACTGGGAGATCATCAGGCAGGTCAAAGAGGCGGTTTCTGTTCCGGTCATCGGAAACGGTGATATCACAGACTGTGCTTCTGCAGCAGAGATGTTGAAACAGACGGGGTGTGATGGCATTATGATCGGACGTGCAGCGAGAGGGAATCCATTTATTTTTGGTCAGATCGCTTCTTTTCTGGAAACAGGAAAGCTGCCGGATAAGCCGTCGCTGACGCTGCTCAGGGATACAATACTCAGACATGCGGATCTGCAGGTGAAGTACAAAGGGGAATATACTGCGGTGCGTGAAATGCGCAAGCATATCGCATGGTATTCCGCAGGACTTAAAAATTCTGCCAGACTGCGGGGCGCGATCAACGAGATCGAAAGCATGGAAGAACTGCGCGAAAGAGTCATACAGCTTTTCTCTCCGACATAAGCTGTAGTATGGAAGACTATTTTTATTACCTGCCAGGGGAAAAACCGGAAAAGGCACCTGCTTATGTGGATATCGGAGACTTCCGCATATGGGGTGTGTGGATAAAAGAAGAAAGACTGCTTCAGTATCTGACAGACAGGACGATCGCGCGGAAAAAAGCGAAGAAGAAAAACAGTCAGACCGTATATTCGTTATTACGCCGGTTGTGGAAGCGGAAAATCGGAATGCAAAAAACAGAAGATATAGCCGGAGCAGCTTGTGTGGATCTTAAAGATCCCATGCACAAAGTCGCCAGCGAAGCACTTAAAAAAAGATTGCCGGGAGAAGACCTGCTTATGTGGGATTTTCCCGGCAAACTTTATCTTGCCTTTGGCAGGGATATGTTGCAGAAACTGTTTGAGGGGCAGGAGCAGATCACGCTTTTCTGTCTGCTTTCGGAGGAAACGGATCATGAACTGCCGAAGTTTCTGGCAGATCAGGCACTTTATCTGCAGGAACTTGTTTTTTTTGCGCCTGCATACGGAACGGACAGAGCAGAAGACATGCTGGAGGAGATCTATGAGGAAACGGGACTCGTGGGAAGCTGCAGCGGTTATGAGAAACTGCCTCTGTATCTGGCAGACAGGCAGCAGTATGCGCATCCAATGATGGGAGGGGATGCAGAAAACGTAGAACAACTGGTCATTCTGGATGAAAACGGTGAAATTCCGGCAATATTTTCCGGGGCGGTTTATATAGCAGCATATCCTTCCAGTGCCAAAAGAAAAATCAGACGGCTGCAGGAGTGCGGAATGCGCTGTAAAACCTTGCGAAAGTACCTTGACAGTACCTTTTTGAGTGGGCTATAATGTCTAAGTTAAAGTGGCGGCAGATGCCCGCTGTATCAAAGCAAAGAAAGGATGACAGTCGTGGAAGCAAAGAAAAATATCTTAACCTATGAAGGTCTCAAGAAATACGAAGATGAATTGGAAAATTTAAAGGTCGTTAAGCGTCAGGAAGTTGCGCAGAAGATCAAAGAAGCAAGAGCACAGGGTGACTTATCCGAAAATGCTGAGTATGATGCAGCAAAAGATGAGCAGCGAGACATCGAAGCAAGAATTGATGAGCTGGAAAAAATCTTAAAAAATGCCGAGGTCATTGTAGAAGATGAAGTAGACCTCGATAAGATCAACATTGGCTGTCAGGTCAAGATCTTAGATATTGAAATGAATCAGGAGCTTGACTATAAGATCGTAGGTTCTACAGAGGCAAACAGCTTAAAGGGAAAGATTTCCAACGAATCTCCTGTGGGACGTGCACTGATCGGTGCAAAAACAGGTGATATTGTAAGGGTAGAAACACCTGGTGGAGAACTGGAATATCAGGTACTTGAAATTCAGAGAGCAGGAGTATAAGAACGTGGGAGATAAGAATCAGAATCAGACACAGGATGTCAACCAGCTTCTGCAGGTTCGACGTGAAAAGCTGGCGAATCTGCAGCAGGCAGGGAAAGATCCGTTTCAGATAACAAAATTTAACCAGACACACCATTCCATGGAAGCGAAGAAGCTTTATGAGGCACATGAAGCAGAGCTTTTAAAGGATCATAGAGAACCGGATGTATCCGGAATGGATGAGGAGCAGGCAAAGGAAGCACTGAAGGCAGATTATGAAGAAAGACGTGCCATTATGGATGCACATCCTCTGCATGTGGCGATCGCCGGTCGTATGATGTTCAAGCGTGTCATGGGGAAAGCTTCTTTCTGTAACATTCAGGATTTGCAGGGAAGCATTCAGGTCTATGTGGCAAGAGATTCCATCGGCGAAGACTCTTATGCAGACTTTAAGAAAGCAGATATTGGCGATATTTACGGACTGGAGGGCTTTGTATTCCGTACAAGAACAGGCGAGATCTCTATCCATGCAGAGAAGATGACACTTCTTTCCAAGAGCTTACAGATTCTGCCGGAGAAGTTCCACGGACTGACAGATACTGATACCCGCTATCGTCAGAGATATGTGGATCTGATCATGAATCAGGACAGCAAGGAAGTTTTCATCAAGCGCTCCCAGATCATCAAGGAAATCCGTAATTTCCTCGCAGGCCGTGATTTCATGGAAGTGGAAACACCGATGCTGGTTGCCAACGCAGGTGGTGCAGCAGCAAGACCGTTTGAGACACATTATAATGCACTGAATGAAGATGTAAAGCTTCGTATTTCACTGGAGCTTTATCTGAAGAGACTGATCGTAGGCGGACTCGAGCGGGTTTACGAGATCGGTCGTGTATTCCGTAATGAAGGCGTGGATACAAGACACAATCCGGAATTTACACTGATGGAATTATATCAGGCATATACAGATTATGAAGGAATGATGGAACTGACAGAGAGCATGTTCCGTTACCTTGCAGAAAAGGTATGCGGCAGTACAAAGTTCACATACAACGGGATTGAGCTTGATTTCGGTAAGTCGTTTGCACGTCTGACCATGAACGATGCCATCAAGAAATACGCAGGTATTGATTTTGATACCGTAGAAAGTGATGATGCTGCCAAGGCACTTGCCAAAGAGCACAACATCGAATTTGAAGAACGTCATACAAAGGGCGATATCATCAACCTCTTCTTTGAGGAATATTGTGAGAAGGAGTTGATCCAGCCAACCTTTATCATGGATCATCCGGTAGCCATTTCTCCGCTGACAAAGAAGAAACCTTCCGATCCAAGCAAGGTAGAACGTTTCGAGCTCTTTATCAATACATGGGAAATGTGTAACGCCTATTCCGAGCTGAACGATCCGATCGATCAGAGAGAACGTTTTGCCGCACAGGATGCAGCTTTTGAAGCAGGCGATGAAGAAGCCAACCATACAGATGAGGACTTCTTAAATGCACTGGAGATCGGTATGCCACCGACAGGCGGTATCGGATACGGTATCGACAGACTTGTCATGCTGCTGACCGATTCACCGGCAATCCGTGATGTACTGCTGTTCCCGACAATGAAGTCGCTTAGCTAAAAATAAGGCTTTCCGAGCTTTGAAAATCGGATTTGACCAATATTTGACCAAAAAAATCATAGTCAAATGTATAGATATGCGTAAATGTGTGTAATGGTTTGCTATCGATTATATTTATTCGCACTTATTCGAGGATATTTTCTAAAGAAATTTAGAAGATATCCTCTTTTTTGTTTAATAGGAAAGTTCTATGAATAAAATTACGTAAAAAGACTGGAATATTGATATTGAAATTCACTTTACGCATATGAAATTGTATCAAAAACTATGTGCAAGAGTAAATTCTAGAATTGGAGGGAGCAGGTCAAAATTCACTTCAAAATGCACTCCCGGATTTTGAATAGCAGTTATGATTCTTGTGATAGCAATAACTCGCATAAATATGCGAGTTGTTGCTTGATGGAAGCGACAAAAAAGGGTAAAATTAATGAGAACTGTATTATGATGGATAGGTGAATTGATGGCTATTTCGTACAATAAATTATGGAAGCAACTAATAGATAAAAAAATGAGCGCAGCTGATCTTAGGAAAAAGGCAAATATTGCTTCTAATACATTGACACGGATGAGAAAAGATCAGGATGTGACGCTTCAAGTGTTGGAAAAAATATGTGCAATACTTGATTGTGATTTTGGCGATATCATGGAATACATTCCTGAAAGAGAAAAGTAGAACAGACGGATTCTGTGTGTTTGATGTGATAATGAAAGCGGATATATTTGAGAATATTGTTTTTATATCTCAAATACTTCCTATTGCTGAACAAACAGCAATAGGAAGCTACGTTGAATTGCTTAAAGACAAAAGTATTTACTGTTGGTATCGACATATTCCGATTTTGCATCGATGAGTGCCTGAATCTTCTGGACATCGTTTCGTGTTTGTGAGGCAAGGCGATCAATGCGAGATCTGGCATGGTCATCGTCTACACTACAGAATGAGGAAAGATACTTGTCGGCGTTGAAAACCGTGTGATTATAACGACTCAGATCGATATTGTAGTTGAGTTCCAGTTCGTGCAGGAGAGCATGGAATAACTGGTTAAAATCTTTCGTTTTAAGATCTGAGACAACGGTCATAGGATCATAGCTTTCATTGATGATGTGCAGGTAAATATATCCGGCAACGGGCTTACGAGACATGAATCTCGTAATAACCGCATCGATTAAAGTGGAACAAGTGTCAGGCTTGTATGATAGCTTACGGATAATATCTTCCGTGAAGTCGATATTGCTCTCAATAATATGCTTATTGTAGATGACAGAATCAAGCTTACTGCAAGAATCGTTTTCGTCGTCATCACTGAAGAAGGCTGTGTCAGACTCGGTATGCTTTACTTCAGTACCGTGGCTCTTGGCAATATCGAGAACGATGTTGTTACGGATGTACTTCCGCAGATTATAAACAAAGTACTCCGGATTCTTATCAAGGTAGGTATCGATTCGTACCCGACCGGTATTGTCAATGTCGCCCGCCGATTTTGTGATAATATTATAAAGACCAAGGTATGTTTCAGAAACGACCTCGTAAAGAGTGTCATACTCTTTGAGATCCTTATAATACTGAGAAGGATACGAGCGAGCAACGGAGGTGATTAACTCATGAAGAGATTTTTCATGAACCAAAACATTGATTACATCGGCTAAGGCATCCTTGAGTTCCTGATTAAGCGTTGCATATTCAGGAAGTGTTTTAAGCTGACTGACGGTAAGCCTATTCTCTTTGAGAAAATGTAAAATACGCTCCAACGTAATCTGAGATGTGGATTTGTTGAAAGAAGTCGTTTTCATAGGTGATACCTCCATTTCTTTTATGATTTGATTTTCAGACAGGCCCGGTGGAAGCATCAGCTTAGACATTTATATTTTTTAGTAGGAAAACGGTAGATAATAAGTAGAAAAACGGTAGAGGAGATTACATATGAAGTCGCTGAATATAGATGAAACTATTGTTTATGATGAAGAAGGAAGAAAGATTCTCTTTTTGGATAATTCTGGAAAGGAGAAATTTGATATTCCCAATAATCAGCAATGGAATTTGTTTGTTGAGTTATTAAAGGCAGAGGATCACGAATGCCACACTCTTTACCTTGAAGATGCACTGAATGCCACAAACGTTTCGGGTAAGTCGTCATATTCTCCAATTAAAGATTTGGCAAGTAAGCTTAGAAAAGAACTTAACAGAATTGGGATACCTTGTAATACAGGAAAAAGCGAAGACCCAGATAAGATAATTATAAAAAATAAAGGGAATAGTAAGTGGGGGCAGGAAGGTTATAATGGGTCTTATTGCATTATTGTTCCCAAAGAAAAAAATAAACTAGAAAAACTTATTGCCGATTTATTTTGGAGACGATATGAATATTTGTCGGCTCAGAAAGAGGGACAAAATAAAGTTTTAGAGATAAATGCCAAGTTAGGCGATGTTTATCAGATACCATTGATGCAGGAAGAGGGGAAAGACTGTGAATGGAGTATTAACAATAAGGATGAATATAATCAGAATATACTGATAGAAGCTCCGAATGGATATGGAAAGACAACACTGGTAAAAAGTATCTTGCTTTCATCAATATATGAATACAGAAATGACTTGTCTCAGGAAGAGATAGATAAATACTTAGAGATAAGAGAATTCCATAAAATTTCGGAAGACCATTTATGTCTATTTATAGAGTGCAAAAACATAGATTTTACAAGCTTAATTAACGACGATGAAAAAGATTGGATTTACGACAACTTGTCAAATCGAATGAGCATTGCAATTGACAAGTATGTTGAACGAGAATCTTTTTATGAATTGCTTAAAAAATATAATTTTAGCGGGAGGTTAGTCGTAATTATTGATGGTTTTGATGAGATCAAAGAGGAGTACAGAGAAATACTATTGAATAAAATAGATGATTTCCAGAGAAATAGCGATTACGGGTGTCATTCAAGGCTAATTCTTACAACGCGCCCATTGTTTTGGAATATTAATTTTGATGGGTATAGAAAATATTCAATTTCAAATGGAAATATAATTGAAGACAGAAGCGTTTTCATGAATTATGTTAAAAGCTATTCGAGGCAACATAATAATGTTGATGCTGACCAGTTGTTTGAGTATGTATCTAACAACTATTACTTAAGAAAGATAATCTGTATCCCTACTATTATTGTTTGGATTATTCGCGAACAGCAAATGGAGTGTAAAGTTTATGAGACTGTTGAAAGAATAATCGAACAGATGATGCTTAGATATAATTCCCGAGAACTTTCTAATCACAAGGAACAATATAAGAGGGTTTATGAAGAAATCGCGTATAAATATTTGTGTATGAATACTGGTGGCACGGGATTATCAATTTTAAATACGGAAATTATACCCCTTGTAAGAAGTTGTATTGATGATATTGCACAGGAAGGTAATAGAAGATTTAATGTAATCTTTTCATCGGAAAAATCGGATGATGAAAATCTTGGAGAACTTTTCTTTACAAATGTTGCGTTGCTGGAATACGAAAATCGAAGACTTAGATTTACTAGTGATATATTTGCATATCATCTAGCTGCACGAAGCCTATTGAGAGCTTTTAAAAATCACATTGATGAACGAGATTTATTTAACAAGCTGAATGCAATTCCAATTGAATCAAGATATTATGTAATGGTGATTGCTTCTTCTATAGCAGAGTACTTGACGGATTTAAGATTCTTCGATGGGTTTGGAGCAGATGCTTTGGATATTAAATTTGAATTGGCGGAAGGGTTTTATAAGTATATTAATGACAGATGGAATGATTCAAATTGCGGAAAGAAAGAGAGAGCGTGCATAAA
>ERZ1026776.2200-NODE-2200-length-10001-cov-8.847074_pt1 | contig 10001 bp, 10 predicted proteins | sample MGYA00380125_ERZ1026776 | MGnify/ENA primary metagenome ERZ1026776 (study PRJEB33269, sample SAMEA4719761) | human gut metagenome | biome: human-associated habitat; feature: organic feature; material: feces | place: Cameroon | collected 2013-10 ... | reverse complement strand
GCTTCTGGCCCTTTTTCACGGGCAGGTCGCCGTGGATGGTGGCGATCATCATCTGGGGTGTGCGGTTCACGGCCAGCAGCGCGGCGCGGTCGATCTTCAAAAGGCCGTCGCAGTCGGCGATGAGCTCGATCTTGCCCTCCTTCGGCTCGGTGCCATGGATGTTGCGGCCCGCCGCTGCTTTGTACAAAAGGGCGGCAGCTTCGTCCTCGTGCAGGATGCCGGGGCGCTTTTCCCAGACATAGAGGTTCTCTTTGCCGATGGAGAGCAGCACCGGGATATCCTCCGGCTGCACGATGTGCCCCTTGCGGAAGCGGGCACCCTTGAACTCGCCGGGGATGATCTGGGTGATGTCGTGGCAGAGCACCTGCCCCACCGCGTCTTCGGTACGGATCAGTTTCATGGTGTGCCTCCGTTACAGCGTGGGCATCTGGGCAACGAGCCAGTCCGCCAGTGCCTGGGTATCCTCCAGCCCGAAATTCGCGCCCGGGATGTCGCCCACCACCGCCAGCGGCTGGATGGACTCCGGCGCGGCCGAGACCGCGCTGCGCACCACTTCGATCTTGGGCCAGCCGCTGTTCTGGAAGCCTTCCAGCAGCACCAAATCGTAGCCGTGGCGCTCAAACAGGGCCAGCAGGTCCTGCTCAGTCAGGCGGAACTCCTCCGTCAGCAGGTAGCGCTGCCCGGAGTACACGGCCACGCCCTGGGCCCCGGCCTCCCGCAGCCGGCGGCCGTCGGTGCCGGGCGCATCCGGGGCAAAATCGCCGCCGTCGTGTTTGATGACCCCCACCTTCAGCCCGCGGCCGCGCAGAATGGGCAGCAGTTTTTCCAGCAGAGTGGTCTTTCCGCTGCCATGCACGCCGCTGACGGCCAGCACCGCCGGGCGTTTCAGCTCAAGCTGATCGGCCAGAGCCTGTTTCGATTCACTGTACAAAGCAAAGCACCTCGTTTTCTCCTTTTCCGTGCAGCTTCCGGTTTGTTTGAATGTTACCAGCATATCGGTTTTGCGTCAAAAAGTCAAGGCCGCAGCCGTATCTGCCTGCAAATGGCCGCACTGCCAAAACCGCCCCGGCTTCCTGTTGCGGAAACCGGGGCGGTTCGTTATGCTTTCTCGGTGCTTTTCATGCGCACATTGCAACAGCACATGCGCGGTTATTCTTCTGCCTGCTTTACAGGTGCTTTTTTCCTGCGCCGGATCAGAACGGTGCCGCCTGCCAGCACCACGGCCGCTGCGGCGGTCACAATGACCCAGGCCGGGACGCTGCTGCCGGGCACGACGGCCAGCTCTGCGGTATTCCCGGGCAGGTCGAAGGCCAGATAGCTGCCGATCGTCTCGGTGCTCAGCTGCTTCCAGCTGCAGAATGCTCGTGACCGAGTTGGACACGAAGGAAATGGTGCCGAACAGAAAGTTCGTACCGCTGTTGAGCACCATGGAAATGACAAAGGTGAGCAGCAGCACGGGGATCTCGGCGTAGGTCTGCGAGGTGAAGATCAGCACCGCCACCACAATGATGGCAACATACACCATGATGACGTTGACTTCCTGCGCGATGATCTCGGCCTGCGTGTCGCCCAGACTGGTGGACACATACAGGTCGTACCCCGCCAGAAAGTTCTCGACTTCATCCAGTGCAGTCAGGCATTCTTCGTCTTCTTCCGGGTAGTCGAAGGTGATGGAATACAGCGCCGAGACATTGTTATAATGCGACGATGTTTCGTCGTAGTCCACCGTCTGCACGCCTTTCAGCTCTGCCAGCTGGTCGGCCAGTTCCTGCGCACGCTCCGGCCCGATGTTGGCCACCATGACGTCGGCTGTGCCGTAGGTGGTGAATTCTTCTTCCATGATATCCAGCGCCTGACGGGTGCCGGAAGTCTCCGGCAAATAGGTGGTCAGGTCGTTTTCGACACTGACCCAGCTTCTGGAAATGACCGAGAAGATCAGCAGGATCACCACGATCAGAAAAATCAGGTTGCGCCGTTCCACGATCTGACACGCCACTTTGTGCATCACATCGTTTTTCGGTGCGGCGTGTTCGTTCATTGGCATTCCCTCCCATTTAAAAAATCAACAGGAACAGGATAGCACAGCCGCTTTTCAATAAAATAGGCATTTCCGGCCATTTGTGCAAATACGGACAAATTCTGCTTTTTGTCCGGTATTTTTGTGCCAGATCTCCAGACGAACCGGTCAACTTGTCCCTTGATAGATTTGCCGGACAACTGTATAATAAACCCAAACGGAGGGATACCGCTATGAAACACGAAGAAGCCAGCCTGCAGACCCGCAAGGCACTTTCAGCTGCGCCTACGACAGCATGGGGCGCGACGAGCTGAAGCGCTTTTTCTGCAGCGACTTCTACGAGCTGGCCGACGGCATGATCGACCGCTGCTGTGCAAACTGCGGCGTCACCATCCCGCCGGACTACCACCGCTTTCTGCGGGACTTCTACACCGAAGCCTTCGTCGGCATTCTGGTCAACTGGTTCCGCGAGAGCCATACCCCCGAAGAAAAGGAGAACACCATCGCGTATCTCTCCCAGTTCGTGATGACCTCGCTGCCCGCCGTGCTCCGCCAGAACGGCAAATAACTCCGCATTGCTCCCCATTCGTGCCGTTTTGTTGGTTTTCCTGCGGCAAAGATTCTGTTATCATGGAGACACTCTAACAGAAAGAAGCCGTTTTTCATGACAGAACACCGTTATCAGATCCAGGTCTCCACCCAGCTCGGCATGCGCCGGGGGACACTCACATGGACCGAACAGGGCAGCGCATTGCAGGGGACGCTGCACTTTCTGCACCGGGCAAATCCGTTTTCCGGGCAGGTCTGCTCTGCCGGTCGGCGCGTCTTTTCCGGCCAGATCCAGACCCTTGTCTCCCGCATTTCCTATCAGGCCGACTGCGTTCTGGCCGGCAGCGGCCTGACGGGCACTTTCCACACGGCATCCGGCGATTATACCATCGTCGGGGAAGCGTTCGGACCGGAAAGTCCCCTCAGCGAAGAAACGACCTGAGTCCTCTGTCCGCGCTTCTTTGGCAGAATCACCGGTGTTTTACTCCCCCAAAAAGCTGGAAATCATTCTTTCTTGCAGCAAAAAGCCCCTCGGCTTCCTGTTACGGAAACCGAGGGGCTTTGTTCGCTTTATTTGTGCTTTTTATTGGCGCTTCTCAGGCCCTCACACAATCACTTGCGGGGGTTCTTGATAGCAGCCTGGGCGGGTGCCAAAATTGCAGAGCGTTCGCACGTACTCACATCTGGTACAGTGCCACCATCAGCGGCATCGTGACGCTACACAGCAGGGTCGTTACCACATTGATAGCGCTGGCGTAGTCTGCATCTTTGCCGTACACCTGCGCCATCTGGGTCAGTGTGGACGCGGACGGCGTGCAGATGGCAAGCAGTGTAACCAGCAGTATTGTTCTGCCCTCCGGCACTAGTGCTGCAAGGCTGCTGTATTTCAACAGTACGATTCCTATCAGCGGGATGCCCACCAGACGCAGCAGTGTGATCCACCATAGTCTGTGATAGCTCATCAGTTTTTTCAGGTCCATTTCTGCGATCAGCATACCGAGTATCAGCATTCCTATTGGACCAACCATACTGCTGATCGAATCCACCGCATCCTGCACAGGTGCAGGCAACTGGATCTGCAGCAGGAACAGCAGCACCCCAGCAAAAATGGCGATCATGTTGATATTGGTCAGAATCTTTTTCAGATCGATTCCTTTTTCTCCGCAAAGCTTCATTTTAGCATGGCTCCACAGCAGAAAAAGCTGCACCGAAAGAAATGCGCTGGTGTAAATGACCCATTCCTTGCCCAGAATGGCCGTCACAATGGGAATAATAAGGTTCCCTGCGTTGGAATAGATCAGCGAGGTTTCCTCTACACCATCCAGTTTCAGCACCTTGCCCAGAAAGCCGACCACCACGATCAGTACCAGATGCAGCAGCACTGCCGTAGCCAGTGCCAGCAGCAGACCGTTCAGAATCTCGGGCTGATACTTCACCTGAAACGACGAGATGATCACACATGGCATGACCAGATACAGTGAGATCATGGAGAGCACCTTGCTGTCCCGACTGCGGACGATGCCGCAGCGCACCAGCACAATGCCCAGAGCCATGACCAAAAACAGCGAAAGGATCTTTTTTGCCAGAATCAAGCTTATCATATCGATATTCCTTTGCGGCAGCTGTTGTACGTGCTGCACCCTCACACAAAAAATCAAGTGCAGTATTTTTCTTGTTGTTTTGAAAAAATACTGCACCGATCTTTTTTATTTGATTAGTCCTCGGCGGGAAGTTCCAGATCCTGTCCGTTGGAGGCGATCACCTTTTTGTAATACTCGAAGGAATCTTTCTTCCGACGCTGCAGGGTTCCGTTGCCCTGATTATCCTTATCCACGTAGATAAAACCATACCGTTTTTCCATCTCGCCAGTGCCGGCACTCACGATATCGATGGGCCCCCACCAAGTGTAGCCGAAGATATCACAGCCGTCAGCCACAGCCTGCTGCAAAGCTTCGATGTGCTTTTTGAGGTACTCCATGCGGGCAGTATCGCGGATGCGGCCATCCGAGTCAATGGTGTCTGCCGTACCAAGGCCGTTTTCAGCAATGAACATGGGCTTCTGGTAGCGGTCATACAGTTCGTTGCAGACGAATCGCAGACCCACCGGGTCGATTGGCCAGCCCCACTTGGATTTTTCCAGATAGGGATTGTCCGCACCTACGTGACCGCCCGTATTGGAGCGGATCTTCATGCCGGCAACGTGGGTAGAGGTCATGTAGTAACTGAAAGCCAGATAGTCGTTGGTGTTCTGTGCAATCAGCTCAAAATCACCCGGCTCCATCTGCACCTGTACGCCCAGCTCTTCCCACTTGCGATCGATGTAAGAGGGGTAACGGCCGCGCAGCATCACATCCGAGAAGAACAGCGAACGCTGACGAAGCTGATAGGTTTCCATCACATCCTCTGGGCGGCAGGTGTTGGGATATGCTGTGCTCAAAGACAGCATGCAGCCAATCTTTGCACCCGGTATCATCTCATGGCAGGCTTTGACAGCCAGTGCATTGGCCACAAACATATTGTGTGCAGCCTGATACTGCCGCTGCGGTGCATTGGCATCATCTGCCACCACCATGCCGGCTGCCAGATAAGGCAGCTTGAGGGTGTTGTTGATCTCGTTGAAAGTCATCCAGTACTTGACCTGATCCTTGTAGCGCTCAAACAGCACCTTGCAGTAGCGCTCAAAGAAGCCGACCAGCTTGCGGTTGTCCCAGCCACCGTACTTTTTGACCAGCGCCAGCGGAGTCTCAAAGTGAGAGATTGTAATCACCGGTTCAATGCCCCAGCGGTGCAATTCCCGGAACATATCCTCGTAGTAGGTCAGACCCTTCTCGTTGGGCTCGGCATCGTCGCCGTTCGGGAAAATGCGACTCCATGCAATGGAGGTGCGCAGGCACTTCATGCCCATCTCGCCAAACATGGCAATGTCTTCTTTGTAGTGATGGTAGAAGTCGATGGCTTCATGGGAGGGATAGACGCGGCCCTCATGCAGCTCCAGCGTCGGGTCCAGCTTGATGAAACGATCTTTGCCGGTCTCCAGCAGGTCGCAGATCTCCAGGCCCTTTCCATCTTCCAGATAAGCGCCCTCGCACTGGTTTGCCGCCAGTGCGCCGCCCCATAAGAAGTTTTTTGCAAAGGTTTTCACAGCAGTTCTCCTTTTATCAGTTCTGAGCGACCTGCTCTGCTTCTGCCTGCTTATTGGCAATGATCATGAAGGGGATATACACCAGAGTTGCCAGTGCCAGACCAATAATCTGCACCACAACACCCTGCCAGCCGTGGCCAATCAGTGCACTCAGCAGCACGGGCGTACCAAAGGCAACGTCAACGGTGTTGCAGGGCATAAAGCCAATCGTGCTTGCAAACAGTGCAGTACCGGAGCACAGCATAACAGAGAGGATGGAGGGAATCAGCATGGTGGTGTTCAAAACCAGAGGCAGGCCAAAGACCATGGGCTCGCTGATGCCGAACAGTGCGGGGCCAATGGCAACTTTGGCAACAGCGCGATAATCTTCACGCTTGGACACCAGGAAGATGGCCAGGCAGACGGGCAGAGAAACCGGCAGAACCACAAATGCGACCCAGAAGCCGTAGGTGATGGGAGAGGACGGAGTCTGACCAGCAGCAACAGCGGCAACGTTTGCAGCCAGAGCAGCAGCCAAGAACGGGTCACGCACAGGCTTGATGATCAGGTCACCATGGATACCCAGGAACCAGAATGCACGGCAGACCAGAATGATGATAAACAGACCGGCAGGACTCTGGAATGCATTCTCCAGAGGATGCTGGATGGTGGTGTAGATCCAGTCGGTCAGGTACTGGCCGCTGATCTGACGGAATGCGTAACCGCCAACGGAAACCCCCAACAGGGTGAGCACGATGGGGATCAGAGCGTTGAAAGAAGTAGTGATAGCAGTGGGAACAGATGCCGGCATCTTGATCTTGAGCTTATCAAAAGTCATCAGGAAGGCGAGCACCTGGCTTGCCAGAATGGCGACCAGCATACCCACGAACAGACCCTGAGAACCCAATGCTGCACCGGGCAGGCCACTGGCTGTGCCAGTCTTGTCGTCCACCACTACAGAGACGATCTGCGGGCAGATGGTCAGATAGGAAGCCAGCGCCATAATAGCGGAGATGTGCTCCGGCACATTGTTCTTCTTGCCCAGCTTGAGGCCGATCAGGAACACGATGGGCAGGGTCATGCAGGACAGCGTTGCAAAGTTTGCAGCGGTAAAGATAGGCTTCAGTGCTTCCAGTGCGGGAACCCACTTGGCAAGGCCGGTAGTGGTGCTGCACAGGATGGTGTTGAACAGGTTCATGAACGAGCCAACGATAACGAACGGCATGTAGATGGTGAATGAATCCTTGATTGCACCAAGGAACTTGTTTTCGTCCACCTTTTCGGCCACCAGGCTCATGCCATCAATGAACTTGTCGCTAAATTTACTCATGTTATTTCTCCTCCAAAAGGGCTTTTCCAAACAACTCAGCCGTTGTTCACCAGATCCTCGGCCTGCTTCAGAATGGCAGCACCGTTGCAGCGGCCATAGGCCAGTGCATCAATGACCGCCACCGGTGCACTGGCGCCCACAGTTGCCTTGACCTTGCGCTGCAGATGGCGCACCTGCGGGCCCAGCAGCAGCACATCAAAGTTGCCAACGTTCTCCGCAATCTTGTTCTGATCCACAGCCCAGATCTCATAGTCCTTGCCTTGCTCCTTTGCAGCGTCCTTCATCTTCTGAACAACGACGCTCGTGGACATTCCCAAGCAGCAAGCCAGCATGATTTTCATAACGATTCTTCCTTTCTTGTGTTCCGTGTTTATTTATGATTCTGCTTGTAGAGTTCAATGAACTCTTCTGCAAAATCGATGGACATGATTGCCATGGTCAGGTGATCCTCTGCGTGGATCAGCACGATGTTCAGTTCCACGCTCTTGCCCTGAGCTTCGCTCTGCAGCATATCGTTCTGCACATCGTGCGCCTTGGCCATCTGCTCTCTTGCTTCGGCCAGATTTTTTTCGGCCTGTTCAAAATTGCCGTTGCGGGCCTCCTCGATTGCCATCAGTGCCAGCGATTTTGCATCACCAGCGCAGGCGATAATTTCAAATGCAACTTCGTACTTCTCGTCATCAACCATTTTCTTGTTCCTCCAGTCCTTGTTCTTTTTGTCTCAGCAGCCCCAACAGGACCTCGAACCGGCGCTCTGCGATCAATTTGCAGATGCAGGCTTCATCGACCATAAGCTGCGCAACAACCTGATAGAATTTTTGCAGTTTTGCGGTGGCATCGTCCGCGATGGACACCAGAAATACCACCTGTACCTTTGCTTCGCCCCACTGCACGGGCTTGTCCAGAATGGCAAGGCAGACGAAGGTATCTTTGCTGACTGCCTTCCACGGATGCGGCATTGCCACCAGCCCACCAAACGAAGTGGCGGCCAGCGATTCCCGCTTTTTCACGAGCTGTAAAAAATCATCCGGCAACTTTTTTTTGCCGCACACGAACCGGCACATCTGTTCCAGTACCTGCTCCCGTGTTTCGCAGTTGAGATGTGGCAGAAACAGCTCCGGGCTGAAATATTCTTCCACAGTCCCCTTTTTGCCCTGCATCAAGAGCTTTTTCATCTGGGTCAGTTCTTTTTCGGTGGGGAAGAACTGGATCTGTCGGATGGGCACCGGGACATAAATGGGAATAGGCACCGTGGAAAACACATAATCGATCTTACTGAAGTTCACGCTCCGCAGCCCGATCACGTCACAGGTCTGTACCCGGCCCAAATTCTTGCCGAATTTCTGCTGGTAGCGGTAAGCCAGCAGCTGGGCGCTACCTTTACCGCTGGCGCAGACGATCAGGATGTTTTTAGGTGCCCACTCTTTGGCCTTCTGCCGTTCCAGTGCCAGCGCAAAGCTGACGGCGATATAACCGATCTCGTCCTCCTTGATGGGGTTCGGGCTGACGTTTCGCAGCACGCTGCACGCCTGCGTGGCCATCTCGTAGGCCAGCGGATACTCCCGCTTGATATCCTGCAGGATCGGGTTCTTCATCCTCATTCCACTCTTGATCCGCGCTAGCAAGGGCACCATGTGCATGCACAGGCCCATGCGCAGTTCTAGATTGTCCCGGAAGTCGATGCGGAACGCCTCGTAGATATGCTCGATCATATCCGATACGATGCGGTTGACCTCCTGCGGAATCACCAAATTTTCATCCGAGGTCATTGCGTTTGCCCGGTACATCTGTTTGCCGTTCAGATGCATAGCAATGTAGCAGACCTCCGGCAGTGGAAAAGCCACGCCCGTCATGTTTTCGATCTGCACGGCGATGTGGCTGGCCACTTCTAGGATCCGCTCCGGAAGGTCCGCCTGCATGCCATCCGAGCTTTCTATCGCGTGCCCTGTGCGGATGCGCTCCACTGCGACCTCAAGGTGGACCGCCAGATTATCCAGCGCCATCGTGGACATGGCGAACTTTTCTTTTTCCAGCACCCGGCTGACCAGCTCCTGTATCTGCTGCCCGACCGGGCGGCTCTCGTCCCGCTGCGCCGCAATGCAGATCCTACGGTTCGTCTCACGGCCTACCACGCAGATGCCGTAGCCCGGTTTGCGGCGGATGCTCAGCCCGTATTCCGCCAGCTGCCGCTCCACTTCGCGCAGATCGTTGGAGATTGACCGCCGCGACACAAAGAACTGCTCGCTTAGATCATCCAGCTTGGAATAGCCATCCTTTTCTAGCAGATACTGCCTCAGCCGCTGTATCCGCTCCTGCGCGTCCTGCGGGATGCCGGTCTGTTCTCCCTGCTGTGGTTTGCTGCCCGACACATACGTCTGTGCATCCGTGATCTCAATGCCGAACCCCCTGCCGGGTTTGGCTGTGATGCAAAAGCCATTTTCCTGCATTTCCTTTGCGTAGGTCTTAATCAGGCTCCGCACTGTTTTGCCGCTGAGTTTCAGTTGTGCGGCCAGTTCATCCGCCGTCATAGGGCCACTTTTGTCCAGTATTTCAGCAATCGTCCAGATCCGCTCGTCCATCTTTTCACCTCCCCCCAGCCTGTTGATTAGCACATTTATTTTCTTATCGTTGTTAAAATTATAGCATTTTTGCTCAATTCGTTCCACGTCCAGAATTTCCACATCCACTCCGGAAATTGTTGCATGTATATTTTACCGTTTGGATATTCTGCCAGTCAACACAAAAACCGCCCCGGCTTCCTGCTTCGGAAACCGGGGCGGCTCATATACTTTATTGGTGCTCTCTCAAGCTCTCACGCAATTACTTGCGGGGAGACTTAATCGCAGCCTGAGCAGCAGCCAGACGTGCGATAGGCACACGGAAGGGAGAGCAGCTGACGTAGTCCAGGCCAACGTTGTGGCAGAACTCCACGCTCGTGGGATCGCCGCCGTGCTCGCCGCAGATGCCCAGACCCAGATCGGGAC
>ERZ1026776.2195-NODE-2195-length-10010-cov-21.449925_pt1 | contig 10010 bp, 9 predicted proteins | sample MGYA00380125_ERZ1026776 | MGnify/ENA primary metagenome ERZ1026776 (study PRJEB33269, sample SAMEA4719761) | human gut metagenome | biome: human-associated habitat; feature: organic feature; material: feces | place: Cameroon | collected 2013-10 ... | reverse complement strand
TATTTTTCATAAAAACAACATTTATAACAGTTTTTATGAAAATGCAGAACTTGTTTTTAACTTTCGCACATGTATTCTCAAATGTTCTGCCTAAACAATTGGGATGCTTTTCATAACCCAGCAGAAAAGGACTGCTCCCCCGGGCGTAGATGCGGCGGAGACTGTGAGATTTTCTTGGAAAGTGGTTGATTCGCAGGGGCAACGCGAACACGATGTTCGCGTTAGCTGATTGACGCCACGGATGGCGTCTGTAAGCGGCCCCGTCATGATGAAAAGCACCTGGCCACTTTCCTTTAGAAAATCCACAGTTGTAGCTAGCATCCGAGTCTGGGGCGGCAGCCCTTTCTGCGTGAATTTCAGAACAACTATTTAACTAACTCTCACGTTACCGTTCCTCTCCCATGAAGAACAGCGCCAGTGTTCCGGGACCGGAATGGGATCCAATGGTAGGTCCGACATAATTGATCAGGAAGCCGTCGATTCCGAACCGCTCCTTCACCAGGTCTCTTACCAGTTCTGCAGCCGGAAGATCATCCCCATGGCTGATAAATACGATATCATTCTGATCACGGTAAGAACCCATTTTCTCTTCCATATAATCCACCAATGCATGCAGGGATTTTTTACGTCCTCTCACCTTGCCGATGACAATCAGGTGTCCTTCATCATCCACATGGAGCTTGGGCTTAATACCTGCTAATGTTCCCACGACTGCTGTTGCCCTGCTGACACGACCTCCGCGGTAGAGGTGATACAGATCATCCACGGTAAACACATGTACCAGATGCAGACGATTATTTTTCACCCACTCTGCCACTTCTTCCAAGGACTTTCCCTGGTCTCTTAAGGTAACTGCCTTATGTACTAACAGTCCCTCTCCCAGAGAGGCACACAGGCTGTCAATGACAATGATCCTGCAATCCGGCTGTTCCTCCATAATCTCTCCCGCTGCTACGCGCATACTGTTATAGGTACCGCTTAATCCGGAAGAAAAAGCGATACACAGGATCTCTTTGTTCTCTTTTAAATAATTCAGGAAATGATTCTTTGCTTCCTCCGGATTCACCTGGGACGTGGTAGGCATTTTGCCGCTTCTCATCAGTGCATAGAACTCCTTCTCGGGAAGTTCCTGTCCCTGTCCGTAAGTCACACCATCCATAATATAACTGAGATTTATACATCCAAGGTCATGTTCTTTCAGATATTCTGCGGGCAGATCTGCCGTACTGTCTGTAACGATTTTAAACATTGATTGCCTCCTGATATTATAAATTTTATGTTTTTTTCTTTTGCGCCATTATATCATTGACAGGCAACCTTTTCAATTTTACCGGCAAAAGTGATACACTTTGTAACATTTAATATCCTCATAGATTTCAGTACAGACCGCAGTTCATAATTCACATGGGTATAATTTGCATTCGCCACGAACGCCATTGCCAAAATCACTTCCGAGACATGTTCTGTGACATAAAAAATCCCCCTTGGGTACATATCATAACTTAAACATGTCCCATTCGGGGGATTTTATCCTTATAGATTATTTTGTAGTACTTCCGAAGCCACCGTTGCGAATGCCTTCCGCATCATCGTCCTCAGTGATACCGTACTGCATGAAGATCCCCTGGGCGAACCCGGTTCCTGCGGGAACCTCAACGGTCTTGCCTTCATTGGAGTCATTCGTGATCTTCATGAAAATATGTCCTTCATTGTCCGAGAAAAAATAATCACTATCAATGATGCCCACCGTATTGTTCATCTGCAGTCTGTATTTAAAACCCAGTCCGCTTCTAGGGTAGATCTGCAATACCCAGTCCTCCTGCATCTCCGCCCGAATACCGGTCGGGATCTTGATAGTCTCTCCGGGTGTCAGTTTAAAAGTAAACGGAGCAAAGAAATCATATCCGGCACTTCCTTTCGTAGCTCTCTTCGGAAGCTTCAGACTCTCGTACATTTCCTTGATCTGTTCCTCCGTATACTGAGGATATTCCTCCTGCATGGCAGTCAAAAACTGTGAAGGGCTCACAAAATGAAATTTAGCGATTCTATGCATAGTTAATTTTGTCCTTTTCTTATTTTTACAGTATCTGTTTCTCTTAAGTCACTGTGGATCTGTTTTTTACGCATAATCTCCGCAGTGCAGTACCACATCTAACGGATGTTCTCCGGCAAGTGTCTTCTTCACATCGATCACCCGCTGGTTCTTACTGCCTTTCCACAGAAGCTTTACATCTTTTTCTTCTACATGGAACTCTCCGTCCACCACGACATCCACATATTGCATGATCGGCAGATCGTATATGTCCTCCCAGCTGTCTCCGGTATACATCCAGATCGTCTTTGTGGGGTATTTTTCTCTGATCTCCTGCATCAGTTCTCTCACATCAGCGCGGTTCACGGGATGCATGGGATCTCCGCCGGAAAAGGTGATTCCGGAAATGTATGGCTTCTCAAGCTGCTCAAAAATCTCCTGTTTCGCAGCCTCGTCAAATAAAAGTCCTCCGTCGGGGTCCCAGGTAATGGGATTCTGACATTCTCTGCAGCAATGGTTACATCCTGCTACCCACAGTACGACCCGCAGACCATCGCCGTTCAGCATATCGTCCTTGGTTATATTATGATATCTCATTTATCTGTCCATCCTGTCTCTACATATCTACATACTCTTACGCTCTGCGATCTCCGCCATCTTGGCATCATTCAGTCTCGTATCTCCGTGTACTCTGGAGTAGGACAGATAGCCGTTCATACGGTCGATCTTGGTCAGATTGCGGCTGCCACAGACAGGGCATACATCCATTTCCAGCTCCTGATGTCCACAATCGTCACAGTATGCCAGCGACAGATTTACGCCTTCATAGAAGCCCATATCCATAGCTCTGTGGATCAGCGTCTTGATTGCCTCGGTATTATAATCAATCGGATATTTTACATACTGTATCTTGCCGCCGTTGCTCAGATCCCAGAAACGGTTTTCCAGATCCTGTTTCTGAATGGGGGTAATATCCTCTGTCACATGGCAGTGGAAGCTGTTGCTGACATATTCTCTGTCGGATACGCCCTCAATAATACCGTACTTTTTACGGAACTGCTTTACCTGAAGACCGCACAGATTCTCTGCAGGAGTTCCGTAGATGGCGTAAAGGTTGCCGTCCTCTTCCTTGTATTCCGAAATTTTCTGATTGATATGCTCCAGTACTTCCACAGCAAATGCCCCATCCTCTACCAGGGACTTGCCGTTGTAAAGTTCCTGCAGTTCATTCAGCGCTGTAATACCAAAACTTGCTGTTGCGGATTTCAATAACGGTTTGATCTTGTCTGTCAGCTTCAGATGTCCGCCCAGGAAACCTCCCTCACAATATGCCAGAGGGTTCGTGGATGCTCGCATTTCACCCAAATAAGCATAGGTACGGATGTGGAGCTGACGGATCAGTTCCAGATAGTAATCCAGCACTTCATAGAAATCTCTGCTCTCTTTTCTCGCTTTTGCCAGGATCATGGGCAGATGCAGAGATACCGCACCAATATTGAATCTGCCTACGAATACCGGCTGGTCCTTATCGTCTGCAGGATGCATGCCGCCTCTCTCATACCAGGGAGACAGAAAAGCTCTGCATCCCATGGGAGATACGATTTTACCATACTGTTTGTACATGCTTGCCACATAGCCTTTACCGGTCAGGCTCAGCCAGTCGGGATACATGGTCTTGGCAGAGCATTCCACGCCGGCTTCAAATACATCTTCCAGCGGCTTACCGGGACCGTGCAGATTCTCATCATATAAAAATACGATCTTCGGGAACAGAACGGGCTTTTTATGATCCTTTTTGCCCTGTCCCTTTCTGCGGACTTCCAACATGGTAATAGTAGCCATTTGAGCAAATTTACCGGTGCCGGTTCCGGCAGTCACGGTAATAAAAGGATAATCGCCACGGCTGCTTGCCACAGTATTAAACTTATATTCCCATCCCTGAAAGCCCTGTTCGAATTCTTTCTTCACATCTGCAAGTGCTTCTCTCTCCGCCACATCTGCGGGCACTCCCAGTCTCTCGTATTTTGCCAGGGCTCTGTTGTAGGATTTTTCAGCGTAAGGCTCTAAGATCAGATCCACGCTGGGTACGGTGAATCCGCCATACTGCTGGCTGGCAGCGCTTAAGACAATATCACCGATGACATCAAATGCCACATCCAGCGTCTTCGGCTCGTTATACCAGATGTTGCCCATCTCGAAGCCGCCCGTCAGGACATTCTGCACATCAAACAGGCAACAATTCATGGTATCTCTTCTGGCAGACATATCGTGCACATAAATATAACCGTCACGACATGCCTGGATCTCTTCCGTGGTCAGGAAGAATTTCTGATACAGTTCCTTATTCAGCTGATTAAAGATCAGACTACGCTTGGTAGATACCAGCGCGGAATCCGTGTTGGCATTTTCCTTATCTCCGATGTACATGATGGACTGACTCTTTTTATAGACATCGTCCAGCATCCGTACAAAATCCTGCTTATAGTTACGATAATCGCGATAGCTTTTTGCGACGATCGGTTTCACCTGCTCTAAGGCACTTTCTACAATATTGTGCATAATGGGAATGGGAATTTCATCCACTTCCAGTTCGTTTACCTTATCTACCACATACTGGCAGATATTCTCTTTTTCTTCTTTGGTGAATTTCGTCAGGGCGCGGTATGCACTTTTGCCTACTGCACTGATTACCTTCTGTACATTAAAAAGCTCCTTGCTCCCGTCCTTTTTTACGACATAGATCTCCCTGTCCGGTCTGAACTGTTTGCCATAATCTTCATTTTCTTCATGGTCATGTTCAAAATTGCTGCTCATATTTCTCTTCCCTTCATACGATAATGTCCGGAAAATGCCCGGATTCTGCTGTATCCCTCTTACTTACGATAGCGTTAGCAAATACCATATATGGTATTTATCCGCATCAGATAGCAATATATTGTGGGTGCTATTTATCAGTATAAAAAAGAATCCCTGCCTTGTCAACGAGGGATCCTTTAGAAAACTATACAAAAAAGGGAATGAAATTTTGGATACATTTTTATTCCACGGTTCCCGACTGTACCCGCAAAATATCCGAAAGCCACTGTACATAACGCTTCTGTACTGCTTCCGGCGCTGCGATCCTGGCATCCGGTCCGATTCCCGCAAGCCATCCGAAGAATTGTCCGCTGACTGCCACCTTCGCACGAACCCGGAACGTGGTATCGGAAATGGGGCGGATATCCACCTCTCTGCCGAACCGGTCCAGTACCACACCGATGAGGCGCTTGGGGAACTCCATGGTCACCACGCTCTCCTCCCCGGCGAACATGCCGAAGGTCTGGTTCGTATAGGAGGTCACGTCGATCTGTGAGAACTGTTTTACCCCTTCCCTGGGACTTACCGTCACTTCCACCTGTCCCATTTTGTCCACCCGGTAATGCTTGATAACTTCGGCTTCACTGTCGTAGGCTGCCAGATAATAATTTTCATCCCGCCAGATCAGGGCCCAGGGGCTGACGCACTTATCCCCACCGGGTCTGGGCACCAGTTCCTTTTGCAGGTTCCAGTCCAGATACACGAAGGTGATCTGCCTGTTCTCCTGAATGGCGCGATGAATGGCATCGATGTTATAATAGATGCTCTCATTCTCCGTCTTAATTCTGCCTGCAACATAGACCTGACGCTGCAACTTTCCGGCATCGTTTTTCCCGGCGATCTGTTCCAGCTTTCTTATCAGATCTCTGGATTTCTTCGTGGTAATGAAGCGGGAGGACTGTACTGCATCCACCAACAGCTTCAATTCCGGGAGTTCAAACTCTCTACTGCCGAGGTAATAGCCGCCTCCCAGTCTGCTCTGCACCTGTACCACATCGTAACCGAAGTCCGTAAGACTCTCCATATCGCTGTAAATGCTCTTCCGTTCTGCATGGATTCCCTGATTCTCCAGGTATTTTATAATATCCGGAGTACTCATTGGATGTTTCTCATCCGTGTTCTCCTGCAGCATTTTAATCAGATATAAAAGCTTTAATTTCTGTCCTGACGATTTTGCCATAGCCCTTATTCTCCGTCAGCGGTTTCCTGCACCTGTTGCATTTCCTCTTTTTTATTTTTCTTCTTGCGAAGAGTAATTCCCAGAGTAATGGCAACAGCGCCTACTGCCGCAATCACTACCAACACTACCAGATAAGATAAAAATGAATTCAAAAAGCTGACTGCCATATTTTTTCTCCTTTATGCCCTTTTTATGCTTTCCCTAATGTCTTTACGTGAGATTCTATTTATATGAAGTATACCAACGATACGGCGCAAACGTCAAGTATTCCCCAAAAGAGTCTGCACCGACCATTTTCCTGTCTGCAAAAAGTCTTCCGCCTGCGCTGCGGCTCTCTCCGTGATCTCTTTATCGTATCCCATAAGTTTAAGCAGCCGGATCGCATTTCTGGTGCCTGCCCTCCCGGGTAACAATTCATAAGGGAAACTGATGTCGCCGTCCCGGATCACTTCCTCAAAATGGTAATTATCATAACAGTTTTTCAAGAGTTCCGTCATTTCGATATCGTGGGTCGCTGTAAAACAAAGTGCTCCGCTTTCAGACAAATGTATCAATATCTGCGTAGCTGCGGCAATACGCTCCACGGTATTGGTTCCCCGCAGAACCTCATCCACAAAGCAAAGCACCGGAGCCGTCCCTGTCTGTACCGCATCCAGGATCCTCTTAAGGGAGCGGATCTCCACAATATAGTAGCTCTCGCCGTTCTGTATACTGTCCCGCAGCGCCATGGAAGAAAAGATCCGAAATACCGGAGCGTGATAGTTTTCCGCTGTGCAGGTATGAATTGTCTGTGCCAGAACGGCATTTACTGCCACCATTTTTAAAAATGTGGATTTTCCGGAGGCATTAGAGCCGGTAAGCAGCACACCTCTGTCTGCCCGGATACTGTTTTTCACAGGATGCGTAAGCAGCGGATGCCATCCACCTTCCATATGCAGATACGCCTTCTTTGCATCTTCTTCCAACTGCGGAATACAGTACCCCTCCAAAGACCTGCGGAAGCCTCCCACCGAGATTGCCATATCCAGATAGCCGGTGATACCTAACAGTCTGTCCACCTCATTGGTCTTTTGTCTTAATTTCCGAAGCATATGATTAAACTGCCAGATATCAAGATGCAATATCATCCGCAGATAATCCGCTATAATATCTAACGGATTCCCGCCGATCTTCCCCTGATTTCCTGCCATTACCCAAAAAGAACCCCGTTTTAATTCCCGCAGGCTTTTCAGCGCCTCGTTTAAATCCTCCAATTCTTTTTTATACACCGGGATCTGCTGTCTGCTCAGTTCCTCACAGACACTGATCATACGAAGTACATAGGAAAAGCTTGTAATATACGGTTCGATCACTTTTTTCTCACGGAAGTACGTCAATATATGCACCAGCATACACACCACGATCCCAAGGATCCCTACCGCCGGCTGCACGAATAAAAGCGCGGCAAACAAAAGATACAGAAGATTTAAAAGCAATATCTTCCGATTGTTACGCTCTCCCAGATAGTCCAGATTATCCAGATAATCATAGAGAGAGTATTTCCCGAGATACCCCATTTTTTTCAACAACAGTTGTACCCGGACCCTGGCAGCGTCCTGCTCGAGAAACCATCCGGTCACTTCCTCTAAATGCTCCAGTGTTTCCTTCCCGCAGAAGATATTCCGCAGGGTATAATACAGGTACTCCTCTCCTGCCGCTGATAATGTCCGGTCGATCCGGCAGAATACCTCATCCATCCCCAGATCATTCCATGTGATATCATCCAACTGCTTCTCTTCCTTATGTCGTTCCAGATAGCTGCCAAGCCTTGCGAATCTCTCCAGCGAATATTCCTTCGGCAGTTCTTTTCCGTAATTTTCCCCAAGAGACTTCCGGAACATTTTTTCCTCTCTTTTTGCCTGCATAAGCTCCTGTACGATCATGAATAAAAAAAGAAAAAGCAGTACACCTGCAAATATAACAAATTCCATATTTTTTTCTCACTTTTCCGGATATAAGAAGGCAGGCACCACCCGTGCAGTGCCCGCCCCCCATATTCTGACCTTTTTTCTATTTCATAGGTATCAAAGTCGGAGACTTTTGACCCCGACATCTTCTTTATGCGACAATAAAGAACTTTAACAAGAAGATCAGTGATAATACATAGGTAAGTACAGATACATCCTTTGCCTTACCGGTAAATACCTTGATCACAGTATAGGTGATCAGACCAAGACCGATGGCATGTCCGATGGATCCGGAGATTGGCATGGCGATCATCATCAGAGCCACGGGAAGTGACTGGCAGATGTCATCGAAATCTACATTCTTAAGACCTGCTACCATAAGTACACCCACATAGATCAGTGCGGAAGAGGTAGCTGCCGCAGGAATGATTCCGGCAATAGGTGCAATAAAGATACATGCAAGGAACATGATACCGGTAGTCAGTGCAGTCAGACCTGTACGGCCGCCTGCTTCTACGCCGGATGCAGACTCTACAAAGGTGGTAACGGTGGAAGTACCGGTTAAGGAACCTGCCACTGTACCTACTGCATCAGATAAAAGTGCCTGCTTCATATTCGGCATCTTGCCATTCTTATCCAGCATTCCCGCACGGCTTGCGGTTCCTACCAAAGTACCGATGGTATCGAACATATCAATGATACAGAAGGTAATGATCAGAGTGATGGCGGTAAACCAGCCAATCTCTGCAAATCCCCGGAAGTCAAACTTAAACAGTGTGGTGGAAGCCATATCTCCAAAAGCAGGTACGAAGGATGCGGTTGCCAGAGAAGCAAAGGGATTGGTTCCTAAGAAGATAGCCTCTCCTGCCCAGTAGATGATGCTGGAGATCAGCATACCCAGTAATACAGCACCTTTAACACCTCTCTGTGCCAGAACAACAATGGCAAACAGACCTACGAACATGGTGACAACGGACAGAACCATTGCGGAATAGCCGGAGCCCATATTTGTCTTAGCCAGTGAAGGTGTCAGTGCACCGAAAAAGTCTCTCATAGCATAGAAAGGTCCGCCGTTCTCGGAATAGATACCTGCATTGGAACCAACACCGATGTTCAACAGCATCAGTCCGATGGCAGGTGCAATACCGAGACGAACGCCCAGAGGAATGGCATCCACGATCTTCTCACGAATGTTCAGTACGGAGAGAACCAGGAACACGATACCCTCGATCAGTACAATGCACAGAGCCGACTGGAAGGATGCCACGTAGGTCATTCCGGTCAGTGCTACGATATTGGTTACTACGACTGCGAAAAAGCTGTTCAGTCCCATTCCGGGTGCCATGGCAAACGGCTTATTTGCCAGAAAAGCCATTACGATGGTACCGATTGCGGATGCAATACAGGTTGCCAGGAAAACACCGTTCCAAAGTTCCGGCATGGTATCCTTTCCAAAACCGGTCAGCAGGTTCGGATTCAGGGCTATAATATAAGCCATGGTCATGAATGTGGTCAGTCCGGCAATGATCTCCGTTTTTGCCGTGGTATTGTTTTCCTTCAGTTTGAAGATTTTTTCTAACATCTTTTCCCTCCTAAGTATTCTGGGAGTTGCACGGGGAACTCCGTTTCTATGTCTTCTGAGCTCTTTGCTTACTCAGTCAACAGTCTTTTTACGATTTTTTCGCACTTGGCATAAATGCGCTCCGGATCCTCTCCTACGTTGAACTCTCCGTTACGGTACAGGATCTTACCGCCGATCATGGTCATGCAGACGTTGGATTTGCTACCGCTGTAAACCAGATTCTTGGGAATGTTATGTATAGGCTGCATGTTGGGCTGGTGCAGATCGATCATGATAAGGTCTGCGTATTTGCCTTTCGCCAGAACATCTGCCCGGTTCAGTCGCATTGCCTTAGCACCGTTCACCGTTGCCATCTTCAGTACTTCCATGGCATCCATGCTGGCAGCATCCTTCTCTAACAGCTTGCTTAAGCCG
>ERZ1026776.2189-NODE-2189-length-10027-cov-20.426494_pt1 | contig 10027 bp, 10 predicted proteins | sample MGYA00380125_ERZ1026776 | MGnify/ENA primary metagenome ERZ1026776 (study PRJEB33269, sample SAMEA4719761) | human gut metagenome | biome: human-associated habitat; feature: organic feature; material: feces | place: Cameroon | collected 2013-10 ... | reverse complement strand
ATCTTAAAATAGAAAATGCAGAATATAGCAATAAAGAAATAAGAGATAAACTTATAGAGATATCCCAACTAATGCAAATCAAAAAAGACGAATCTAGTTTGGATGATTATTTAAATTCCAAGTTGGAAAAATATTTTGATAACATTATGGGAGAAGAGAAGGTTAGACTGGAAAAAGAGAAAGTAAAATATCAACAAGAGATAGAAAAAATAAAAGCAAAAGTCAATGATGAAGGTAAAAAAGAACGCAAAAAAATGATTGAAAACGACTTTGGAAATTTAGTTTTAAAGTACACTACGAAAATGAAAGTTCGTTTAAATTCAGAGAAAAAGATTTCTTTGAGTACCAATATATCTGTTACAGGAACAAAAGTCCCAAGAACTATTGTTGCTTATACATATGCGTTTATAGATATTATGTGCAAATATGGTGGTCCTGTCCTATGCCCGATTGTGGTTGATGAAATGCGTCAACGTGGTTTAAGAGACAAAGATGAAGAAACGATGTTTTCTTTTCTCGTAGCAAATAAACCCCATGAGGCACAGTTGATAGTTGCAACTTCATCTGATTTGCAATTAAATGGTGAAAATATTAAGGTTGTTGAATTGCATAATCCCAATAATTTATTGGTAGTTGATGATTTTCAATCTGTTAGCAATGAAATTGACGATTTGCTTTACGACAATTTTACACTCCGATATTAAATTCTAAGGTGGAAAAATACTTGCAATACGAATAAGTAAATATATTTTTTATATCTGTAAAATGGATAATATATGGTATAATGTTCATCAATTTTATCGGCAAGTTTCTAAATTCCTTACTGATAGAAGACTTGTGGATATGGAACATCTTTTGAAATTGGGACAAGAGTTGCTGAAGGAAGATATAGGTGAGGAAAAAGTGCAGATTCTATTTTCTTTGGCAGGAGTTTGTGAGGCTATATCTGATAAAAGAGCTCTTGAATATTGGGATAAGATAATAGATTGTTATTCTAATAATGATGACCTTTTACGAGCATTATTATATAAAGCTATGTTTTACATGAAAATCAATGAAAAATCTAAAGGAAAAGAGACAGGCGATCTACTTATGAAACAGAGCAAACTGTGTTCTAATAATACTTATATGATGCATGCTTGGGAATTTTATGGTAAAGCTGATTTTGATGATTGCAATTATAATTCGGCATTAGAAGCTTATTCTGAAATGTATTTTTATTCTGAAAAAGTCTATGATAAGTCTGCTCAATATCGTGCATTGGTAAAGATGGGGATAATTTGGAATAGGATGGGGAAAAAAGGAATGGCTTTAAGTAATTTGATGAAAGCTAATGTATTAGCGTTGAAATCTCATAATCCTATCAATATTGTAATCGCTGAATTTCTTAGAGGCCAAATTTTTGTTTCATATAGAAAGCATGAAGAGGCGTCTAAAAATTTTGAGGATTGTGAAAAGATCTTAGAAAGCCTTTTTTGATATGAGCATGATAGATTTGAGTAATCATACTTTTGGTGAGAAACCTACAATAAATAGTCTGAATGATTATCCTACAATGATAGAAATCATTGATTCTGTAATGTTTAAAGTAGGATTAGATGGTAATCATCTTCTCAGGTCCTTTATGGCACCTGTTTTTGTGGATGGTTATATGGCTTGCACAATTGGGAAAGGACCAAATATTGTTGGGCTTTGTCCTAAAGGTTTTACAACATTAAAGAGGTTTCGTGGTCAGCAACATTATTATCCTACATGTCTTTCCTCTTATAACAGAATAATTAATGAGAGAGATAAGATAGTAGCAGATTTGCAAGCCTCTGAATTTGAAATTTTGCTCAAATCACATCCGGTAATTCAATTTATTTCAAATTATCCTGTAAATTCTCCTGTTGGTCCTGTCTTATTAAATATTGATTTTGAAGGATTGGCTCAACACTACGGTATTCCTACCAAAGTGTTAGATTTTTCAAATGATTTAGCAACCTCTGCATTTTTTGCAGTTACGGTTTATGATAGGCAAACTGACCAATATACTCCCTATGTTCCGTCTGATTCTGCACTATTGGATGATCTTTATGGCGTTTTGTATTATTGTGATAATGTGCAATATGAAGATGGTTTGTGTTTTCGTCCTTTAGGTATGCATTATTTTAATAGACCGGGTGCACAATCAGGATTTGCTTTTGATCCAAAGAAAGAGAGGAACTTGAATAATATTCCGTTTATCAAGAAAATATTCTTCCGTCATGATGCTGATGTATCCAAAATGATATTTAATTCCCAAGCTAAGGGTAAGATGTTGTTCCCAGAGGATTCTTTATGTGGTAAAGCTCAGAGAATTATAGAGAAAAAAGACGTTTGTTCTGCGGCAGCCTTCGAATTGTGGTGTGAAAAGAATAGTAATGTAAGAACACAAGATCAGGCTATGAAACTTCTACAGGAAAATAATATTCATGTTGTAGAAAATCCATTAGTTAATTTTGAACATGATGAAATTGATAAAGACTGTAAAGAATGGGATGCTTTTGGAAAAGATAGATTTTTGGAAAAAGTCACATTTATACCATTCTTCAAACCGATTAATTGATAATAAGATGAAAGATTACGCACTAATCATAGGTAATTCTGCATATTACTGATTGATGGTGGAGATGATCTTCTATGAGTTGATTAATCTTTTAGAAACTTGACTATGATAAAAGAACAAGAAAATTTGGTAGATGGTATCTTGAACTATTTAAAGATAGATAGTTCTGGAGCGTTGATGGTAACTGGTCCTTGGGGATGTGGAAAAAGCTATTTCTTTGAACACTTTTTGTTTGAGAAATTAAAAGCGAAGAACTTTAAGCCATTGCGCGTTTCTCTCTTTGGTTTATCATCATTGAGTGACTTGCCGAAAAATATTATTTGTGAGTATGCGCAATGTTTTATAGATAATAAAATATTGAAGAGAATAGCTGATGGTGGGGCAAACTTTATCAAGAATGTAGAAATGAAAAAAGTTCCTCTTGTCAGTGATTATCTTGATTTGAAAGGAATATTCGGTTCAGGCATGGTTCTTTATAAACTACTCTCTAAGAATGTTGTTGTATGTCTTGATGATTTGGAACGTGCCATTGAGAAATATGACATTAATGATTTATTGGGCGTTATTAATGAATTAGTTGAGAATCAACATTTGAAAGTCATTGTAGTAGCTAATAAGGAATATATTGATAAACAACAATGTCACCAAATCGATAGTGCTGCATCTTCACATGATGTGTTTTATGAAAAAGTAATAGAACAGGTACTGCATTTTACCCCAGATATAGTTGGAGTATTTAAAACTTTAATTCATTCGGATGGAAAAGAAGGAAGTGATGCTTTTGAAGAATTTATGAATAAAGAATGTATCAAGAACTCTGTGTCTCCTAAGTTGGCTAACTCCGTTTCTCTGAGACATCAGAAGGAGAATATCAGAACGTTGAAATTTGCTGTTTCCCATTTTCGTAGTATTTTTCAAAATTATATTGATCATGGGAAGGATGTTACAGATACAAAGATTGAAAGACTATTGATAAACCAATGGCTATTTTTATATTCTTTGTCATTGGAAAGTAAGCAAACAGCATTAAGCATAGATGATAGTATGGGACTTGAAAACTATGTAGCTACTGCTTCTATGGAACAATTAAATTTAGGAAGTGAAGATGATAATCTTTTCGAGGACGATGAGCAGCAAAAAAATAATGAGGAGTCCCAGAACATAGCTAAAAAGTTTGTTGAGATATACTATCAAGGAAGAGAAAATGAATATATCTTTTATCCTTATTTGTATAATTTTGTTGTTGCTGGTCTTAATTATGATTTTGATGAGGCTTTCAAATTTGCAGAAAAGGTTTGTCAACGTTTCGATTACAAGGTTAATCCTGCCCAGGAAATTATGGATAAATGGATGAAAGGTTACTGGGAAATGTCTGATGAGGAGGCCAAAGTGAATCTCTTGAAATTGAAAAATTTTGTGGAAGCAGGCAAATTGTTAGATTTCCCTTCTTACTATAGTGCATCTGTTTTTTTGTTTAAATTTTGTGAGATTATTGATATGACAGTCTCTGAGTTGCAGCCTTTATTTAAGCAGGGCCTTCAGAAATTTGCAGATAATGTAGAAGTCAATATTGGACAATTAACGGTTATAAAAGCTATAGGCGTGACTAATGGTGATGTTTGTAAGCCTGTTTATGATCTTATATTAAAGGTCATGGAAGAAAATATTGAAAAACAGAAAAATGAGGAAATTTATCATATGAGAAAGCTGTTTGATAAAGATCTGCAGGCGTTTACTCAGCTTTTCATTCCAAATAATCAGGAAAGTCCCAAATTTCTAATGACTCCGATGCTTCATCTATTAGATGAAAATGCGATTGAAAAGAAAATAAATGAAGCTACACCTAATGATATCATGTCATTATATCTGATAGTAAGCCTTAGATTTGACGGAAATTATGCTTTGGACTTAAAGACAGAAGAAATGCCTTTTATTGAGAGATTGGAGAAGTATGCACGTTTGAGAAGTGGCGATAAAAAGAAACTTTCTTCTTATATTATACAAGATCAGTTGCTTCCATTATTGGAAAAAATAAAAAAGAAAATGTAATTTAAACGATTTAATCAATGTTCAATACTCCATTATGAACAAGATAACTCTCATATTATATTCAAATCCCAAAAATCCAACTAAATCTGTTATTCCCAATAACAAGAAAATTGTTTTGGAGAATGATAATCTGAATATTCTTGAGGATATTAAACATCAACTCCAGTTTGAAACGGAAACATACCATTTGTTTAATACTGGAGCTTTAATCCAACTATCTCAAAAAACAAAAGATGTTATTAAAGTTATCTATGACAATTATCATAGCCAGTTACCACAACTGATGCAATTAGTTAAATATTTGGAGAAGTTTGAGGAAGGTGAAATGTTTTACTACTTTGATGGGGAACGTACTCCTATCGTAGAACGATTAACAGCAATTCGATGTTTACCTTATTTTCCTCAAAGAGGTTTTGTGACGGTGATTCATAATAAATTCTTCCATTATTATTCTATGATGGGATTTAAGTTTAAACACTTTTCTTTCGGATTTGATGATATTGAGTGTAAGGTTGGTGAAGAGGATAAGAAAAAACGTTGTTGCCGATTCTGTAATTCTACAGGTAAAAGTAATTTTCGTCATATAGCTCATGCTATTCCTGAAGCTTTGGGAAACAAATTGTTGTTTTGCAATGAAGAGTGTGATTCATGTAATCGTAATTTGGCTCATGTAGAAAATAATTTTGTGCACATGATGGATATTCGGCGAGCATTGTGCAAAGTGCCATCAAAGAGAACGTCAAAAGCAATTTCACTTTATGGAGATAACTTTACGCTTCTTACTGATGAACAGGGCTTCCCTAACTTGTATATAAAAAGAGATATATTGCTCCCTAAGGGTAATGGTGTGTATTCTTATCGTTTGAAAAATAGCTCAGAGGTAACTAATGAAGGTATGTATAAAGCATTGGTAAAGATGGTTATTGATTTAGTACCAACATCAGAGCTTGTTCATTTTAGAAATACCATAGCATGGATAAATGGATGTCAAGCTGACCAAAACTTACCCATTATGTTTTATGCCATTCGCTCAGTAGGGGAATATTGCTATTTGCAACCACGTTTGGATCTATTCTTTAATACCAAGGAGAAATACTGCGATTCGCCTTATTGTACAGCTATTTTGTATACAACAGATATTCAATACATATTTGTTGTGCCCTTTGTTGATATAGACCGGGGACAATTCAAATATAACGAACAGTTGATAGTACATTGGAAACGAATGTTTGCAATGTTATCTCCAAGACAATGGGTTGAACAAAATACATCTGATGCTAATCCTGCATATACTTGGCTTGATTTTGATTTTTCAATAAACAATAAGAATGTGCATATTTTGGATGGTATTGACAAAATATTCAAAAAGTATAAAACAGAAGAAGAAAAATGGAAATTAAACAATCATCAATTTCCAAAATTTAGACAAGAATTAATTGTCGAGGAGGAGGTAAGTTATGTTTGTTTTGAAAAAAAATGCAATTGTTGGGTAAGCCAAAAGGATCTGTCCGATGTATCAATCAATCATGTATTAGGAGATTCTTATATTAAAATGGATGTTTCTAATAATAGAATCTTTGTTTGTTTAGGATTTAATGTGTTCAATTCTGATAATACAATACCTTTTTTTAATTGTAAAGGAATGGTGACATTAGCTGTTAAATCTATGGAACAGTTTATTATGATTACAGAAGAAAATGATAGCGCTAATATTGAAGTGGATTGGACTTTCTATAAAAGTATCGTCTTGCAAAGTGCAAAGGCGATAGAGAAAAAAATGAAAAAGCAAAGAATAGGTACTCCATTTGTAAACTGTTCCTTTGAAAAGGCTTATGATAATGAAATGGTAATTCGTAGGATACCAGTATCGCTTGTTTAGAGGTATTTTGTGAAAATAATACTATAATTATAAAGGCAGTTATGTTTAAATTAAAGACATTAACGATTTTGGGTAGTAAGGCAGAATTAGCTTCATTACCAGAGGGCAAATTGCTCATAAACACAGTAAATGCTCATTCTTTTAACACGGTAAAGAAGGATCAGCTCTTTGCTGATGCCCAGACAAATGGCGATGTGTTGATTCCGGATGGTGTGAGCATCGTAAAGGCGTGCAAGTGGATTAAGGCTTAGAGTCAGCCTAAGGAAAGAATAGCAGGCTGGGATTTGTTCTCTTTCGAAATGAACAAACTGAAAAAAAGTGGTACGGTGATATTCATGGGTAGTTCGCAGAAAGTGCTTGACTTGATTGTGAAGCGTGCTTCCGTGGATTATCCTCACCTGAAGGTGGTGACTTATTCGCCTCCTTATAAGCCTGAGTTCTCGGATGAGGACAACAAGGCTATCATTGATGCCATTAATGCAGCCAACCTAGATTTGCTTTGGATTGGTATGACGGCTCCTAAGCAGGAGAAGTGGACGTACTCTCATTGGAATGAGTTGAACATCCATTGTCATGTGGGTACCATCGGTGCTGTCTTCGACTTTTTCGCCGGTACCGTAGAGCGTGCACCTATCTGGTGGCAGGAGCATGGTTTGGAATGGCTCTATCGCTTGATTAAGGAGCCTAAGCATATGTGGCGCAGATATATCATCGGTAATAGCTTATTCCTCTGGAATATGGTGAAAGAGGCGTAGGGGTTCTAAAATCATCCCGTCCTTCTTTTTTGATAAAGCTGGCTGCACTCGGCAATTTGAAAGTGAACTTTCATTGCGCTCATTTGCACAACCTTTCCCCCTCAGGGGACAAGGGATGTGCCAACCGCCCTTTCAATAGTCTTTACGACCCCTTCGGTTCCCCTTGTAGGGGACAGAAACGGTGCTCAAACCGCTACGCTATAAGGTTGGCGGACCATCAGAGGTCTACGCCAGTTTTTTATGCGGGATGGGACCGCAGGGAGAAAACTTGCTAAAAAATGGTTGTGTGGGATGGGACCACAGGGACAAGATGGATGGCGCATTGCGTAATTTGCTAATACTGTCATCTTATTCTCCATAGTCCAATATCTCCATCATTTGTGATCTTTTCTTAATCGTCTGACTTCTTTTATCTCTGCATTGATTTCATCAAGAGACATTTCTATGTTGTTTTCTCTTGCCGCCTTGCACATGTTTTCAAAAGCTTCTATTGCTTCGGCTGTAACCTTGTCTTCTTTGCTTTCCTTTGCCTTGATGGCAAAAGGTATACTTCGTGTGCGGATTACCGCCTTGACAAATACATTGATTGCTGCATTTGCACTCATGCCAAACTGCTCACAGAGGCTGTCGAACATAGCTTTCTGTTGTGAGTCTATTCTGACTGTCATTGATGTCTGTGCCATGACGTTATCTGTTTTAATTAATATTGATTGCAAATATAGGGCGTTTTGATGTGAGTTGTATGACTTATGACTTCTTTTTGTCAAAGTTTAACAGTAAATACTGAAGTTTCGCATGTGGTTTATGTACGGGCTGAAGGCCCAAAAGCTCTTAGCCCAGGGCAGCGCCCTGGGTATAATGGTAATCGGCAAGGCGCCCTGTAAGGGCAAAAGCCTTAAAATGCACCTAATAAAAATGGAAAATCCGTTGCGATATGTAAAGCTTTTGCCCTTGCAGGGCGCCAGGTTTGCGACCCACAAAACCCCAGGGCGCTGCCCTGGGCTAAGAGGTTCTGCCCCTTCAGGGCGTGCTGCTTATATGGGCTTCTTGCCTTCAGGGCGTGCTGCTTATATGGGCTTCTTGCCTTCAGGGCGTGCTGCTTATATGGGCTTCTTGCCTTCAGGGCGTGCTGCTTGCGGGCGATGCCCTGGGCTAGGAGCTTCTGCCCCTTACCTTTGCTTTACCCTTCGGTCTGCGATTTTCAATTCCCTTCGGCCGGTGACCGTTGGTTCAGGGCGTGCTGATTGCTCGCAACTTGCAGGAATTGCTGTTTATGGGAACGCAGGGACACGATGCTGTTGTCCCTTAACTTCCCGAACGAGCGGAGGGAGTGATAACTTCTTTAACTTCTATAACTTCTTTAACAGCTATAACTTCTATAACTTAACTTCTGTAACAGAAAAGATGTAAAGGTATGACAGATTTATATTTTCGATTTATTCAATTTAGTTTGGGACTTTATGAGGGCACAGAGTTTCTTGATGGAACGGAACTGAAGGGGTTCGACTGGGGCGCTTTCTATGAGTTTGCTAAGGAACAGACGCTGGTAGGGGTTGTGTTCGAGGGGGTTCAGAAACTGCCTAAGGAGACTGCGCCACATCTGCAATTGCTGATGAGCTGGTTTGCCTTCAGCCGAAAGATTCAGCAACGTAATGAGGCGCTGGACAGGGCTACTGTGGCGCTATACAATAAGGTGAGGGATGCGGGGTATCCTTGCTGTATTTTGAAAGGGCAGGGGAATGCAGTGATGTATCCTAATCCTTCGGCAAGGACGCCTGGCGATGTGGATATATGGGTGAATGCTGGGCGTGAGGAGATCAGGGCTCTCGCTCACTCGCTGGTGAAAAATGTGAATGGACAGGTGGAGGATGAGAGTTTCAACCATATTGGTCTTACCATCAATGGTGTGACCGTGGAACTTCATTCTACACCTGGATTCATGGCTAACTTTGTTTATAACAGGAGGCTGCAGAAGTGGCTGAAGAGGAATGTCGATGCTCTGTGTGGCAACATGGTGGAACTGGTGCATGGCGATGGTGCTGTTGCTGTTCCTACGCCTTCCTTTAATTGTGTTTATCAGCTTTATCATCTCTACCATCATTATTTCTATGAGGGTGTGGGATTGAGACAGGTGGTGGATTACTTCTTCGTGGTCAGAAAATGGAATGTGGATTGTGAAAAGTTAAGTTCCTTGCAGAGGGAGTTGAAGCTTCTTGGATTGTGGCGGTTTGCTGGGGCTATGATGTTTGTTCTGCATCAGGTGCTGGGGCTGCCGGAGGAGATGATGATTGCTCCGATGGATGCAAAGAGGGGACGGATGCTTCTTGATGATATCTTGAATGGTGGCAACTTCGGGCATTATGACAAGCGGATGGATTTGGGACATAATCTTAATAGATTGTGCCGGGATTTCAGGTTGTTGAGGTTTTATCCTGCGGAGGCGCTGAGTGAACCGGTGTTTAGAGTGTGGCATTGGTGCTGGAGAAAAAATAATTTATAATGTTCACAACGAACATTATAAATTATTTTTTCTTTTTTGATAAAGCTGGCTTTTCGAAAACCTACCCGTCCTTCCTTGAACCTTAAAAGATCTTCGAAAACCCACCAGTCCTCCCTTACCCTTAAGGGAGGGTCCACCTCTCATCTCGGTCTTCTCCCCTCAGGGAAGAAGAGGAAACCGCTCCTCCTCGTCGCTCTGAACCATTTCATTCTATGGTTGGCGGACCATCAGAGGTCTACGCCAGCAGCGGAGCTGCG
>ERZ1026776.2188-NODE-2188-length-10050-cov-5.549275_pt1 | contig 10050 bp, 10 predicted proteins | sample MGYA00380125_ERZ1026776 | MGnify/ENA primary metagenome ERZ1026776 (study PRJEB33269, sample SAMEA4719761) | human gut metagenome | biome: human-associated habitat; feature: organic feature; material: feces | place: Cameroon | collected 2013-10 ... | reverse complement strand
TTACAAGGTCTCCACGGGATTGATATAATCACACCCGGGACATCTACCGTTGACTATATTCGAGACTTTGATACTGAGAGTTTTGGAAGATTTCAGTGTGTCTCAAACACAGCGTCGATAAACGCCTTTATTATGTCTTGACTCTCTTTCCACCTATTGCCTGCTTATTACCGAGAAAGTTGTTCGGATTTTTCAGCTTTCAGCTCGGCGTTGGCTGTCTGCTTATCGACATTGAGTAAACCCAAATTGACGCACAGATTCGAGAGCCATTGCAAAAATAACAAAAATTCTTCAAAACGAGCAAGAATTCTTTAGTTTTTCTATCAATACTGTCCGATTTAAACATTTAAACGACAGTTATAACTGTATATAAAAGTATAAAAGCTGCAGCATCGCCATCTAATGCCTTGTAACAACAATTGTGACACATACAAAAATGGAGTAAGAACATTATAGCCTTACTCCTTAATACGTATTTTATAAAATGTGAATACACAACTAAACTATGCCTATATTTGGTAGGCGTGGCTTAATTACATAAAGTTTTGGATATATGATAGTCATCTTCCCCTCGGGTTCCCTTTGGTCACCCGAGGTTAAGCATAATTCACCACCTTCGGTGACGCAATACCACAACCTGCTTATTGCCCCAATATTATATGTTCATTAACGAATAAGAAATAATACGTTTATAATACGAACTGCATAATATCCTCCTATTACTCCTTGGCCTAATGAACCTCATTTTCTCAATTCATTAATAAGGTCTTCTAATATATATTGGTCACTCATCAGCTGCAACCCGGACTTTGAATTTGTTAATTGCTGGTATACCTCGGTTGAATAAAACAAGTCGAGTGCTCGCTCTGCGCTTATATGTAGCGTCTCAGCCAATAACATTATAATTCGGCTTTGTTTGCGCCATAATACATTATCTCTCATTGTTAATCCTCCGTGTTAATTATAGTTGATGAAATGAAAGTAAGATACTTATCTACGATTTCTTGGTTGAGAATACATATTTGATGATTCACAGCTTTGTATTTTAGTTGTCCAAGAGCCTGTTCTGCTGTTATAATGCCATTCTCATAATCTTCTACAGTATCAATAACATTGTCATTGGCGACACCACCTTCAACTATATCATATTGATTTTGAATGGTACCTCCGCTTCGGCAGTCTATAACGTATTCCAACCATTCTATATTATAAGATTCAAATATCTTAATACGATAGTTGTCAGACTTAACTCCATTGAAATCTAATGAATATACGGATAGAACAGCTTTCGCTTTTTTCCCTTTTCTTTCGGCAATAACTCTTGCCCATGCTTCTGCTTGCGTTTGTAATTTCGTTAGATAAAAGCCTTGCCCAAAATCAACCTTGCTTCTTCCCAACTTTACAAGCGGTGTGGGTACTTCCGTATATGATCCATGAAATAAATTTATCATGATTCCGCCTCCCAATTTAGAAGTGTTTCACAAATGTCTTCTGCAACCCAATCTAAACTTTGGGTATGTAGCTCTTCATAACGCTTGAAAAGTCGGTTGTGTATAAGCCCTTGCTTCTGTAGACGGTCGAACATAGTCTTGCCGGTGATGCCAAGCTTTTTAGCTCCGCTCTCTATTGCCATAACTGCAAAATGGACTTTGCGGTAGGTGTCATTATCTATATTATTCATATTAGCCATATTACATATTAAAATAATTTAAAAACAATGATTTGTTAGATGAGATTTATTCTCTCCACAAAGATAGTACTTTCTCTTTAAACTGAATAGTAAAACTTTAGGAATTATGTGCAAAAAACACAAAGGTTTTTGACCTGATGCGTATCTGCTCAAGGTGGTTTGGGCACAACTCCGCTTTGTCAGATTAAGATGAAAATTAAAAAATAAAGCCAAACTAACTATAAAACATTTGTGTTCTTTGGTATTTATTCTTAATTTCGCACTCGGATTCAATGGAATGTGCATCCGTGCCATAATTGATAGGCACTCATTAAAGAAATAACGAAATTTAGATGATGAAACCAGTATTTGTATATTTGTTCTTATTCCTTGCTTCTGCTGCCAATGTCTCGGCGCAGACAAGCACTTCAACTATGTTAACACGTCAGCAACTTAGAGATAGTCTTGCTGTTGCATCAGAGCAATTGAGCTATCATCCCGACTCGCTTGACTTGCGCTTAAGAAAGGCAGGATGGAATCTTCAGCTTGAGCAATGGCAGTATGCGCACGATGAATACGACTATGTGTTGAGGCGTGAACCCTACAATCTGGCAGCCTTGTTTTATCGTGCTTTTGTAAACGAAAAACAGCAAAGATGCAAGTTTGCAAGGCTCGATTATGAGAACTTGCTGTCTATTGTGCCCGATCATTTTGAAGCCCGACTTGGATTGGCTCTTCTCAATGATAAGGATAACAGATATACAGATGCGATAAACCAGATAAACCTCCTTGTAATGCAACATCCAGATAATGCTGTGGCTTATGCGGCAAGAGCTGGTATGGAGGTAGAACGCAAGATGTATGCTCCTGCCGAATACGATTATGGTAAAGCTATAGAGCTTGCTCCAAGCAATACCGACTACTTGCTTAGCCGTGCCAATGTGCGCATTATTATGAAACGCAAAGCAGAAGCACGTGACGACCTTGACCGTATGGTTAGGCTTGGTGTGTCGCGTGCATCTCTTGTAGATTGGTATCGCAAGTGTCGATAGGATGCCTAATTGCAGTGGAGCAAGGCAGTTGCATTATACCAAGTCAAAGATGCCCGTAGGCAGTTTGCGGCGTAAAACCTCAACAGGCAAACTGCCACCAGTCTTTATTCCTGCATTCTCCAAAGCGTCGACAACGCATTGTAAGGCTATCTCGGGCTTGTTGTTCTCTTCGCTAAGGTGGCATAGCCATATGTGGCGAAGGTTGTCGGTGTGATTGGCAACAAGAGCTTCGGCACAAAACAAGTTGCTCAAGTGTCCGCTGCCACTTCTTATCCTTTCCTTAAGATAGTAAGGGTAGGGACCTACCTCAAGCATCTGAGGGTCGTAGTTGGCCTCAATCACAAGATAGTTGGTGCGTCTTATAACAGAGGCAATCTCGTCTGTGATGTGGCCTACGTCGGTAAGCAGACTGAACACCACACCGTTGTGCTCTATCATGTAACCGGCATTGTCGGTGCTGTTGTGCGGTACGGCGAATGGTGTAATGTTAAAGTCGTCTATCTTGAAGCTTACTCCTGGTTGCACGTACATTCTTCTGTCGTGTGTAATCTTGCTGCGCATACATACATTGCTGTCAAGACCCGAATGTACAGGACGTGTAGCATATCCAGGAATCTCAAACTTCTTGGATATGCTGCCAACAGACTTTATATGGTCGGCATGGTCGTGTGTAACAAGTATGGCCTTTATGCCGCTGAAATAGTTAAGACCATAGTCAACAAAATGGTTCTTAAGTTTGCGGGTTCCAATACCTAAGTCGATAAGGATGCCGCCGTTTTCTGTATATAAATAGTAGCAATTGCCGCTACTTCCGCTTCCGAATGAAATGAATTTGAACATTGGTATTTTTAATTATAGCACTTGGTCCGTTGTGGACTTTAAGATGCAAAAGTAGCTATAATCAATGATAAATAAGTAAAAAAACAAAAAAACTTCATTTTTGTGCAATAAATTGAGTAACTTTGCAGCCAGTTTTTGTGTATACTACATTATTCAGTATAACAAGAAGTGGAAAAATAAAATAACTTACAATATTATAAAATGATAACAGTAACCAATCTCGCTATTCAGTTTGGAAAAAGAGTTCTTTACAAGGATGTCAACTTGAAGTTTACAGCTGGCAATATCTATGGTGTCATAGGCGCTAATGGAGCTGGTAAGTCAACTCTTTTGCGTGCTATAAGTGGAGATTTGGAACCCAATAAGGGTTCGGTTGAATTGGGACCAGGCGAGCGTCTTTCAGTGCTTGAGCAGGACCACTTCAAATTTGATGCCTATCGTGTTCTTGATACTGTGTTGATGGGACATGAGCCGCTTTGGAAGAATATGAAGGAGCGTGAGGAACTTTATTCTAAGCCAGAAATGAGCGAAGAAGATGGAAATCGCGCTGCTGAACTTGAACTAAAGTTTGCCGAAATGGAAGGTTGGGAGGCAGAGAGCAATGCTGCACAGATGCTTTCTAATCTTGGTATCCCTGAAACATTGCACGAGAAGCAAATGAGCGAGCTATCTAACAACGAGAAGGTGCGCGTTATGCTTGCCAAGGCATTGTTTGGTAATCCGGATAACTTGTTGCTTGATGAGCCTACCAACGACTTGGACCTCGATACAGTACAGTGGCTTGAGGAATATCTTAGCAATGTAGAACAGACAGTTCTTGTTGTGAGCCACGACCGTCACTTCCTCGATGCTGTCAGCACACAGACAGTAGATATCGACTTTGGTAAGGTAACAGTATTTGCAGGTAACTACTCATTCTGGTATGAAAGTTCACAGCTCGCTTTGCGTCAGGCACAAAACCAACGCCAGAAAGCAGAGGAGAAGCGTAAGGAGTTGGAAGAGTTTATTCGCCGATTCTCTGCCAATGTGGCAAAGAGTAAGCAGACAACCAGCCGTAAGAAGATGCTTGAGAAGCTTAATGTTGAGGAAATTCGTCCGTCAAGCCGTAAGTATCCGGGCATTATATTCCAGATGGAACGCGAACCAGGAAATCAGATTCTTGAGGTTGAAGGCCTAAAGGCAGTTGACGAGGATGGAACTGTATTGTTCGATAATGTTAACTTCAACATTGAGAAGGGTGAGAAGGTTGTGTTCCTGAGCCATAATCCTAAGGCAATGACAGCCTTGTTCGAGATTATCAATGGCAACCGCGAGGCTGATGCAGGTACATATAAGTGGGGTGTGACAATTACAACAGCTTATCTGCCATTGGATAATACCGAGTTCTTCAACAGTGATAAGAATCTTGTAGATTGGCTGAGCCAGTATGGTCCAGGCAATGAGGTTGTAATGAAGGGCTTCCTTGGACGTATGCTTTTCTCTGGCGAGGACGTTATGAAGAAGGTAAATGTACTTTCGGGAGGCGAACGTATGAGATGTATGATTGCAAGAATGCAGCTCAAGAATGCCAACTGCTTGATATTGGATACACCAACCAATCACTTGGATCTCGAGAGCATTCAGGCTTTCAACAACAATTTGGTGGGCTTTAAGGGCAATATCCTATTCTCGAGCCACGACCATGAGTTTATACAGACTGTGGCAAACCGCATCATAGAACTTACTCCAAGTGGAACCATCGACAAGCTTATGGATTACGACGATTATATTTATAACGAGGACATCAAGGCCCTTAAGGCTAAGATGTACAACGTATAGTAAGCAATATAACTTATAGTTTACTGACAAAACCTTGCCAACTTATCCTTGAGAGGACGTGTTGGCAAGGTTTTTGCTGATATAAAAATAAAAACATTAATTATGAATAATAATATGAAAGATAATGAGAATGTAGAGAAGGACATCGAAATCAAGGACGGCGAACTTGATAATGATGCACAGGCTACAGAAAATAAGGAAGAGAAAAACGCTGAACCTACAGTAGAAGAACAGCTTGATGCTGCCAAGAAAGAGATAGAGGCGCTTAAGGACAAGTATCTCCGTTCGGTTGCCGAGTTTGACAACTATAAGAAACGCACCATTAAGGAGAAGGCTGAGCTTATACTTAACGGTAGCGAGAAGGCTGTAAGTGCCATTTTGCCAATATTGGACGACTTTGAGCGTGCTCTTGCAAATAAAACAGATGATGCAGAGGCTATGAAGGAAGGCATGAAGCTTATCTTCAACAAATTTAACAAGACATTGGAGTCGCTTGGAGTAACAAAGATAGAGACAGAAGGGAAGGACTTTGATGTCGACTTTCACGAAGCGGTTGCTATGGTTCCGGGTATGGGCGATGATAAGAAAGGTAAGGTTATCGACTGTGTTCAGACGGGTTATCAGCTTAATGACAAGGTGATAAGACACGCAAAGGTTGCCGTTGGACAGTAATAAAATGCCGATACAACGTTTTATTGAATTTCAGAGTTAATACTAAGTAGGAGAATAACCACACACATTATTTTATTATATAATGGCAAAGAGAGACTACTATGAAGTGCTGGGCGTCAGCAAGACTGCTACAGATGACGAGATTAAGAAGGCTTATAGAAAAATTGCTATAAAGTATCACCCCGATAGAAATCCTGGCAACAAAGAGGCTGAGGAGAAGTTTAAGGAGGCTGCTGAGGCTTACGATGTACTACATGATGCACAAAAGCGCCAGCAATACGACCAGTTTGGATTTGAAGCTCCAGGTGGTGGCTTTGGCGGTGGCTTTAACGGAGCAGGTGGTTTCTCTATGGATGACATCTTCTCTATGTTCGGTGATGTATTTGGCGGACATGGAGGAGGATTTGGTGGCTTTGGCGGTTTTGGCGGTGGAGGCCAACGTCAGAAACCACAATATCGTGGTGCTGACTTGCGTATAAAGGTTACACTTACGCTTCAAGAGATTGCTACTGGCACAACAAAGAAGTTCAAGGTAAAGAAGGATGTTACATGTACACATTGCCATGGTACTGGTGCCGAGAACGGCAGCGGTAGCGAGACATGTCCAACATGTAATGGTAGCGGTGTTGTAATGCGTACCGTCAGAACTATGCTTGGAATGATGCAGACACAGTCTGAATGTCCTAACTGTCATGGCGAAGGCACTATCATCAAGAATAAGTGTAAGGAATGTGGCGGTACTGGCGTAGTTAAAGGAGACGAAGTTGTCGAGATCAAGATACCTGCTGGTGTAGCCGAAGGAATGGTTGTAAATGTTCCTGGCAAGGGTAATGCTGGTCAGCACAATGGCATTAACGGAAATATTCAGGTTTACATTTCTGAGGAACCTAACGATACTTTTGTGCGTGACGGTAATGACGTTATTTACAATCTGTTGCTCGACTTCCCTACAGCTGTTCTTGGAGGACAGGTTGAGATACCTACTATTGACGGAAGCAAGGTGAAGATAAAGGTTGAGCCAGGTACACAACCTGGCAAGACTTTGCGCCTGCGTGGAAAGGGTTTGCCTGCAGTTCAAGGTTATGGCAATGGTACTGGCGACTTGGTTGTAAACATCAGTGTGTTTGTGCCTAAGACATTGACTCGCGATGAGAAGAAGGCTATCGAGAGCTTCCGTGACAGTGACAACTTTAAGGGCGACAAGGAAACAAAGAAGTCTATATTCGAGCGGTTTAAGAATTATTTCAACTAATAATAATTCTATGTGAGCCGTGCGATGTCGGCTTTTGAATATATTGACGACAGGGTTTATAGGGCTGCATGGTCTTGTAAACCCTGTTTTGGTATTCTAACCAGAAGTGGTTTAATTACTATAACATTTAATCATCAATTATGAATTATCAAGAAACAGTTGAATACTTGTTCAACTCGACACCTGTTTTTGAGAAGGTTGGCGCATCTGCCTATAAGGAAGGCTTATACAATACTAACGAACTCGACAGGCATTTCGGTCATCCACATCGTCTGTTCAAGACTATACATGTGGCCGGAACAAATGGCAAGGGTTCTTGTTCGCACACCATTGCAGCCATACTTCAGGCTGCTGGATATAAGGTAGGACTTTATACATCGCCACATCTTGTTGACTTTCGCGAACGAATAAGAGTGAATGGCGAGTGTATCAGTGAGCAATATGTTGTAGACTTTGTGGAGGAGGAGAGAGGTTTCTTCGAACCTTTGCATCCTTCATTCTTCGAACTTACTACTGCTCTTGCCTTTAAGTACTTTGCTGAGAAAAACGTTGATATAGCAGTTATAGAGGTGGGACTTGGTGGCAGATTGGATTGTACCAACATCATAACGCCAATCTTGTCGGTTATAACAAATATCAGTTTGGATCATACCCAGTTCTTGGGCGACACACTTCAGAAGATAGCTGGTGAGAAGGCAGGCATTATCAAGCCTAACGTTCCGGTTGTTATAGGCGAGTACAATACGGATACAAGACCCGTGTTTGAAGCAAAAGCTGTTGAGAATAATGCACCTATAGTATTTGCAGAGGATACTCAAGAGGTTATTCAAGTAGAAAACGAACTTAACGGAAGAAAACGTTATACTACAGTAAGTTACGGGAATATCAATGGCGAACTTGCAGGCGAGTATCAGCAAAAGAATACCAACACGGTTCTGCATGTAGTTAAGCTTTTGAAGGATATGCATGTGATAGATAATGACGATTGTGTGCGTGTGGGATTCTCTAATGTCTGCGAATCTACAGGACTTATGGGACGTTGGCAAACCTTAGGCACATCGCCACTGGTAGTGTGTGATACGGGTCATAATGTAGGCGGTTGGCAGTATCTAAGTCATCAGATAAAGGCTGTTGAGTGTAAGACTCTGCGCATTGTTTTTGGTATGGTAGACGACAAGGATATAGAGCATGTTATGGATATGCTGCCAAAGAATGCTGTTTACTATTTTGCACAAGCCACAACACATAGAGCTATTCCAGTGAACGTAGTAGGCGAAAAGGCTCTGGCTCATGGCCTGCACGGCACATGTTATACATCTGTCGAGGATGCATATGAGCATGCATTGGCAGATGCCGAAAAAGACGACTTTGTGTTTGTTGGAGGCAGCAGTTATGTGGTTGCAGACCTATTAACATATAAGAAAAACAACAATTAATTGTTTTTAACGGGCAAAATGAAACATTTTTGCTATAAAAACCTTGGGCATTACATTTTTTTTTGTTTACTTTGCAACACATAAATAAACGCTTTACAACCATGTCCTTAATTAATAGGGCATGGTTGAAAGTAGTAGGCGTGTAACTAAAAACTTGATAAATGATGAACACAACCGAAACAGAAAACATTTGTGGACTGAAGAGAGCTGACTTTCAGTCTACGATAGCTGGTAAAGAGACCGATCTTTACATCTTGAGAAACAGTGAAGGTAATGAAGTGGCCATCTCTAACTATGGAGGCGCTTTGGTTGCTATTATGGTTCCTGACAGAAACGGTAATAGAGCCAACGTTATTCAGGGCCATGACAATATCAACGATATAGTAAACTCACCAGAGCCTTATCTTTCAACACTTATTGGCAGATACGGAAACCGTATTTGCAAGGGACGCTTCCAGTTGCATGGCAAAGAGTATCAGTTGCCTATCAACAATGGTCCTAATAGCTTGCATGGTGGACTTAAGGGCTTTAACGCTAAGGTTTGGGATGCTCTTCAGATGAACGACCACACATTGGTACTGAAGTATGTTAGCCCGTATGGCGAAGAAGGCTTCTCTGGTGAAATGAGAACAACTGTTGTATATTCGTTTACCGACGACAACGAGCTTGTAATCGAGTATATGGCTACAACAAACAAGAAGACTATCATTAACCTTACAAGTCATGGCTTCTTCTCGCTTGCAGGAATTGCTAATCCTACCCCGACAATCGAGAACTTGGAATGTGAGATTAATGCAGATTTTTATATTCCTATCGATAATACGTCAATCCCAACTGGAGAAATTCTGCGTGTAGAAGGCACTCCTTTCGATTTCCGCAAGCCTAAGACTGTAGGTCAGGACATTGATGCCGATAATGAGCAGATAAAGAATGGTGCTGGATACGACCACTGCTTTGTTCTTAACAAGAAGGAAGAGGGCGAGCTTAGCTTTGCGGCAAGAATTAAAGAGCCTGTAAGCGGACGTATTATGGAGGTTTATACAACCGAGCCAGGTGTTCAGGTTTATACAGACAACTGGGCTGATGGTTATAAGGGACAGAATGGGGCTACATTCCCACGTCGTAGTGCTATCTGCTTTGAAGCTCAGCATTTCCCTGATTCGCCTAATCGTCCTTACTTCCCGTCAGTGGTATTGAACCCAGGCGAGCAGTATACCCAGAAGACTGTCTATAGATTTGCAGTTGATAAATAACAGTTATAATCAATCATACTTGATTAGTCTAATACCTGTCTCTTATACACATCTCCGA
>ERZ1026776.2185-NODE-2185-length-10057-cov-53.799340_pt1 | contig 10057 bp, 5 predicted proteins | sample MGYA00380125_ERZ1026776 | MGnify/ENA primary metagenome ERZ1026776 (study PRJEB33269, sample SAMEA4719761) | human gut metagenome | biome: human-associated habitat; feature: organic feature; material: feces | place: Cameroon | collected 2013-10 ... | reverse complement strand
TGAAGTACATAAAGGGCAATAGCAAATAATCTTATCTCGATACACTTTCCAGCGGACAACCACAAAACGGTTGTCCGCTCTTTTTATACCCTAAAATCTGAAAAAGGAGGCAAAAATGCCAAGCAAAACCGAAGAATACCTTGCTCTTGCACAGCGCACGGCCAACGGTCTGACACGGTATTGGGAAAACTGGACAGCATACCTGACCACAGCATCCCGGCTGTACAAATACCGTTTTGAAGATCAGCTGATGATCTATGCCCAGCGGCCCGATGCCACGGCTTGTGCCGATTACGACATCTGGAACAACCGGATGAATCGCTATGTCCGGCGTGGCTCGAAGGGCATCGCGCTGCTGGATGAATCCAGTGGATATCCTCGTCTGCACTACGTTTTTGATGTGTCGGACACTGGGGTGCGCCGCAATTCTCGTGACCCCGACCTGTGGCAGTATAATGATGATCTGAAACAGCCTGTTTCCGATGCGCTGACTGCCGCATACGGCATCAGCCATGAACGGGTCAGTCAGCAGCTTGCCGATATTGCCGGAAAGCTGGTCGCAGATTATTGGGACAACAACAGTGAAGATATCCGCGCCATCGTTGACGGTTCGTTCCTGATGGACTATGATAGTGCCGGGTTGGAAATGCAGTTCAAGTCTGCCGCCGCAATCAGCATCACTTACACGCTGCTGGAACGGTGCGGATTTGAACCGGATGGCTATTTTGACAAAGACAGTTTTCAGGCTATCTACAATTTTTCCACCCCGGACACTGTCTACACACTCGGTGCCGCAGTCAGCGACATCAGCCGCGAAGTCCTGCGCACCGTAGAGCGGGCAGTCAAAACGACCATCCGCCGCCGAAACAATGAAAGGAGCCAGCATGAATATGAGCAGCAATCTGAGTTACACGCAGACCGGGGATTATCTTCTCCCGAACCTGACCCTGCATCAGCCAAAGACCCCGCTGGGCAAGTACGGCAGGATGCGCCTGAACTTTCTGAAACAGCAGCACCCGGTGCTGTACCACACGATGCTCCTGAACGGGAGCCTGTACCCGACTCTGACCGAACTGGAGCAGACCGCAGCAGCAATGAAGGAGCAGATGATAGTCGATCTGCTGGCGAAGAACCCGGCACCGGACAAAGAGAAGAACCAGATAGCGTGGGTGCAGCACATGAACAGTCTGCGGGAGCAGGTCGAGGAAGTGATTCGGACGGAACTGATCTACAGCTAAGTCTTCTGGATGCCGTCATCCCCATCGAAGCCCAACAAATCGAACATATTGACCGAGCGGAGAGCGAAAAATCGCCCTCCGCTTTTGTTTTGTCACAGGCTGAAATTGAAAACGAACTGCGCAAGCATGGTTCCGGTTTTCAGGATGGCAAGCAACGGATCATCGAACTGTACCAGACGCAGCCTGACCGCAAACTCCGCGCCAAAGCACTGGCACATGAGTACGGCATCGGTGGACATTCTCACAACTTTCTGGACGGCAGCAGCGGTTTTGTAAATCATGATGGGAAAGGACTTGAATTTGACCATTACCCGGATCATCAGAAATTCACGTTAAGCTGGACACAGGTCGAGAAATACATCGACCTGATGATTCAGTCTGACCGCTACCTGACCGATAAAGAAAAAGAGCATCGTGCCGTCGTGCAGGAAGCGGAACGCCAGCTCCCGCTGCTGGATGGTGATGTCGCTGCCGAATACAACGCCCTGAAAGAACAGTATCCCAATACCCTGATTGGCTTTGAACTGGGCGGATATTTTCTGTTCTATGACAAAGATGCAGTCACTGTAAAGGAAGTTTTGCGCTCTAATTTGCTGTCGCAGGAAAATGCGCTGGGAAAAGTCAAGGTGACTGGCTTTTTGCGTGGAGAGTGGGTAGCAAAATCGCAGAAGCTGTGGGCTGAGGGCAACAGCCTCTATCTGGCCGGACAGGGCGAAGATGGCACCCACCACCAGACAAAATATCTGCGGGAGGAAGATTATCTGCCGATTGGCAGCATTATCAGACTGGATGACCGGAACTTCCGTGTAGACCATGTCAACTTCATGTTCAAATCCGTCAGCTTGCAGGATATGGACTTAACTAACAGCGGACAGCCCATCTTCCGAAGCGAGAGTTTGCCCCATATCCGAGAACTGTATGAACAGCAGCAGAACGAACTTGTTGAGGTTGCCCCTGAAAAAAATGCCGATTACAAGGTCGGTGACGAAGTTGTTGTTGACCTGCCCACCCGAACCATTGAGGGCAAAATCGGCTATGTGGGTGAAACCGATGTGCGCATCGACACCAGTGCGCATGGGCAGTCATGGGATAACGAGGTAATCAACAAGCAGCAGTTTGAGGACGGTCTGCGGCAGGATGAGCCTACGCCCGATGAAGAATTGGATAAACTGCCTATCTCCACAGAAGTCAATGGTGAATGGCAGACTTTTCCGAATGCTGCTGCCGCAAATGAAGCCCTGAACGCTGAACCTGTGCCGGAAGCTGCGGGAAATTTTCACATTACAGATGATAATTTGGGTGTCGGAGGCCCCAAGCAGAAATTCGCCCGAAACATCGAAGCCATCCAGACCTTGCGTACTTTGGAGCAGGAGCATCGTGGTGCCACCGCCGAGGAGCAGCAGGTGCTTTCGCAGTATGTAGGCTGGGGCGGTCTTGCGGATGTCTTTGACCCCAACAAGGAAAATTGGTCTGCCGAGTATACCCAACTGAAAGGGCTGCTCTCCGAAGAAGAATATGCCGCCGCCCGCGCTTCCACGCTGAACGCACACTACACCAGCCCTACCGTGATTCGTGCCATCTACGATGCCGTGGAAAAGATGGGCTTCCAGTCGGGGAACATTCTGGAACCGTCTATGGGTATAGGCAACTTTTTCGGTATGCTGCCTGACAGTATGGCTAGCAGCCGCCTGTACGGTGTAGAACTGGATTCCATCACCGGGCACATTGCCCAAAAGCTGTACCCGCAGGCAGATATTACAGTGGCCGGATTTGAAACCACTGACCGCCGTGATTTCTATGACCTTGCTGTGGGCAATGTTCCTTTCGGCCAGTACAAAGTCAACGACAAAGCGTATAACAAGCTGGGATTTTCTATCCACAACTACTTTTTCGCCAAGACTATCGACCAAATCAGGCCGGGCGGCGTGATTGCATTTGTGACCAGCCGCTTTACGATGGACAGCAAAGACAGCACCGCCCGCAAGTACATGGCAGAACGTGCTGATCTGCTGGGTGCAATTCGTCTGCCCAACAACGCTTTCCGCGCCAATGCGGGCACCGAAGTCGTATCGGATATCATCTTTTTGCAGAAACGTGACCGTCCTGCGGATATCGAGCCTGCATGGGTGCAGTTGGGACAGACTGAAAACGGCTTCAATATCAATCAGTATTTTGTAGATCATCCGGAAATGGTGCTGGGAAATTTGGAACTGGAAAGCACCCAGTACGGCCATGACCTGACCGTTGCACCCATTGAGGGAGCCAGCCTTGCAGACCAGCTTACCGAAGCAGTGCAGCACATCGAGGGGCAGTACACTGCGGTGGAGATTTCCGCCCCGGACGTTGCCGATGCGGAAGCACAGCGCAAAACGCTGCCAGCAGACCCCACCGTAAAGAATTTCAGCTACACCGTGGTAGATGGTGACATTTACTACCGCGAGAACTCCATCATGACACAGGTCGAACTATCTGATAACGCCAAAGGCCGTGTTGCTGGCATGGTGGAACTGCGGCAGATCGTCAATGAACTGATTGACCAGCAGTTGAACGACCTCCCGGACGAGGATATCAAGGCATCGCAGGCCAAGCTGAACGCCGTCTACGATGCTTTTACTGCAAAATACGGTCTGATCAATGACAAGAAAAATGCCCGCCTGTTCGATGATGACAGTTCCTACTATCTGCTCTGCTCACTGGAAAATCTGGACGAGAATAAAAATCTCAAATCCAAGGCGGATATGTTCACCAAGCGGACGATTCGGCCAGAGCGTGTTGTCACCAGCGTGGATACCCCCAGCGAAGCACTGGCGGTATCTATTGGTGAGCATGGTAAGGTGGACTTGCCCTATATGGCAGAACTGCTGGGCACCCCCGGCGAGTACGGGCGCATTACCACCGAATTGTCCGGTGTGATTTTTAAAGACCCTGCCGCTGATGCAGACGACCCGGAAGCCGACTGGCAGACTGCGGACGAATATCTTTCCGGTAATGTACGCGATAAGCTGCGTATGGCACAGCTTGCTGCAGAAAGCCGCCCGGAGTTCAAGGTCAATGTGGACGCACTGACCAAGGCGCAGCCTAGAGAACTGGAAGCATCTGAAATTGATGTGCGGCTGGGTGCCACATGGCTTGCCCCCTCTATTGTGCAGCAGTTCATGATGGAAACTTTTCAGCCGCCCTATCGTATCCGCTACAACAACTCCATTACTGTCCGCTATTCTCCCTATACCTCCGAATGGCGGATTAGCAATAAATCTGCTACTGGCTTTGGTGACATTATGGCTACTGAAACCTACGGTACCCGCCGAGCCAACGCTTACAAGATTTTGGAGGATACCCTGAACTTGCGTGACAGCCGCGTTTATGATACCATCGTGGAGGATGGCAAGGAAAAGCGCGTGCTGAATCAGAACGAAACCACCCTCGCCCAGCAGAAACAGCAGGCTATCAAGGACGCTTTTGCTGGCTGGGTCTGGAAAGATCCGCAGCGGCGGACTCTGCTGGTGAAGAGGTACAATGAGCTTTTTAACAGCACCCGACCCCGTGAGTATGATGGAAGCCATATTCATTTTGTGGGCATGAACCCGGAGATCAATTTGCGAGAGCATCAGCGCAATGCGGTTGCCCATGTGCTGTATGGGTATAACACCCTTTTGGCGCACGAAGTCGGTGCCGGCAAGAGTTTTGAGATGGCGGCTTCCGCTATGGAACTGAAACGTCTGGGCTTGTGCCAGAAAAGTCTTTTTGTCGTGCCAAACCATTTGACGGAACAATGGGCCAGCGAGTTTTTACGCCTGTACCCCAATGCAAAGCTGCTGGTTACCAGCAAAAAAGATTTTGAACCCGCTAATCGCAAGAAATTCTGTGCGAGAATTGCGACCGGCGACTACGATGCAGTTATCATCGGACACAGCCAGTTTGAAAAGATACCCTTGTCCGCAGAACGACAGGAGCGTCTGATTCAGGAACAGATGGATGAAATCGAGGAGGCCATCGAAGAAGCGAAAGCACAGGTTGGTGAGCATTTCACGGTAAAGCAGCTGGAAAAGCTGCGCAAGTCTCTGAAACAGAAACTGGAAAAGCTGCAAGGCGCAGACCGTAAAGATGATGTGGTTACGTTTGAGCAATTGGGCGTAGACAGATTGTTTGTGGATGAGAGCCAAAACTATAAGAACTTGTTCTTATATACGAAGATGCGGAATGTGGCCGGACTAAGCACATCTGAAGCGCAAAAATCCTCCGATATGTTTGGAAAATGCCGCTACCTCGATGAGATCACCGGAGGCCGTGGTGTTATTTTTGCGACAGGCACCCCTATCAGCAACAGCATGACCGAGATGTATACCCTGATGCGCTACCTCCAGTACAACACCCTGCAACAGAAAGGGCTGACCCATTTTGATGCGTGGGCATCCACCTTTGGTGAGACGACCACGGCCATTGAACTTGCGCCCGAAGGTACCGGATACCGTGCCCGCACTCGTTTTGCGAAGTTTTTCAACTTGCCCGAACTGATGGCAATGTTCAAAGAAGCGGCAGATATCAAGACCAGCGACCAGCTTCATCTCCCGGTGCCTGATGCAAAATTTGAGACGGTGGTGGTCAAACCTTCGGAAATCCAACAGGATATGGTGCAGGCGTTGAGCGAACGTGCAGCCGTAGTCCACAGCGGTTCTGTTGACCCTTCTGTGGATAATATGTTGAAAATTACGTCGGATGGCCGCAAGATCGGTCTTGACCAGCGGTTGATGAACTCGGCTCTGCCTGATGACCCCAGCAGTAAGTTGAATGCCTGCGTCAACAACGTCCTACGCATCTGGAACGACACCAAGGAGCAGAAGCTGACCCAGTTGATTTTCTGCGATATGTCTACTCCCAAGGGTGACGGTTCGTTCAACGTCTATGATGATATCCGCTCCAAGCTGCTCAATGATGGTGTGCCCGAACAGGAGATCGAGTTCATCCACAACGCAGATACAGAGAACAAGAAAGCTGAACTTTTCTCCAAGGTACGCAGCGGACAGGTGCGTGTGCTGCTGGGAAGCACGGCCAAAATGGGAGCCGGTACAAATGTCCAGACGCTTCTTGTGGCAGTGCATCATTTGGACGTAGGCTGGCGTCCGTCTGATATGACCCAGCGCAATGGCAGAATCATCCGTCAAGGTAATCAAAACAAACAAGTGTACGTCTATAATTACGTCACTGAATCAACATTTGACGCCTACCTCTATCAGACCCTTGAGAATAAGCAGAAGTTTATCTCGCAGATCATGACAAGCAAATCGCCCATGCGCTCCTGCGATGATATTGATGAACAGGCTCTGTCTTACGCTGAAATCAAGGCTCTGTGTGCTGGTGACCCGCGCATCCGGGAAAAGATGGATTTGGACGTACAGGTGGCTAAATTGAAAGTTCTGCGGGGCGACTTCCAGAATCAGAAATATCGTCTGGAAGATAAGCTGCTCAAAACTTTCCCGGAAGAGATCCAGAAACAGAAAACCCGCATTACTGCTTTGCAGCAGGATTCACAGATTGCAGCAGCACACCCGCAGGACAAGGAAAACTTCTGCGGCATGACAATCAAGGGCATGGTGTATGATGACAAAAAGACTGCGGGCGAACGGCTGCTTCTGGCACGGCAGGAGATGCCCAATGCAGACATGATGCTGCTGGGCACCTACCGTGGCTTTGAACTGAACATTCGATTCGACAGCTTCAAAAATGAGCATCAGGCCGTTCTCCGGGCAGAATTGAGCTACCCGGTATCGCTGGGCGATGATGCGCGCGGCAACATTACCAGATTGGACAATGCCATCGACAATTTTGCCGACCGCATTGCAGACGCTGAAAATGCTCTGCAAAATCTGGAACAGCAGAAACAGGCCGCAGAGATTGAAGTGGCAAAACCGTTCGCACAGGAAGAAGAACTGGCTGAAAAGTCTGCTCGCCTTGCCGAACTGAATGCTCTGCTGAATATCGACCGTGACCGCAGTTCCTCGCAGGATACTCCCGAAGAAGCAGAGGAAACCGAAGCACCTGCAACTCGTCCGTCTGTACTGGCTGCGCTGGAGGAAAAGGCCAACCAGCCAGAACCTGTAAAGCCGTTCAAAAGCTATCTGGATAAGGAGGGGCGATAATGTGAAAAAGCGGGAACACCGTCTATTTATTCGTGTGACCGATGAAGAACGGAACCGCATTTTAGATAAGATGTATGGAATGGGCATCCGCAGTCTGAGTGCCTATATCCGCAAAATGGCACTGGATGGCTACTGCCTGAACCTCGACCTTCCACAGCTGCGCCGAATGGCTTATCTGCTTCAGAATTGCAGTAACAATCTGAATCAGGTCGCCAAACGCGCTAACGAAAACGGCAAGATCTACTCTGCCGACCTTGCTGATCTGCGCACCCGGCTGGACGAACTGATTTCCATTGGCAAGCAGATTCTGACTAAACTGGCAGATCTCTAAGAAAATTCCTGCAGTTGGAGGACTGCGGGTGTACATATAATGCTTGACATCCTTGCAGTGCAATAGTCGATACCTTTATAATAAGGGCGAACAGAAAGGAAGTGCCTGATATGATGTCTATCCTGAAGAAAATTGTTCTTTTCCCGGTTTCTCTCTTTGTGGCTTTTCTGGCTCTGATGGCGAAGTGGCTACTCACGTTGTCCAGCTATGTGGTCGCTCCGCTGATGCTCTACATCTTCGGCTGCGGCATCTACACTGCCTACCGCCAGACTTGGGATCAGTTCTTTATCCTGCTGGTAGCTGAGTTCATCTGCTTCGTTCTCTTTTTCGGCGCAACGGCCATCACCGAGGGCATCGGACGTTTCAGTGAGTGGCTTGCCGAACTGTAAGAAATAGTTTTAATCGTTCGCCGCCTTCGGGCGGCATTTTTCTTTTATGGGGGTGATTCAGGATGGCCGCGACACGGCTGATCGCGTTGCACAAAAACAAGGGCAAGTCGGTTGCGGCTTGTCTGAAAAGCCGCACAGACTATGTGCAGAATCCAGATAAGACTGAACAAGGTGAACTGGTAAGCTGCTACGAGTGTAGCCCTCTGACAGTCGATGAAGAATTTATGCTTTCCAAGCGGCAGTATGAACTTTCTACCGGGCGCAGTCAGAAAAGCGACATCATCGCCTACCAGATTCGGCAGTCATTCAAACCCGGCGAGATCACCGCCGAAGAAGCCAACAAGGTAGGCTATGAACTGGCGATGCGGTTCACGAAAGGAAAACACGCCTTTGTTGTCGCAACGCACACAGACCGTCACCACATCCATAACCATGTGATTTTCAACTCTACTGCACTGGACGGTTCAAAAAAGTTCCGGGATTTTTTCTTTTCGGCACTGGCCGTTCAGCGGTTGAGCGATCTAATCTGCTTAGAGCATCAGCTTTCCGTCATTGAGATAAAACCCTATCGGGAGCGGCAGAAGCGCACACTCTACCCGCCCAAAGAAAGCAATCGTGACCGTCTATGTGGCGTGATTGACACTATTCTGGCGGAAAAGCCCAAAGACTACGAAAATTTTCTGCAAAAGCTGGAGCAGCAGGGTTATGAGGTCAAGCGTGGAAAATACACCTCCGTCAAAGGCGCACGGCAGAAGCGATTCATCCGGTTCCGCACTTTGGGCGCAGGATATAGTGAAGAAGAACTGAAAGCTGTTATCTCTGGGGAAGCCGAACACCATCCCCGGCAGAAGCAGAAGCGCATCGTACCGGAACAAAAATTTCAGATGCTGGTGGACATTCAGGCAAAGCTGGCCGAGGGTAAGAGTGGCGGCTATGCACGATGGGCAAAAAAGTATAACCTGAAAGAGATGTCCAAGACCTTGATTTTTTTGCAGGAGCACAAAATTGGCAGCGCAGATGAACTGAATGAACGCGCAGCAGCGGCAGCAGAAAAATATCACCAGCTGGGAGATTCCATCAAAGCTGCCGAAACACGGATGGCAGAAATTGCTGTGCTGAAAACGCACATCGTCAATTACGCCAAGACCCACCCAGTCTACGATGCCTACCGGAAAGCGGGATATAGCAAAAAGTTTCTGGATACTCACCGGGAAGAAATCACACTGCACAAAGCAGCCAAGGCCGCTTTCGATGAAACTGGCTTAAAAAAGCTGCCGAATGTCAAAGCACTGAATGCAGAGTATTCCGATCTTCTGACCCAAAAGAAAGCAGCCTACCCGGACTATCGCAAGGCACGAGAAGAAATGCAGGAGTTGGTAAAGGCACAGAAAAATATCGAATTGTTCTTCGCAAAAGAAAAAGACGCACAGGAAAAGCAGCAGGCCCGATAAACGAAAATCGCCGAGGATTCTAACCCTTTCATGGGGCGGAATCCTCGGCGACTTTTTTAGTTTATGTAGCAGCGATCCTGCGTTACGAGCCAATCTTCACACAGTCGCTGGGCCTCATCTTTCGTTCGGCAGGTGCAGTTGAACAGTTTACCATGCAGGGAGCAGTAGGTGTAACGAACTTTTGGCACCCCGCTCTCATCCTGAAATTTTGTGTAGCGTTCCTCACCGGGCATCAGATAAAGCTGCTCCATTTCTGCATCGTCCTTTCCGTTTTCATGTGTCAGGCACACAACGCACCTATTCTACCATGAACTTAGGAGTTATGCCATTGACGCTTGCACCAAAAAGCGACTCGGATTTTCGGAGAGAGTGTGCATTGACACATTCAAAAGCGTTCGGAAAGAACACGCAGCCTGCACCGGAACGGTGCAGATCAGAAAGGGTTTGGGATTTCCCAACAAGCATTTTGCAACGCAAAATTTGCATTTGTGCGCACGAATGCACTGCTTGC
>ERZ1026776.2184-NODE-2184-length-10063-cov-37.071543_pt1 | contig 10063 bp, 6 predicted proteins | sample MGYA00380125_ERZ1026776 | MGnify/ENA primary metagenome ERZ1026776 (study PRJEB33269, sample SAMEA4719761) | human gut metagenome | biome: human-associated habitat; feature: organic feature; material: feces | place: Cameroon | collected 2013-10 ... | reverse complement strand
ACCGTGAGCTTCACTTCTTCTACGGAGCTCGTGCATTGGGTGAGGCATTCTTCCTGGAGGACTTCTGGGAGCTTGAGAAGGAATTCCCTAACTTCCACTTCCATCTTTCATTGGACCGCAAGGACCCAGTGGCAGATGCTCAGGGCGTGAAGTACTACGAGGGATTTGCTGTTAACTGCATCCGTGATACCTACTTGAAGGATCACGAGGCACCAGAGGATTGCGAGTACTATCTCTGCGGACCTCCAATGTTGATCAAGACCGTAACCGATTATCTGGATTCTCTGGGAGTAGATCCTGAGAGTATCATGTATGATAACTTCGGATAAAGATAATAAAAGCCGTTGAGCTCATGAGTAGCCTCATGATGCCCAACGGCTTTTTTTTGTATTGTTAACAGACTTCTTGACTATAAATCTTGGCAGTTTGTCGTTTTTTTCCTAATTTTGCATCACGTTATCCGTCACAATGGATCAACAGTGACAGAATCGCATCAAAATAATAGAAATCAAAAGGAAAGAAGAATTATGAAATACCTCTTATTTTCGGATATACATGGCTGTTTGCCAGCATTAGAACGGGCACTCGACTTCTATGAGGCTCAGAAGTGTGATATGATGTGCATCATGGGTGACATCATCAACTATGGTCCCCGCAACCGCATTCCGGAGGGCATCGACCCTAAGGGCATCGTGGAGCGCCTCAATGGTCTGGCAGACCAAATTATCGCCGTACGTGGCAACTGTGATGCAGAAGTCGATCAGATGCTGCTCGATTTCCCTATCATGGAAACCTATGCCCTGCTCGTGGATGACGGCAAGCGATACCTGCTGACCCACGGACATATATATAATAAGGAGAACATGCCTAAGGGACCTTATGATGCCATCATCTACGGTCATTCTCATCTCTGGGAACTGTCGCATTCCGACCGTGCCATCTGCAATACGGGCAGCATCACCTTCCCTAAGGGCGGCAATCCTCCTACCATCGTCACCTTAGAGGACGGCAAGTTCACCATGTACAATTTGGATACATTGGAAGTCATGGCAACCATGGAGGTGTAATCAAAAAAGGAAAATCCTAACAATATGATCGAGGAATATCAAATCAGAATTCTGCCAGAACAGGCAGCGAGCGAGGAAGGCATCAAGCGCTATCTCGCCAAGGAAAAGGGGTTGGATGTGAGAACACTCAACCAGGTGAGGGTGCTCAAGAGAAGCATCGATGCCCGCCAGCGCACCATCTTTGTCAATCTCAAGGTGCGTGCCTATATCAATGAGTTTCCGCAGGACGACCAGTATGTCCATACGGAATATCCCGACGTGAGCAGTAAGCCTTGTGTCATCGTGGTGGGAGAGGGACCTGGCGGTCTCTTTGCTTCCCTCAAACTCATCGAATTGGGTTACAGACCAGTGGTTTTGGAGCGTGGCAAGGATGTGCGTGAGCGCAAGAAAGACCTCAGTAATATCACCAAGACCCAGAAGGTGGATGGCGAGAGCAACTACTGTTTTGGTGAGGGTGGCGCAGGTGCCTATAGTGATGGCAAACTTTATACCCGCAGCAAGAAACGTGGTAGTGTGGATAAGATACTGAATGTGTTCTGTCAGCATGGAGCCAATACGAATATCTTAGCTGATGCCCATCCGCATATCGGTACCGATAAGTTGCCGCGTGTCATCGAGAATATGCGCCATACCATTCTCCAGTGTGGTGGTGAGGTGCATTTCCAGACCAAGATGACCCGCTTCGTCTTGGAGGGCGATAAGGTGATAGGTGTGGAGGCTGTCAACCTGCAGACGGGTGCGGAGGAAAACTATCGTGGACCTGTGATCTTGGCTACCGGTCATAGTGCCCGTGACGTGTATCGCTATCTTGCTTCTTCCAAGATAGAGATTGAGGCAAAGGGCATTGCGGTGGGTGTCCGTCTGGAGCATCCTTCTCAGATTATCGATCAGATACAGTATCACAACAAGAACGGTCGTGGCAAGTATCTGCCTGCAGCCGAATACAGTTTTGTAACCCAGGTGGATGGCAGGGGTGTATATAGTTTCTGTATGTGTCCGGGCGGTTTTGTGATTCCTGCAGCTACGGGTCCAGAACAGCTTGTGGTCAACGGTATGAGTCCGAGCAACCGTGGTACGGCATGGAGCAATTCGGGCATGGTGGTGGAGACGCATCCTGAAGATGTAGCGCCATTTGTGAAGGATCATCAGGCAGTGTTGGAGGAAATCGAACTTCGCAGACAGGAGGATTCTTCCCTCTTCACTCCTCACTCTTCCCTCCAAATGATGTATTTCCAGGAGATATTGGAGAAACAGTGTTGGCAGCAGGGCAACATGAAGCAGACGGCGCCATCTCAGCGCATGGCCGACTTCGTGAACAACCGTTTGAGTTACGACCTGCCTAAGAGCAGTTATGCGCCGGGTCTGGTATCCAGTCCGCTTCATTTCTGGATGCCGTCATTTGTGAGCAAGCGTCTGCAGGAAGGATTCAAGACATTCGGCAAGAATGCGCATGGTTTCCTGACCAATGAGGCGATACTGATAGCGACGGAGACTCGCACCTCTTCTCCGGTCCGCATTGTTCGTGACCGTGAAACCTTGCAGCATGTCCGCATCCAGGGTCTCTTCCCTTGTGGTGAGGGAGCCGGCTATGCTGGTGGCATCGTTTCAGCAGGTGTGGATGGAGAACGCTGTGCCGAAATGTGTGCGCAGTATATGGAGCAGCTGTGATTTAAAATAATCAAATAAAAGTTGATCATTATGGTAGAGACAAACGATAGAAGATTGCCTGTAGGTATCCAGTCCTTTGAGGAAATCAGAAGGGAAGGGTATCTTTATGTTGACAAGACAGATATCATCTGGCAACTTGCCAATAGAGGGAAAAAATATAATTACCTGAGCCGCCCACGCCGCTTTGGTAAGTCTGTGCTGGTTGATACGATCGAAGCTTATTTCTTAGGAAAGAAAGAACTCTTTGAGGGCTTGAAAATCATGGATTTAGAGACGGAATGGGTGAAGCGTCCTGTTATCAGACTCGACATGAGTCGTGCTGGCGCTGAACCGAAAACATTACGATCTTATTTAGATCTTACTTTTGATAGACTGGAGGAGGAGTATGGTATTACTCCTAAACCTACAGCCCAGCTTGCCGACCGTTTTGATGCCATCATCCAAACAGCCTGCAAGCAGACAGGACAGCAGGTGGCGATTCTTATTGATGAATACGATTCTCCATTGCAGCATTCCTGGAAGACTCCTGAGCATGAGGCGTGCACAAATGTCTATAGAGAAGTGTTTGCCATACTCAAGGCAGATGATAAATACGAGAAGTTTGTCTTTATCACAGGTATCACCAAGTTTACACAGATTTCCCTCTTTTCTGTGCTCAATAACCTGAGCAGTATCAGTTTTGATCCAGAATATGCTGCCATCTGCGGTATTACGAAGGAAGAAGCTCTCCGTGATTTCAAGCCTGAAATCAGTAAATTGGCAGCCAAGAACGACTGGACTTTCGATGAAGCCGTAGCACAATTGACGGCTTATTATGATGGTTATCATTTCAGTTATGAGAATATGGTGGATGTATTCAATCCATTCAGTCTCATCAATGCCCTTTCTGATTTTAGATTGAAGAACTATTGGGCTTCATCAGGTGCAACCTCGCTGCTTCCAAAGTTTGTGGATGATATGGAAATAAGGATGAAGGATTTTGAAAATTGTCCGATAGACAGCGATACTTTAGAGACCTCGGATGTGACAGGTGGAGGAGCAGAATTATTCCTCTATCAGTCTGGCTACCTCACAATCAAGGGATACATGGAGGGAATTTATTTGTTAGGCATTCCAAACAATGAAGTTCGCAGGGCTCTTTATAAGATAGTATTACCTGTCTTGACGTTGAAAACTGAAGCCCAAGTCATATCTACTCAAAATATGTTGTTGTATTCGCTGAAACTTGGCAATCTTCCCGAAGCCATGAAATGTCTGAAAGCTCTCATTTCGGATGTACCTTACAGCAACAAGAAACTGGCAAGTATGGACATGGAGGAGCGATACCGCCTGATTCTGAGCACCATCTTCAATGCCATCGGTTGTCGGGTGGAAGTAGAGAAGATGATTGCTACAGGCAGAATTGATATGTTGGTAGAGACTATCAATATTGTCTATGTATTAGAACTGAAATTGAGTAATAATGGCGGTGTTGATGCTGCCGCAGAGCAGATAAAAGCCAAGCAATATGCCGAACCATTCCAGGCTGACAAGCGCAAAGTAGTAGCCCTTGCCATAGAACTGGATGAATTGGGAAAAGGATTGATTGATTGGAAAGCAATATAAAAAATGGCGCATTTCCCGTATTTTGAGGGAAAATGCGCCGATTTTATGTTATTCTTACCACGTCAACGCTTTCTGAGCCTCTTTGTTAGGAATATCAAGCGTAAATAGCTTAGTTTCAGGGTCATAATCCTTAATGGTTATACAACCACTTTGGTAGAGAATAGGCAAAATTGAATTCATGTTTCCCAAAGCTACGTCAAAGTCTGACTTGTCAGCCTCACAACGTCCTATATCAGAAGGCATTACCTGAAATTTCTTAAGCATTTCTATCAGATAGGTAGGCGTGCCTGAAGTGAACCAATAATAATCCAACTTACTTTTAGCCATAGCATTCAGCAGACTATAAGGATTGAAGATGTCGGGTGACTGGGCTGCAAAGTGATAACCGTCATAAAACTCTTGCAATGTATCAAGAGTCTGAGCTCGGGTTAGATTCATCTTTACTGCTAATGCATCAACATCTGCCGACATCTGAGTCTCCAATTCCTCCTTGGTAATTCCGCAGATTCCAGCGTACTCATGATCCATGCTGATATTGGTGATATTATTGAGTTCACTGAAGATGCTCATCTGCGAAAATTTAGTGATGCCAGTGAGGAAAACAAAGCGAAGCATAGGTTCGCAGTCTTTCAAAGGACTATAGAAATTACGCATGACATTGCGCAAATCTTTCAAATGAGAATCTTCATGCACAACATCAAGTAGGGGAGCATCATACTCGTCAATGAGTACAACCACCTGCTTGCCAGTTTGCTGATAAGCTTTAATAATTAAATCTGCCAAACGGGTATTAGGATCCTGACGTGGAGTATCAATACCAAAAAGTTTCTCCAGTTTATTCAATTCGAAATCCAAATATCTTTCCAGCTGGTCTTTCTCCATGTGTTTACCGCCAGCCATGCTGAAATGCAGGACAGGATATTCCGTCCAGTCCTTTTCCAACTTTTCAATAGCGAGTCCTTTGAAGAGTTCCTTCTTTCCCTGGAAATAACTCTTAAAGGTAGAAACCAATAGTGACTTTCCGAAACGGCGTGGACGGCTTAAGAAGAAATGTTTTCCACCGCTATGAGTCATGCGATAGACATATTCCGTCTTATCAACGTACAGCAGATTTCGGGTGATGATTTCCTCGAAAGTCTGGATTCCTACTGGATATAATTTCAATTCTGCCATGGTTTGTTCTTTTAAGTTTCTGGTGATAATACCTTATCAGCCTATTTGCTTTTGCAAAGCTAATCATTTTATTCGGAATAACAAAGGAAAAAGACTAAAATCTGCTGTTTGTGCAATCGATTGCATTAAAATAAGTGTAGAAATATTGGGTGAAAGTGAACAGGTTTTAGATATTTTTGCTATCTTTGCCCGATAAAAGTTAGTATAATAAAAGTTTCTGACTAAGTAATGGATATTGCTAAAAGCATGTTCATCTTAAAAAAAATAGACAAAGTTAAAAATGACGTATAAGTTCCTAAAAGAAGTGATGATTATCTAACTGAACAGTTTCAAGGTCATCTACCTGCTCATAGAAGCTTAGAACAACATATAAATAATAACTTAACTAAAATAAAAGATGAAAAGATTTTTTACGTTTTTAATGGCGGTTTGGGCTTTATTGTCCATATCGCAAACGGTAAAGGCTGCCGATTATTATATAATGGGCTCCTTTGTCGAGGGACAGGAATGGACCAAGTTAGATGGTAAAAACATGGAATCTGTTGGAAACAATAAGTATTCCCAAACGTATCAGTGTAAAACAGCTGGAGAGTATCGCTTTAGATTTGCTGGAGATGATTTGAATTATCAAATGTGTCCACATGATGCATCCTTTGAACTCACTAAAGCTTCAAGTTATGGAGTTGCTTCTACTAATGATGAAGGTAAGGCAAATTATTACTTTTATGTAAAAATGGAGAGTGGCAAGACTTACACATTTACATTTGATAATTCTGATTCAAATAATAGGACTGTAGCTTGTACTGTTGGTGGTTCATCTACTACTCCAACAGGGAATTTTGCTAAGTTTTATTTGGTTGGTAGCATGACAGGTTGGGATTTAGAAAATACTGACTATCCTTTCGCGACTACTGATGGTACAAATTATACTTGTACTCTTTCTGGTAAAAGTGGTGATTTGTATTTTAAACCAAAAGGCTTTTTGGCAGATGGAACAGCATTCAAAGAAATGTTAGGTCCTGATATCGACACTCCAATTTCTACAGACTTTCAAGCAGTTAAATATGGTGGTGGGGCTTGGACTCTTTTTAATGCGTCAAGTGATAAGACTTATACCATTACATTGCAGTATAATGGTGCTACGTCAGCACCACAGATTAAGTATTCAGAGCAGGGTAGTGGTGGTGTAACTCCTCCAACTCCTTCTACCAATCCAATTGCTAATCGTAAATACAGCGAGGGTTATTATCTTGTAGGTAACTTCTTCAACTTTGATGGTGATACAATCAACTATAAAGATGCTGTGTTTAAATTCAAGCAGCAAAAAGATGATGAAGAAGGTAATGCCGTTTATATGTTAGAAATTCCTGCAACTCTTACTGCAAGAGCTCAGGTAATGAGTGTGGACGCAACAAGAACTCCTGTTGCTGTTTATGGCCCTGGTGAAGTTCTTGCTATCAATAACTCTACTCTTCCTATTGGTACAGATAATCAAACCGCAACTACTGGAATTAAGGATTTAAAATCCAATATAAAGATAGAGGATGGTACTAATTACTGGGATATGACAACGCGTAGAACTCAGTATGATGGAGTAGGTCAGGACGGATCATATAAATATTATATAACAGTAGATAAAGCTACGGGTGAGCCAAGTAAGTGGGAGATCAAATATACGGATTTAAAGCGTGTTGCATTTTTATTGTCAACGAATCCTTTGAGTTCGGCTTTAACTGTAGGAAGTACTCGTGCTAAAAATACATTTGAAGGTCAAAATGATAAAAATCAAGCTAATTTTAACTCTGGTAAATATTTTGGTAGTTTATACATGGATAAAGATGACGAATATTATGGAGTTTCTAATGACCTTGCTTCAAATGAGAGCATGAGAAATTATTCTTATGGCTATGGAGCAATTGAGAATGATATTGATCGTCCAACTTATAATAAATTGTTCTTGTTTGGTAATGGCGGATTGGATGTAACTAATTCGAAAAATACAAAGGCAGCTGCAAATTGGGGTACATTTAAGTGCCCTACAGAGAGTGGTGTTTATGTCATAGAGTTTAATACCAATAAGGGTGATAATACTACGATTTCACCGGCTCACGGAGGTACTGGTGCTGAAATTCAGAAGAAAGATAATAGAAAAGTTATTACTTCCCTCTCAATGGTAGGTCCTGCTATCCCAGGAACGACTACTGGCAATAAGTGGGATTGGGCATCTACTGTTGCTGATATGGATTTTGATGTTTCAGAAAACTGCTATAAGTTGACAATAGCTACTACTGAAGAAAATAGGAATCAGGTGTTCCGATTTGTCGGTAATCATACTAAGGAGATCAACTGGTTTGAAAATAGTAATGTTGATCAGTCAGAGATGGCTGCTAAATATAATGATAACGGCAAATTTGGTATCGGTCATACCGCTTCACCTTCTGATCCTAATGAGGTTTCTTATACTCAGGACGGTTTGAATAAAAATGATAAAAGTAATGAAGATAATCTCGATATCATATGGAATCGTCCTGCCGGTACTTGGACTGTAAGATTCCATATCTATACTTATCTGATTGGTGATAATCCTTCTTTCAGATATTTCTATACTATCAACAAGAATAGTAATTTGGAACTTCGTGATTTTAAAGATGTAGTTTACATGTCTGAGGAAAATGTTCGTAATATTAAGAATAGAGGTGTTTATCAATACTTCAGAACATGGAGTGATGATACGGCTTGGAAGCGTCCTAAGAATGTGGATGTCTTTGTTGTATCGGAGGTTACTGCTGCAGATGCAAATAACCACGTAGGATTTAAATTGAAGAATATTAATAATTTTGATTCTTCTGAAGATGTTATTCCTGCAAATACTGGTGTAATCTTGGCTTTGAAGGAGAACGTTGAAGTTCCTGGTGCTGTGTTCCATACGAGAAAGTCTCTGATTACTTATAATACTTTGGATATTCAACTGGAACAGGCAAAGAATAAGGAATTGAGCTATACGGGAGACAATCTCTTGGAAAAAAGTTTTGTAGCTAAGAATATTCCTACAGCGGATGAAGAAAAGGTTAATTATCTCTTTGGATTCTATCATGCAATTCATGGTTTAGGCTTGGATAACGCAATAGACAAACAAGGTTATAAGCAAAACGATTATCTTTTGGGATTCTGGATTTCCAATGGTAAGGGCTTGACCTATGCAAATAGTAGCTATCTTCCTATAAAGAAAGAAACAGCGGAAAAGCTCAATTTGGGTACGCGCAATGATTTTAGTGCGCTTCAAAACCAGTCAGGTAGCGCAAAGAAAATCCCTGCACTCTTCTTTGATTTCGGTGCTGTAGATAATGACGTTACTGGAATACAGGGGGTAGTTGAATCTAAAACAGTGCTTGACGGTAAGTATTATACCTTGAGTGGACAGCAAGTGGAACACCCTACGGTAGGTGGCATTTACATCCACAATGGTAAGAAATACGTAATTAAATAATATTGGATAAGTAAAAACTGAAGATATGAAAAAGAAGTATATAATTCCACAGATGACTATGGTTACTTTTGCGGGAGAAACTTTCTGTGATGGATTCAATGGGGCATCTGGACTTAACAACTCAGATCAAAACCGTTATGGTGGATCTGGTGCCAAGGAAAACAACTTCTCTTCTTGGGATTACGGTTTCGATGAGGAGGAAAATTCAGAATCTAATTCCAGCAGCAAGTCGCTCTGGGATTAAGTGAAGATTCAGATGAAATGAGTTTGAAACAAAAATATACAGAGTTTATATAACAAACTTTTATTAATCATCTTTTACTAAAGTTAGGCGAGGGTTGCAGGGATGCAATCCTCGTTTTTCGTTTAGCAGGTTGTTAGTGAGAGGGGATGGGGCAGATTTCTCGAAAAATATTTGGAGAATTCGAATTTAAATCGTAACTTTGCAGCACTAGAATCCGCCACGCTTCCCGTAGAACAGCGTACCAGGGCGGAACTTTTTGTTTTAAACTGTGTTTTTGCAGCAACAAATCCCACCACGCCTCTCAACGATGCGTACCAAGATGGGACTTCGCTTTTTATAACCTTGCATCACAAATCAGTTAAACGTTTTAAAAGGAGATGGATATGAGACGGATAGAAGAACGATATATTAGCTTGCTTACCGATTTCGGATTTAAGCGTATCTTTGGAACAAAGCCTAACAAGGATTTGCTCATCAATTTCTTGAATTCACTGTTTGATGGCTTTCAGGTTATCAAGGATGTGAAGTACTTGAATAGTGAGCACGTTGGTGATGTTTTTGCCGAGCGCAAGGCCATCTTTGATGTATATTGCGAAAATGAGCATGGTGAAAAGTTCATCGTTGAGATGCAGAATGCTTATCAGAAGTACTTCAAGGATCGTTCTTTGTTCTATTCTACTTTTCCTATCCGTGAACAGGCTCCAAAGGGGGCAGAATGGAACTTCAAACTTGAACATGTATATACGGTTGCTCTGCTGAACTTTGACTTGGAAGAAGAGGCATTTGACAAGAATGATATCAACCATGATGTAGGCTTGC
>ERZ1026776.2182-NODE-2182-length-10065-cov-5.954046_pt1 | contig 10065 bp, 7 predicted proteins | sample MGYA00380125_ERZ1026776 | MGnify/ENA primary metagenome ERZ1026776 (study PRJEB33269, sample SAMEA4719761) | human gut metagenome | biome: human-associated habitat; feature: organic feature; material: feces | place: Cameroon | collected 2013-10 ... | reverse complement strand
TATGGCAGCTGTACTTATTTTAACAGGATGTGCAGATGAAAAAAAGGCAATAAATATAGAAGGAGCTATATCACAAATCTGATTCCAAGAGCTATATCCAATCATTTTTCCAGAATAGTAACTATTTATAAAAAAAGCAATAACACCTGTCAATATTGACAACAACAACATAGGTATAATGCCTATGAAAGCGCCTACTAACAATGGAACAATACTAATAGCTTTTTTTATAAATTCTAACCCTAAAAAAAGATCACTTCTTCCTTGGACCTGTAACATATTCAAGTTTATTGCATGAAGAGGATACAATGAGCTAGATATACATATTAAAGGTAAGTAAATAGCTGCATCATGCCACTTTTTGCCTATCATACTATATATAAGCGGTTCTGAAATTGCTGCCAAGAAAAACATACAACCAAATGTAATAAACATTGTCATTTTAATAATACGTCGATATGCTAATTTCATTCGTTCTTTATCATCTTGAATATCTGCTAAAACAGGAAATGTAACACGTTGGATTACAGTTGTCAAATTAGAAGAAAACATTTGCGAATAATGTTTGGCTCTAGTGTATTGACCTAAAGTTGAAGGATTATAAAATTTACCAACAACCAATTGATACAGTTCTTTCCAAAGACTATCAAGAAGACTTGCAACTAATATTTTCCATCCGAAACCAAATAAATCGACAAAACTATTCTTATTAAAAGATAAAGAAGGTATCCATCTATTATAGAAAACTAAAAGAATAGAACGTATTAATTGGCAAATCAAAGATTGAAAAATTAGGGACCACACGCCATAACCTAAATAAGCTAAAAACACACCTATAACACCAGAAGCAATCGATGATATTAAAGATATTTTAGTTTGTGATTTAAAATCAATACGTTTTGTGAGTCGTACTTGTTGAACAGCAGAAAACGAACTAACAACAAGAGAAAAACACGAAACACGTATCATCATTATCAAGTCTTGCTGATTGAAAAAATCAGCGATAAAAGAGGAGCATAAACTTAAACCACCCCATAGTATTAAACTCATTAATACATTGGAAAAGAATACGGTATTATAATCCTCTTCAGAACACGATTTCTTTCTTATTAAAGAATTTGTAAAACCGGCATTAATTAATGTTGTACATACGTTCGTAAAAATCATTATAATACCTAACAGACCGTAATCTTCTGGAGACAATAAACGAGCAAGTATTATTCCTATAACAAAAGATACTCCCATATTGACAATATTATCAATACTACTCCATATAGTACCTTTAATTGTTTTATTTTTCAATGATTCTTGTTGCATTATTTTTTTCTTTTTTATTATTTTTATCTTTATTATGGTCTACATAAGTATAAGGAACGCCGCAAATAGAATATTTATATCCTATCAACTGTAATCTCAATGCGACATTACGTAAAGCCACCTTGCTGAAAAATGGTAAAACAGGAAGTTTCTGAGCTTTATTTTTAGCTATAACAAACACAACTTCATAATCTTCAGCTTTGAATTTATCTGTTTCGTCAAGCTTAAATACATCGTCAATCTGCTTATTAGCTTGTTTTCTTATATTCTTGTCTTTTAGGCATTCTGCAGAAACTAAGCCCTGATTGAAAAGATGACTCAATACTGCCGAACTTGTAAAATGCTTTATGTGTAATAATTTTCTGTCACAAGTCAGTATATCGCACATCTCAAATTTACTCTTGTCTACTTTCACAAGTTCTTTATCCAGATGGAAATACTTTTCCTTATCTGAATCTACCAGATTTTTATTATAAGTATCTTCTAAATTAGTATTATAATCAGGCAGTGTTTCTGCGTATAGAGGTACTTGTTTATAAAAATCATTTATTTCTTTTACAAAATCTATATCTATGCAATACCATGTGCCTTCATTTAAGAAATATTGCTTACCATCGAGGAGTAAATCAACATACAGACACTTGTAAACAGACCAAGAACCCAAGGATTCATCTGCTTCATTATACGCATGAATTTTCCTACTCTTAAGATTCTCAAGTTTTATGTCCTCGTCTTTCTTAAACAGCTCTTTATGAACGATTTGTATATCAATATCTTCCAAGTAAGATTCTTTACCAAATTTGAAATGGTTTAAATCTTTCCAATTTATAATATCTGGAATTGCTATCCAAATATTATCAAGTTTACCATTATTAATAGAAGTAAGTATTTCGTTATTTAAATTTTCGACAAACTCTTTATCTTTAATAACTTGAATTTTGTCAATCCATTTGAAATGGTCTTTATATTTACCACTCTTATATTCCTTATAATATCTATCTATTTCGTCTCCTATTGTTTTGTAATTGGCAGAAGATGAAAAGGATAAAGAATCTCGCCCAGATAATGTACCAATGTCGTCACCGTTTTCATATCTACCTGTTACAGATTTCAAGAGATCGCGATTAAAATCAATATAGAAATTATCAATTCCAGACAATGCGCTTGTTTGAATGCGACTATTTAATAATACAGACTCTAAGCTACTTGTATCAATACTTCTTAATTTTTCCTTATCAATAGTACTTAAAGCTGTTATCAGTCCAAATCGTTCTTCTATAAGCCCTTTCTTTATAAGATATCTTCCAGATCCGAAAGGAATCGCAAATATTCTCGTTTCATCCTCATAAACACGAGTGAATATTATTATTGCAGACACACACTGAGTCTTGAAAATGTTTTTAGACTCTTCATTTCCTAAAAGAAAAGTATCAATCCATTTAGGAATTTTTATAAGCATCTGCTTGTAATACAAAAAGAAACCATCTTCTAATTGTATTTTATTAAGACCAGATTCAAGTACTTGATTTTCTGGTACTCCTTTTTTTATCAAGAGTAAAGTTAATCGGTTCTTTGCCATATCTCTAATGATATATGTACATTTCTTTTTCACATTTCATATTCGCAGCAGCCAGTGGTATCGAACCACAAACCTTACGGTCTTACCTGTATGGCTGCATAACCGTTTTTTATTCGTAATCGCTTCTTTTTCCCCATATCAGTTCAAAGCGATTCTCTTCCATTTCCTTCTTGAAATCCTTAAGCCATTCAATATATGAATACTTCGGATTATAACCGAGTTCTTCTATTGTTTTTGAAATGTCTAAATGATTAAACAAAGCATTTGGTTTGTCAGGTCTAAGCACTTTCTTAGATTTTGTTCCTTCAGAAAAAACCTCAATAATACCATCTATTTGTTCTTCAAGAGTCACCTGTTTTAGGCTGCCAACATTATATATACCACCCTCAAGCGGTGATTCTACACATTGTCCTACAAGCTGTGCTAAGTCTTTAACATAAAGCATTTCTTTGCTTCTAGTAGGATCACCCCAAACTTCTATTTCTTCTCCTCTTTCTGCTTTATCCATCAACAAGCGGAATGATTTGAATCTTTTAATACCATCTACATAATAATATGGATTTGGATGGTAAAGATATACATTAAAGAAACGTAATATAAACCGTGAAAAACCATAAGTATTATGATAATATTCTGTTATATCAATAGCTGCATTCTTAGCTATTGTATAAATGGAATGGTCTGTAGATGGTGGAAAACTGCGTTGTGCGTCAGCGGGCATTGGGGTAGAGGTATTTTGGAGATACCACAAATCAGCAGGAGTCTGTGCAGATATGATTTTTTTACATCCTATTTCTCTCATATATTCCAAAACATTTAATTGCCCCATTGTAAATGAGGTTATAAATAATCTCGGATTATACTTTTTTGCAGGCAAAACACCTGCAAAATTAATAACAGCAAACACATCATGCTTGGGGAGATTTTCAAATGTAGAGTAATCTGCAATATCGGCACTTTTATATTCTATGCCATATTTAGCAAAGAAACCATTATCGGAGTTTCGATGTCCTACGGCAATAATATTGTAAAGTCCTGTTTGAGCAAGGTGTAATGCAGTATATGCACCTATTCCTCCTGTTGCTCCAAATATAACTATTGTTTTCATTTCTCTATTTAATTTACTACATTAATATTCATCCATTTTTTAGGATTCTCGAGAGCATCAGCTAATTCTTTTCTTGACTCAAATTTCAGAAAAAGTGTACCTAAAGCAGCATTAGCTCCAGAAAAAGAAGAAACTTTATCACCTTTATTAAGTCTTATCTCTTCCTCGATAATATGTTCTTTCTTGAAGTTAGGAGCTATGTCAACAGATTGGAAGACGCCTTCTTTGTCGGAATGAAGTACAAGGATTGCAAAATGTCCTTTATAGTTAGGCTCATGCATATTTTCAATTGACATTCCCAATGCCTTGCGCGTTTCTGCTGCATTTATATTCACATCTGCTGCATAATTCAGCATTTCAGCAAGTCTATTACCACCAGCACGAGGTGATACTTCCATTAAATACGCCTTTCCATTTGTACATACACGACATTCAACATTGAAAAGTCCTGTAGTCACCCCAAGAAGAGTAAATAATCTTTGGAGTTCTGATTTTATCTCTTCCTGATATTTTTGCTCCATAATAGATGGCCAAACTTCAGCAGAAGGTGTATAAGGATTTATGGCATTCTTATCAAAATATTGATCATAGAAACCATTATAGAGAAGTTTTCCATCTACAACAAAAGACTCTGATCCAGCAGAAAAGCCTTGCTTTTCTAAGAAGTCTTCAATAATAAAATAACCATTATGAGATTCTGAAAGAGCAAACTCTATAGCTTCTTTAAGCTTTGATTTATCATCAACTCTTGTCACTCCTTTACTACCAGCTGAATCAACAGGTTTTACAATAACAGGCCAATTGAAGTAATTAACATCATTAAGAGCCTCTTCTATGTTATTGTATCCTTTGGCATTTGGACAATTAAATCCATTATCAGACAAAAACTTACGGAAAAGATGTTTATCTTGAAGTATGCAAGCAGACTCGTAAGAACATTGGAAAGGCAGTCTCATCTGTTCCGCTACATAAGCAGCAGAAACTACACCAGGATCAACAGCATGTGACAAAATTCCATCAATATTAAGTTTTCTGGCCTCTCTCAATACGGCATCCTTATCAATAATACTGACGTTACAATATTCATCAGAGTATTTATGAGCTATATTGTTGGGCAAATAGTCTGCTGTTATTACATAAGCACCAAGTTTATGCGCTTCTTCAATGATGGGAAGAAGATATCTTAATCCTCCTAACAACATCAACTTTTTTTGTGCCATACTATTTCTTTACAATCAAGTCAAGTGTACGTTCTATATCATTGTTTGACAACATATGATGCATAGGCAAGCATAAAACACTGTCAGCCATCTTATGTGCATTAGGCAAGTTTTCTGGATTAGCACTTTCCAATCCACGATAAGTAGAGAACTCTGAAATCAATGGATAGAAGTATCTTCTGCCAAGTACATTAGCTTCCTTCATCTTGGCATATAGTGCATCGCGTGACATTCCAAACACCTTCTCATCAATAAATATCGGGAAATAAGAATAGTTGTGCTTAACTCCAGGCATATCATCAAAGAATGTAATGCCTTCTACATCACGAAGAGCCTCACGGTATTTGATAGCCACCTGTTGACGGGCAGCAATGGCATCGTCCACTTGTCTAAGATTCAAGAGACCGTATGCAGAACGCATTTCGTCCATCTTTGAGTTGATACCAGGGCCAACAACTGTTGTCTCATTGGCAAAACCAAAGTTCTTAAGGAAATCGATACGTTTTTTTGTCTCCTCATTAGGCATAACCATTGCGCCACCCTCAATAGTATTGTAAACCTTTGTGGCATGGAATGATAATGTGCTCATATCGCCCCAATTCAATATGCTTTCTGTCTCTACCTTTTGTTCCTCACGCTTTACTGGAGCACAAGGTTCAAGAGCATTGCGAGTCTCATCAAAAGCACGCTTATAGTCTGCTTCGTTTTTAGGAATCTCAAGACCAAAAGCATGAGCAGCATCATAAATAACCTTCAAACCGTATGTGTCGGCTATCTCTTTGATGCGACGTACATCACAAGGTTTGCCATAGCAATGGACTGGCATAATAGCTGTTGTCTTTGGAGTAATTGCAGCCTCTATCTTCTCTGGGTCAAGATTACCAGTACGAGGATCGATATCCACAAACACAGGCTTGCAACCATTCCACCAAATGCTATGAGTAGTGGCAACGAAACTGTAAGGAGTGGTTATCACCTCACCTGTTATACGCAATGCCTGAAGAGCTGTAAGCAAAGGAAGTGTACCATTGGTGAAAAGACTGATTTCGGGAACTCCTAAATATCTCTTAAGTTCAGCTTCCAACTTTTTGTGAAAACTACCATTGTTTGTTATCCACTTTGAGTCCCAAATCTGCTTGAGTAATTCGTTGAACTCGTCAAGATTCGGAAGTAAAGGACTCGTTACTGTAATTAACTTGTTGTCCATAATAATTTATTTTTATCTGTTCTTGTACATATTTTCATAATACTTCTGATAATCTCCAGAAGTCACATTCTCAAGCCATTCCTCATTATCAAGATACCATTTTACAGTCTTCTCAATACCTTCCTCAAACTGCAAAGACGGTTCCCATCCAAGCTCTTTCTGAAGCTTTGTTGAGTCAATGGCATAACGAGCATCATGACCAAGACGGTCTTTTACGTATGTGATAAGATTGAGGTCTTCACCTTCTGCACGACCAAGCAAACGGTCTACTGTCTTGATGACTGTCTTGATAATATCGATGTTCTTCCACTCATTAAAACCACCAATATTATAAGTCTCTGCTACCTTGCCTTCATGGAATATAAGGTCAATTGCACGTGCATGGTCTACTACATACAACCAGTCGCGCACATTCTCACCCTTACCATATACAGGCAATGGCTTACGATGACGGATATTGTTGATAAAGAGAGGTATCAACTTCTCAGGGAACTGATAAGGACCATAGTTGTTTGAACAGTTAGTTACAATCGTAGGCATTCCGTAAGTGTCATGGAATGCACGTACAAAATGGTCGGAGCTTGCCTTTGATGCAGAATATGGAGAATGAGGATTATACTTGGTTGTCTCATAGAAGAAGTCCTCTCCGTATGCAAGATGATGCTCCTCAGAACTTGCTTTTGTTGTAAATGGAGGCTTTATTCCTTCTGGATGAGTCATCTGCAAAGCTCCATATACCTCATCTGTAGAGATATGGTAGAAACGCTTGCCTTCATACTTCTCAGGCAAAGACTCCCAATAGAGCTTGGCAGCTTGAAGGAGTGTCAATGTACCCATAACGTTGGTACGGGCAAATGTGAATGGGTCTTTTATACTGCGGTCTACATGACTCTCGGCCGCAAGATGGATAATGCCATCTACATGCTCATCCTGCATCAACTTATAGAATGCGTCGAAATCGCAAATGTCCATCTTGACAAACTTATAGTTGGGCTTGTTCTCAACGTCCTTAAGATTGGCAAGATTGCCAGCGTATGTCAATTTATCCAAGTTGATAATATTATACTCTGGATATTTGTTTACGAACAATCTTACTACATGTGAACCTATAAAGCCAGCTCCACCAGTAATTACAATATTTCTTTTTGCCATATTATATATGTTATTTTAAATTTCTAAAAGTGTCAGAATCAACTTCCATTTTCTTCTCTTCTATGACATTCAGAAGATACTGACCATATTGATTCTTTATCATTGGCTTTGCCAATTCTCTCATCTTCTCGTCATCAATCCATCCCTGACGATAAGCAATAGCTTCAAGGCAAGCAACCTTTAAACCTTGACGCTTTTCCAACACCTCTATATATGTGGAAGCCTCTGAAAGGGAATCGTGTGTGCCAGTATCAAGCCAAGCAAAACCACGTCCAAGAGTCTGAACCTTGAGTTCATCATCTCGCAAGAACCACTGGTTTACTGTTGTTATTTCATATTCTCCACGTGCCGATGGCTCTATCTTGCTTGCAACATCCACCACCTTGTTAGGATAGAAGTAAAGACCTACAACGGCATAGTTGCTCTTAGGATGCTCTGGCTTCTCTTCAATTGAGAGGCAATTACCATCCTTATCAAACTCAGCTACACCATAACGCTCTGGGTCGTTCACCCAATAGCCAAATACGGTAGCATTCTTTTCTTCCTCTGCAGCTCGAACAGCTTCTTTAAGTTTACCAGTAAATCCAGCTCCATGGAATATGTTATCTCCAAGAACAAGACATACACTATCGTCACCTATAAAATCTTTACCAATAGTAAACGCCTGTGCCAATCCATCAGGTGAAGGCTGCTCGGCATAAGTAAAGTGTACTCCATAATCAGAACCATCGCCAAGCAATCGCTTAAAGCCAGGAAGGTCGTAAGGAGTTGATATTATCAGTATGTCACGAATGCCAGCAAGCATCAGCACACTGATAGGATAATACACCATAGGCTTGTCGTAAATAGGCATAAGCTGCTTGCTGATGCCCTTGGTAATGGGGTACAAACGTGTACCGCTACCACCTGCTAATACTATACCTTTCATATACTATATATAATTTACCATTCAAATTCGAATCTCTCAATATCTTCCTCCACAAGTGGATTGCCTATCTGTACTTCTATGAATGTCAAGTCCGTTGTGGCTTTAATGGCGTGGAGATGTTCTACGGGTATGTTCATCACATCACCGCGTTTTACCTCTTTGCGCTCGCCATCCAAGACAAAGATACCTTCTCCTTCTACGCATGTCCATACCTCGCTGCGATGATGGTGCAACTGATAGCTTATGTTCTTGCCTGCATTTAGGTGTATTGTCTTTGTTAATGAACGTGTGCCGTCCTCGTATTCTACGTTATCCAATACTCGATAGGTTCCCCAACGACGTTCCTCGTACATAGGACGTGTAGTGAGTTTATTGGCATAGTCCTTTATCTTCTCCGAGTCTTGTTTGTCACATACCATTATGCCATCAGGAGAAACAGCAACTATCACATCCTTTAGTCCGTTGCAGAATACTGGTATTCCAAGTTCGTTTACAGCATGAGTGTTCTCATTGTTGTCTCCCATCATTACATTGCCTATATGTGTGCTTGGCAATTCCTCGCACAAGGCGTTCCATGTGCCAAGGTCTTTCCACTCACCAGTGAAAGGAACAACGGCTACTGACTCAGCCTTCTCAGCCACCTCATAGTCGAAACTGATTTTAGGGAACTCGGTATAACGTTTGTGGGTTTCCTCAAATGTTTCTGTTTGTATATATTGGTTTACGATGTTCATCATATAACCAAGACGGAAGGCAAAGACACCACCATTCCAAAAGGCATTCTGTTTAAGCAATTCCTTTGCTTTCTCCTCATTGGGTTTCTCGGTGAAGCGTGCTACACGGAGACATTCGTTATTGAATACGGATGTTGCTGATTTAACTGATTCTTTAGATGAAACTGATTCTGGAACTACGTATCCGAATTTCTCGCTTGGGTAAGTAGGGGTGATGCCCATCAACACAAGGTCGGCAACATTATTCTCAACAGCCTTTACCATTTTTGCTATAGTTGCAAAATACTTTGATTCTGTATATACATCACAAGGCATAATTACAACCACCTCGTCATCATTGCATTTCTTTTCTTTTGCAAGATAACTTGCAGCAAGAGCAATGGCAGGGAATGTATCTCTACGCTCTGGTTCTGTCACTACATTAACGTCCTCGCCCAGTTGGTTGATAATGCTGTCGCGCTGCACAGCATTGGTTGCGAACGTTATATTGTCTGTAAGCTTTGTCTCACGAATCTGACGTACTACACGCTGTATCATAGATTCCATACCAGCATTTGGCGAAGCCAACAATGGAAGAAATTGTTTACTACGTGCGTCGTTGCTAAGAGGCCACAGACGCTTGCCGGAACCTCCTGATAATAAAATTAATTGCATATTTTATTAGTTTTTATTCTGATTAATTGTTAGTACTCAATTTAGGGCATTGTCCTTTGTATAGGCACTTTTGCAAGTGCCTATATATTGAGTTATTTTCACTTATTTGTTAACTATTTTATACATTTTACACACATGTGATTTTCGGCTGCACTCGGCATAGCTC
>ERZ1026776.2181-NODE-2181-length-10065-cov-8.705495_pt1 | contig 10065 bp, 10 predicted proteins | sample MGYA00380125_ERZ1026776 | MGnify/ENA primary metagenome ERZ1026776 (study PRJEB33269, sample SAMEA4719761) | human gut metagenome | biome: human-associated habitat; feature: organic feature; material: feces | place: Cameroon | collected 2013-10 ... | reverse complement strand
TCTTAGCCCATTGTTCTTCTAACTTACCGATTATTTCCTTTCTAAAGGTATTTCTTTCTTCTTTATTCATTGTTTTATATTGTTTCTTTTGGCACGCAAATCTCGCAAATTAAGCAGAGAATAAATGTCTTGAAGCTCTTATAGAGAGCATTCGCTCTGAAAGTTCATTATCTGACACCAGGTGCCTATTTGTATAAATCTACGTTGATATCGAATGGTGAATCGAAGTCTTTCAACATTGCATGCTTTGTATCTTTCTCTGAGAGTTTGGCATATTCTGTTGGGATTTTCCAATCGATACCGAGGGAATCATCAAGGATAGAGATACCTCCATCTGCCTCTGGATGATAGAAGTTATCATACTTATATTGGAAGACGGCTGTCTCTGAGAGGACAGCGAAACCATGAGCAAAGCCCTTTGGGATGAAGAACTGGCGATGATTGTCTTCTGTCAGTTCTACTGCCACATGCTTGCCATAGGTTGGTGATCCCTTGCGAATATCTACTGCTACATCGAGCACTCTACCTTTTACGCAGCGCACAACTTGCTCTGGGTATAAGGTGGGCGCTGAAAGTGCAAGCCTCGCATCACGCCATAGCTGCTCATAGACTCATTGTCTTGGCAGAAGTGAACACTGTGTCCCAGAATTGGGGCAACCTTTTCTTCAAACTCACGCTCGCAAAAACTCTCGAAGAAGTAGCCACGAGCATCACGGAAAAGGCGTGGCTCTATAATGAGAACGCCTTCAATATTTGTTTTAACTATATTCATTGTTTTAACTTATGTTCTTTTAAAAAAAGAATTTCTAAAATCACCATGTCATTGACAAAACTCTATGGCGCATACATCAATGTACCCTCTGAAACATCCACTAATTGTATATGGATATTAACAATAACAAGAGCCATAATAAATTTCAACAGGTCAAAACCTGTTATTGGCGTTTGGGACATATTCTTCGCTATTCGCTTATTATTATCTGATGTTTGAGACATTGCTATCTAAAATAATACTTTTATCTAAAATTATACTTTTCTCAACAAGAATGAGTACCCTTGCTTGGGCAATATTACGCCATTGTATCGAATTTCAAAATTGTTATGTACAAGAGTCTCTTGATATTCTCCGATTGTTCCCAAGGCTATAAAATTGACATAAATATCATCAGGATACCTCAGATTTGCCATCAAATTGTTGGTTATTCTCCTAGGAATAAAGCTGATGTCATAATCATCGTCAAATTTGTACACCTTTTCTTGCTTAATTTCAATATTATATCTTGTTGCCCCCATAAGTTTTTGAGTTACATATAAAGTCAAGTTATGTCCCTCCAATACTGTACGTGTAACTGTTTTATCTGTTACATCTACACCATTTACTTTATAGGAAATCAAGCTTACTCTTATTTGATGGTCTTGCGCATCTAGTTTTCGGCATCGAGGCTTCTGCTCAAAATCAAATTTAGATGTGCTATCCGTTACATATGTAAAACGAACAGTTTCTGTCAACTTAACATAGATATGTTCATCATCAACAAACTCCAAAGAATGTTCTACTGTATAATTGTCATAGTATCCTTTTTCTCTATTTGGGAAATACCCTTCCTTGATAATTTTCAAAATTTTAGTAGAGATGGAAGGATACCTATTTTTAAACATCAATTTGGAAACTCTTTCCCATATCTCCCAAAGGTCTTTTCTTTTTAAAAGGTTGTTTTCCGACAATAATTCTTTGAATGTAACATCTCTAAATATAGACATGAAGCGAGAGGTATTGGTTACCAAACCTAAGAATGCACCTAATATAAATAAATCTCCTATCTTCTCTATAATCTTAGATATGAAATTTTGAGATGCCGAAATATCTTCTGTAAAAAAGAATAAAACCACATAACAAATAATACCTATCAGAATATAGATAACCATGGTTACAGAATACTTGCCTGCAACAAAACCAGAAATCACATCTCTAATCTTTGGAACCAAAAGCAAAAATAGCAATATTAAAATTACCATAACAAGCAATTGGTTTAATTGCGTAAAAAGTAATAAATCTAACATAACTTGCTTATTTTAATTTTACATTACAAACAGGATTATTCCCATTTCATTCTCTTTAAAGTCTTTATCTCCCTTTTTAGAGATACGAAATCAACATCATCATGCTCAAAGATGTCGCCTTTATCATATCGTTCACGAAGACGATGCAAGCTCTTCAATACCTCACTCATCTGTCGACCGATTTTCGGATTGTCAATAAAAGGACGAAGCAATTCCATTCCTTCAAGAGCAGACATTATCCTGAATGAAATGTCTATTTGCCTATTCTTCATCGGCTCAGAACTCTCGAATTCAAAATATTCCAAAGAACAATCCACGATTTCTCTCAATAATTTTTCTACCGTGTTGTCTCTTACTGAAGATGCTTGAAATTTGGCTTTTCTTGTAAAAGAAGCAATATACATAAAAGAAAAAATCAGTTTGAGTTCCTTTTGTTTTTTCTCCCAATCCAGCCTACGTTGCTTATCCTTATGAAGCAATTCTGTTTTCAATTTTTTCAACTCCATTTCTTTTTGGGAAATTTGCTCTACCATTTTCTCGTAATGATTATTGAGCAGCTCTATATATTCCGCATCTTTTTGATGATTTAAAAAAGAAAGAAGAATTGGAGCTACACCACAAATTAAACCAAGAAGAAATATCCACCATTCAATGTTGCCATTGAATTTGTTGATTATGTTATTGGTTTCTTGCCTTATATCATTTTGCCTTATCTCCGTTTGTTTTTCTAGGACAAAGATTGTTTTGCCAAGAGACTGCAACGCAATATCTATGGAGTCTAGTTTAGCTTGCAAGTTATTTACCTTCGAAGTATCTTTTGCTATCCGCTGATTAACTATGTCCATCTGTTTTGTCAATTCTATAGACAAACTATCAACTGTAGCAGGAGGCACACTTTGATAATTGTCATTTATCTTACTCATCACAGAAGATAACAATATTATCATAACAGCAAACATAAAAGCTAATATGCCACCATAAATAGCAGAGTGTGCAATTTTCCACTTGTCTAAATCTGTCATTTGCATCTATTTTTTTAATTAATTCGGGAATACAATGAGTATACTTTTTTCGTTTCGCTAATTTCCACTAAATCCCTTTCGTCTATTGCCTTCGGATCTGTTAGTATTCCCGAAATATATGAAATACCACATGGCTCTTTGCTCCCTTCATCTATAGCTTCTATTATATCGGAAAGACTATTCAATACGACCTCATCATGAGTAAACAAGACTATTTGCAGTTCTTTCTTTTTACCCAATCCAAATTCTTCAAAGACCCGAAACAAAACTTCAAAGAATTTATTGATATTGACAGTATTGTCAAAATCACTTGCAGTAAAAACATCATCAAAAACCAGGGGAGCTTTGACTTTTGAAATCTTCATGGTCATAAAAGCCAATACAATCTTGATAGAGATGCAATACAGTTTATAACGAAAGCTATTGTAATACTTAGCTGGAGTCGTTTCGTTATTTTTACCAAACACTGCCTCATTTCGCACAATGGCAACAAGTTTTCCCTGATTCTCTATAATATCTAATTTTTCTTCTTTATCATTGCTTTTATCCAATCGTGTAAACTCATTCAGCAGATGAACAATCAACGAACGACAAGCACTCAATAATCGTCTTTTATCCTCATCATATACTTGCTTAAGAGCTTCACATACCTTAGACAAATTATTAATTCTATCAGGATAATTGCGTAATTGCTCTGCGTTCATACTCAACAACTGCTTTCGTTCATACCCACTTCTCTGCCTTTCAAAGTCCAAGATGGCAGCCAAAGCAACTTCTCGTCTCTGCTCAGCATTACGCTCCAGCCTTTTATCTTGGAATTTTCTATATAAAAATAAGACATACTCTGAAAGTTCCTTTGATAAGGTCTCAATAGGAATTAGCTTTTGATACAACTCTTCTGCCTCAAAATCATTATCTTCTTTTAATAAATTTGCTACGTTGGCATACCTTTTAATGATTGCATCATCTGTTTGGTAAATTTTCAAAGAGCGTATATTCTGTACACTTTTCCATATTTTACATAGAGCATTTATCTTCGTTAACAATTCTTCTTTATCCGCTACCGTCAAGGCATGACTTCCTGAAAAGAATTGCCTTAAAGGTTCTCCTTCTATAAGCGTTCTTAACGCCTTCATTATTTTTATGAAAACACCATCATATAAGATACCGCCTAAATAAAACATATCTGCAGGTAATGAATCGGCAGCTCCCTCAAACAGGAAATTCGTACTTGTTGTAGAATTTGGTTGGCTTAATTCCGTAATTGTATCTTTCAAGGTTGTCAGAAGTTCGTTTATTTTCCCTATACCAATTTCTTTTGTAAAGATTGACTCCAAGTCATGTTCCTGCTGAAGTTTTTGCAAATCCACATCACTGCAAAAAAAAGGATTAAGACTCAAATCACATTCAATCGGTTCCGTGATACGATTACCATCTATCAATTCCGCTTCAAGTGTTATATCTCCCTTTGTTCTATTTCCATAAGGGAAATATTTGTCATCGTCACTAAGATTTCTCTGCTCTAAAGTACTACAATGTTGAGGAGTTAATAAATACTCCAAGGCTGTGAAGATACTTGTTTTACCTGAGCCATTTTTTCCTACCAAGAACAAAGAACTCATACCCTTAACTTTATCCATCAAATTAATTAGATACGAGTTTCCTTCATAATCGTTGAATTTTCGAAAATGGGCTAGCATGAACTTTCGTAAGCGAAAATCCTTGATGCCAGTATCCTTCTTTTCTGTATTTATCCAAATATAAAATGAACTCTCATCATTGGAAGCCAAATCTGCTATTAGAGACTCAGAATCAAGTTTGATACTTTTATCCACCCATCCAAACACGATTCTACATTCAGGCAATTGTCTAATTTCTTCAGGCAATCGCTCATAATAACGTCTAACTAAAACATCCATATTTGATAGTTCTTTTGAATAATACGCAACAGAAGAGTCGGAATCTTTAAACCGCTTGCCATAGAACCTGCTATATAACTCTGCAAGAAATCAAAGTTAGGGCTGATCAATTGCTTTACATAAGAAAGCAACCTCGTCCCATCCTTATCACTATAAGCTAATCTTACGATATACATTAAACGCCAAAATCCCTTTTTCTGTATTTTTTGTAGATTCTGCAGAATGACTTCTCGCAACTTTTTATTATCTTTCACATCATTCTCCGAGAGTCGTTTTTCAAGACAAATATATCTAGCTATGTATTGCGACAGCATCTTCTTACTCTCTATCGCAAATTGAGCTTTGCTCTTTTCGATATCTCCAAAATCATTTCTAGCGATTTTTGTAAAGAACTCAAATGCTTTCTTCAATAAATCTTCTTCACGAAAAACACAGGCTTCTTTTGATTCTATCTTATCTCCAAGCCAAGCATCAAAATAAGGGATATAATACTGATAATTATCCAGCTCCGGAATATCACGTACCAAGACTTCTAAATCTTCCTCAATATCATCCGTTACATCATCTGGCAAAGCCGAGCCCTTCGTCAATTCCGCATCCAATTGTGTTTCATTCAACTCCACCAATCCGTTGATTTTATCTATATTGACTATCTCTAATTTTTCCAGCAAATCCAACACATCCACCATCTCCGAGCCTACGTGTATCCTTATCGAATAATGTTCATCTGAATAAAAACATTCTGCATCGTCTAGAAAATATTTTCCTAAAGCAAATTTATTATAAGTGTAACTTAAAAGCCCACAGATGAATGGTACATCAAACTTCTGCAACCCTGTCAATTCCTTTTCCTTTCGAAGAATGACAACACTAAGCCTTGCCCAATGGGAAACAAAATGGAGCTCGTTTTCTCCAGAACGGAAAGCTCTAATCCATGCCTCTTCATTCCTAAGCGTTCTCACCTTTATATATTGAGGGACTATCGTTGCGGAATCTATCTGTGCATCCACCCAAGAATGCATCTCCATCAGATTTTTTCGATCAGCTAGATTGACTTTTCCTAGTAAATATGCCAATGAGCCAAATGTATGCCCATACTTCAAACGCTCATTATTTACGGAATAAAATATTCGGTTACGCTTATCCAACATAAAGTTTTGCAGATAGAACAAGCCCATCAGTAATCCTGTAGGATTATCAAACTTACGCAGAAAACTATCTTGTAACTCTCGGTAATAGTTGCGATAAGCCAAATTATTGGGAAGATATTCCATAGTTGAATCAATTTGCTCCAACGAAGCTATATGAGGGCTAGACAAATTGACTTCATGAGTTGGAGAGAACTTACTATAATACCAAGATTCAAGTTCTCTAGCCAAGGATTCGCCAAACAAGAGGGTCAATTCCCTACATCTCAACTCAACCTGTAACCTAGTAAATTCCATATCAAAAACTTCACAAATGCTATTTCTTAAACGCAACCATCTTCTCTGAAAGGCCGCTATAGAAAAGAGAAAGTTTATGGCAACACACATACTTTGTTTAGCTGTATCATCAACAAACGCCAACAACCGAAGATTACTTTTGATAAGTGTCCATGCCTTCTCATAAGGAGTATCCTTAAATATATTATTATCCATCAAGTCATTCATCAAAAGGGGGTGAGTGCATATCGATGAGATTAGCAACTCGTTGTCACGCAAATAAAGCCTAAATTTTTGGCATGAAGCACCATCTTTCGAGATATCGATTCCCAGCTCTGTTTGTTTCACCCATTCATTGCTTTCGTTCGAATAGCATCCTATATGATTGTCTATGTTATAAACTCTCCACCCATTTTCCTGTAGTTTAGAATATAACTGTGTCGCCTTTTCTTTTGCATTTTTAGGTAACACTATACAAAACACAGGAAATTCCACCTCGAAAGGAGTACATTGCTTACGAAACTCAATGCTTAGACAGTTTACAAAATAATGTCCTGTATATCTAGGTACCACTGTTGTACGTAGTTCATTATCGAAACTTAGATTTACCTCTGAGGCTCGGATGCAGCACATAGGGGTAATCTTGACATGAGGTGCATATCGCAAAAGCTGTTGATAGATGGCTGTGAATGTCGAGCCAAAATAGATGGCATCGTCTATTAGAATCACTCTCTTTACTTCATTCCAATTGACAAATGGAATGGCAATCTCTGTTACGACAACTAACTTATCCCACAAAGTACTTAAAATTCCTTTCTGCGCTTTAAGCAAATCTAACAATTTAGGTGTCTTTCGGGATATGGCACAAATATACACCTTTCCTTTCGTATCCTCCTTTTGGATGAAAGCTGCCTCAACCTCTTCTTTCAGCTTTTCACAAAAAGAATCGATATAGGAATTGAAATTATCAAATAAATCTGTCATGATGGTATTTACAGAAAATCTAATCAGACAAAATAGAATCCAAGCACTCTATGATTTTTAATGACCGTTCAAAATGTTCTATAATTTCATTGAAAGACATTGAAACATTAATGCCATGGGCTACATTGTTTCTTACCTTATTTATAGAGTCTAAAGATTCTCTTACTCTAGCTGCATTATCCAAACGTTTTACCGCATCTTTAAAATTCGCACACTTATCCTCATCAAAAGCAGTAAGTATAGTACAGATATTAGCTAAAGATGGGTTCTTTGAAGACTCTCTTACATGAGTTGAAATGAAACTTACCAACTGTTCAGAGAACTGTTCATAATAATCTGCAATGATAGACTTATAGCCTTGTTCCAACGTACCACAGCAACGAACCGCAGCATATTTGGTAAGGAAATTGCTAATAGGAGCCATGACACCAACCATCTCAATCAACCCCTTTAACCTGTGCATTTCTTGTCTACAATCTTCTATAGACAAGTCAACCTCCTCATTATGCATCATAGCTCCATTCCGTAAATTTCAGACAAGACTAACTTAATTCGCTTATGAATGTTCGCAGCTTGCATTGTGCCAGAGGTAATACAGTCACGATACTCTTGATTTCTTACCAATGTCTCTTTCTTTGAATTCAAGTCTTCATCATTACCAACGAAACCTCGTTCCAAAGCTATAGATGTACCTATCATCAATGAATCAAAGATGGTCGCATACATTTTCTTTCGATACTTGGTAAAGTCGTTTTGCAGATTGAAGAACGCATTTTCATCAAATCTATCATATATAAAATCAATCGTTTCAGTAAATAGCCTTTCCTTACTCTCCAAAAAATCTGAAGAAGCAGATACATAATCTGACATATACTGATTGAGAGTCTGCTTCAAGCTAACATAAGATTTTTGTGTATTATATACATTAGGAGTACACATGGCAAAAAAACGCAAGATTAATTCCAAATCAAGCATCCGATCATCGGGCTTCTCGCTGCCATACAAAACTCTCCATTTCTTATTAGCATTCAATTGGAAAAGCAATGTATTCATATCGCCTTGATATACACAATTGCGAATTTCCTGTGCATTCAGAGTCTTTCCACTGGTATTGATTCTCTCAAAGACTTGATAAAGGCCTGAATCATTATTCGGCTTTTTCTGCTCAAAGATAATTGCATGTATTGAGTATAAGCGTAATCTTCGCTTGTCTGACTCAGAAAGTTCCTTATATGTTTTGTTTCTCCACCTCTCATTTATCAGTGGAGAATTATAAAGTCTAAATGGCTCATCAGAATCTTTCCACGTTCCTTTAGAAATATAATCAACTAAAGTTGTCAATCGCTGATAACCATCAATTACCAACCTTTTGTCATCAGCCACATTAGCCAAGAATATGCTTGGTATCGGAAGCCCCAACAAAAGAGACTCGATAAAGCGACTTGCTTCCTTCTTGTCCCATACATAATTACGTTGAAGCTCTGGTTTGATAATATCTCCATCTTCATATTGGGCAATTAATTCTCTAACAGAAGGATCGGCTCCCCATGATTGGATATTAAACAAGTCATCATTGGAGAATTCGTCTTCACGTTCATCCTTACTATATTCTATTTTTTCAAAATCGTTCATCATAAAGAATTATAAATATTTAAAAATGCATGATTTATATCTATTGATGTTTGAAATGGTTATAAAAGCCACTATCTCTCACAATTTTAGAGAATTGCTCTTCAGCTCTTTACTAATCACCTGACCCATTGATTTCTCTATATCAAAGAAGGTCATGGGGTCGTTGTAATCTATCTCAGAAATGGCATTATCCATGTCATTCACGGCATAGCCTATCCATTCAATGGATTCCTCCAAGTCTTTCATATTGATTCGAGAATAGGTTTCCTCGAAACGGTCGAGAAAGAAGGATACCACATTGGGATTCTTCTTTAAGTACTGATGAAAGGTCTTGCAGACCTTGGCTTGCCCTTTGTAATTGAGCTTACGAATATCTTCAAACATCGGCATAGAACAGGAATAGGACTTTACTGAAGAAACCTTCTTTCCCATCTTCTTGCGAATCTCCTTTGCCTCTGGTATCGTATCGTCATAAATGTCTTGAAACTCATCTGGGAGCATCGAGAGCATTCGCTCTAAAAATTCCTTATCTGCCATAAGACTCTAATTGTATAAATCTACATTGATATCGAAAGGTGAATCGAAATCCTTCAGCATTGCATGCTTCGTATCTTTCTTTGAGAGATTGGCATGCTCTGTAGGAATTTTCCAATCGATGCCGAGGGTATCATCAAGAATGCTAATGCCACCATCTGTCTCTAGGTGATAGAAGTTATCACACTTGTACTGGAAGACGGCTGTCTCTGAGAGGACAGCGAAACCATGGGCAAAGCCCTTAGGGATAAAGACCTGGATATGATTATCTTCTGTCAGTTCTACAGCCACATGCTTGCCATAAGTAGGGGAGCCTTTACGAATATCTACTGCAACATCGAGCACTCTACCTTTTACGCAGCGAACCAGCTTGCTCTGAGTATAAGGAGGACGCTGGAAGTGCAAGCCTCGCATCACGCCATAGCTGCTCATGCTCTCATTATCTTGGCAGAAGTGAACACTGTGTCCCAGAATAGGAGAGACCTTCTC
>ERZ1026776.2176-NODE-2176-length-10076-cov-5.498453_pt1 | contig 10076 bp, 10 predicted proteins | sample MGYA00380125_ERZ1026776 | MGnify/ENA primary metagenome ERZ1026776 (study PRJEB33269, sample SAMEA4719761) | human gut metagenome | biome: human-associated habitat; feature: organic feature; material: feces | place: Cameroon | collected 2013-10 ... | reverse complement strand
GTTTTGTAAATATTGTGTATTATGAAAAAATTAGTTCTATTCATTTCAGTGCTATTCATTGCCTGCGCATGTAGCTCTCTTGAATATGAACGTGAGACTTCACCTCCTCATGCAAATGTTGTCACCAAATCTACCTTCAGCCTTAAATCTTCTGACAATCTGTTCTTTCATCCGCAGTCTGGTCTGTATATTTCGATGAACCGTGACGCGATTGATTTTTTCGAGTCTGCCTCAGTTAACTCAATCCAACCGACTCATATCGCGGTTAAGTTTTTTCCTAAAGACGAAGAAGAAAAGAGAACAATTTTGGGTTTGGATGGAGTTCATGTGTCATACATTCCTTTTGGTTACGATCCTGTTGATCCAGATGCATACGAGGCAGATGGGCTTGGACAAGTTAAAATATTCACGGAGACCGAGGCAAAAATTAAGACTGTCACAATATCAAGCGATGATTTAGCCGACCCCGTAAACCCAAAAGTCGTTTTGCCGTTTTCCTATACGGAGTCGTTAAGCCTTCCTGTCATGTATGTGACAATGCCTATCGATGTCCAGTATCCAACTGAAATTGAACACGAGATAGTCTATCGTTTTCCAATGGAGAATGTTTTGGAAAATATTAATAGGGCCCAACAGCCACAATCCGGGTTCACTTTAAAGCTTCAGACCTATGACGCTTTCCTGAGCAGTTATGTGCCTCTACGAAGTGTTCAGATAGTTCTGTCATATAATGGATTCGAAACTTCAGTTTACACAAACGGCAATGGATGTGCTGAAATTGATCCTATGCTCTATAATTCAAGCGGCCACGAGTTTGAAGTAGGTGTGCGATATGTTATGGAAAACTCGAAGTGGACTATCTCCCGTGATGACAATTCAACCCCAATCTCTGGTTATCTTGGAACTGTCGGTGAGTTGTTGGGGTATGATTTGAATGTTTTCAACGTAACCAAAAATCTTACATCATCGACAAATGAGTGGGAAGTCCATAGAGCTGTTGACCATTACCATAATTCATCCCACGCCCTTTCCTCGGGAACCACTAGTAATGAGTATGGTGTCACGATTCACGTCAAAAGCAATTCTGATTTAGGTTCATATGGATACACTCAATATTGGGATAAATCTATCTACATTTTTAATAATGGGCAACCAAAGCAGAAACTGATTTCCACTGTATTTCATGAACTTGGTCATATTCGGCAATCATGGAATTGTTCTTTTGATTATGATTCTCGCGAAAGGATTGTATCTGAATCGTATGCATCATACATTGGTTGGTACTTGGGAGAACATTATTATTTAAGTAAAGGTTATGTGAAGTCATCGGAAAGTGAACAAATCAACCAGCAGGGACGTCAATATTGGTTGGGAGGTAACGATTATTCTCCTTTCTTTGTTGATCTGAATGACAGATTCAATCAGTCATCTGTTAGCAATTCTTACATAAACGAGGGCATTGAGGATGTTCCACATTCTGTACTTGACCAAGTGGCTAAAAGTTGTGGAACAATGTCGGCATGTGCAGCGTATTTAAGATCTCTTGCCGGATCATATTACACATTGGAAGAAATCAATGATTATCTAAGTTATTATAATCAATAAAAAACTTTTCATTATGAAGACAATTAAATTATTATCCTTGTTTGTTGCTGGGCTTTTTGCCTTCAGCGCATGTAACCTCGATGATTTCGAGAGTGATGACTACACTTATGACTTTGCCGGAAATGAAAATATCGGTGTTGTGGCGTCGGAGTATTTTGGTGACTTGTCAGGTGAGGCTGTTGTTTTTCCTAACGAATGTTATAAGACAGAGACATCTGTTGATGACGATGGAAACATTTTGTTGAAATCAGGAATTATTGCGGATGTCAAAAAGTTTGAGACCCAAACTCAGTATGATGGTAGATCCTTTATGATAGAACCTACTGAATCGTTTGGCAAGATAAATGGAGACGATATTATCTTCACAAACGGAGCAATCAGTGCCAATGTTTATTTTGTGACTTATCATGGTGGTATTCCTGAGTGTTGCGAAGTTGATCCTTTTGTAAAGAAATCCGCTAAAGTTCGTTTGTATGGGAGTATGACTCGCGACTTTGGTTCGAATACATACGTTGGAGAGCTGAAAGTTGCAGTCAAGTTGGAAGATGGTAATATTCTCGCTTTAGTGTTTGATAAGTTGACTCCTGCTGACTCATTTCTTTCCTCTTTATTTTCATCCTTTTCTAATAAATAGACAATATTAAAAATCCACTCTTAACTTTAGTATTATACAAAATTAAGAGTGGATTATTTATCTTTAAGTTCAGTTAGTGCTTACCAAAGGAAGTTGTTGAACGGGTAGCGGCCGGCGTGGATTTCGGCGACCATCTTGTAGATGTCGCTGCGGAGCTTCTCGATGTTGGTCTTGTTGATGGCGGAGATGAATATGCACGGGGTCTTCTCCTGCGCTATCCAGCTGTTTTTCAACTCGTCCAGAGAACGGTTCTCCTTGCCTTTCGGGGTTAGAGAGAACTCATCATATTCCTCGTAGGTGTAGGCATCTATCTTGTTGAAAATCACGAAGACAGGTTTGTTGCTCGCGCCTATTTCCTGAAGGGTTCTCTCCACGACCTCCATCTGCTCCTCAAAGCCTGGGTGCGAGATGTCCACAACGTGCAGGAGAATGTCAGCCTCACGAACCTCGTCCAGTGTGCTTTTAAAGGCCTCCACGAGCTGCGTAGGGAGCTTTCTGATGAATCCTACCGTGTCGCTCAGAAGGAACGGAACGTTCTCGATCACGACCTTTCTTACGGTTGTGTCAAGGGTGGCGAAAAGCTTGTTTTCGGCAAAAACGTCAGATTTGGCCAGTAGGTTCATTATTGTGCTTTTACCTACATTGGTGTATCCTACGAGGGAAAGTCGCACCATAGAGCCTCTATTTCCCCTTTGCGTGGCCATTTGCTTATCGACTTTCTTCAGCTGTTCCTTCAACCTTGCTATCCTCTCCTTGACTATACGGCGGTCGATCTCGATCTGGGTCTCACCCATACCACCTCTCGTGCCCATACCGCCTCTCTGTCTCTCAAGGTGGGTCCACATTCCTGCCAGTCTCGGTAGCATATAGTTGTAGCGTGCAAGCTCGACCTGCATCTTGGCGTAGGATGTCTTGGCGCGCTGAGCGAATATCTCAAGGATGAGGCTGGTTCTGTCAATCACTGAACTGCAATTGATTACCTTCTCGATGTTCCTCTGCTGCATTCCGGTCAGCTCGTCATCAAATATCACATACTTGATCTCGTTTTCCTCGCAATATTCCGCAATCTCCTGCAGCTTTCCGCTTCTTATGTAGGTGGCTTTCTCCGGCTTGTCAAGCCTCTGCACGAATTTCTTGTCTCCCTTTGCCCCGGCGGTCTCCGCCAGGAACTCAAGTTCGTCAAGATATTCCATTACCTTTCTGTCGTCATCGTTCTGTCTGATGATGCCGACAAAGACGGCTTTTTCTATTAGTTCTTCCATGCTTCTTCTATAATGGTCACTGAGCTTGCCGAAGTGACTGTCGCTTCGACAGGCTCAGCGACCAGTTTGATTCCTTTAGCGACTGATTTATTCAAAAAAAGGCCATCCGGTTGGGGACGGCCTTGATATTCATTTAGTTTCTTATTATCTCAGCTGGAAGATAACAGGGAAGGTGTAGGTTACCTTCACAGCGCGGTCACGCTGCTTTCCCGGCTTCCACTTCGGTGACATAGAAACGACTCTGACGGCCTCCTTGTCAAGTGATGAGTCAACTCCACGAAGAACCTTCACGTTGCTTACGGAACCGTCAGGATTAACGGTGAACTGAAGGGTAACACGTCCCTGAACACCATTCTCCTTCGCGATCTCCGGGTACTGAAGTTTGGAGTTAACCCACTTTGAGAACTCATTGGCGTCTCCACCGTTGAATGAAGGCTTCTCCTCAACCAACTGGAACGGAATAGCCTCTTCCTCAACGACTTCCTCCTTTACTTCCTCGACGTAGTCCATGATCTCGACTCCGAGATTGGCATCATCCTCAAGGCTCATAAAGTTGTCTTCAACCTTGATATCGTCCTCTACGATGTCGATCTGGTCAGAAAGAACAGGAATCTTCGGTGCCTCTGGTGGTGGTGGAGGGGTCTCCTGGGTAATAGGAACCATATCCTCAACTTCAACTACCTGAGTGTCTTCGCCCAGGCTGGCTACAGCCTTCTCCTTAGTGCTGTAGGAAAAAGCTCCCCAGACTACGAGAAGAGCAACCACGAGTCCGATCTCCGTGTAGAGAGTCCTTCTGTTCTCAAGATCGGCTTTTGGTGTTTTCTTGATCTCCATATCAGTAATTAATTTTAACAATCATTTCTTATGTGCCTGAAGGCAAAACCTTCCAATAGGCTTTCAAAGATAGAAATAATAATTGTCATTTCAAATTTTTTGAATTATTAGTTGTAGATTTGCGTAAAATTTAGGGTTATGGTCAGGTATTACTGCGAGGACATAAAGTTCGAGTTCAAGAACAAACTTGCCAACAACAGATGGCTTAGAATGGTCGCCGGAAGTGAGATAAAGACTCTTGGCGACATCTCAATTATCTTTTGTTCAGATAATTACATTCTTGACGTGAATATTCGTTACCTTCATCACGACTATTTCACCGATGTCATTACCTTTGATTATTGCGAAGGAAACAAGCTCTCGGGTGACCTATTTATAAGTATAGACAGCGTCCGCGAAAACGCTATCGAGTTCGGGACCGAATTTGATGAGGAACTTCACCGCGTCATCGTCCACGGTCTTCTTCATCTGATCGGTTATGATGACCACACGCCAGAGGACCAGAAGGTGATGCGTGAGAAGGAGGACTATTACCTTGGCCTTCGAGGCAACGCCTGATGCTTTTAGGGAATATTCATTTTTAGCATTTTATTTCGTCACTTCGGCTGATGTTCCGTAAAAATTGATTTTTCTTGAATATGACATATTCATACGATGTGATTGTTGTCGGTGGGGGACACGCCGGTTGCGAGGCTGCCGCTGCCGCCGCCAATCTTGGCTCGTCTGTTTTGCTGATCAATGCTGACCTTACGAGTTTCGCCCGTATGTCCTGCAACCCGGCGATAGGCGGAATCGCGAAAGGACAGATTGTCCGGGAGATTGACGCACTCGGTGGAATGATGGGACTGGTCACTGATGCCTCGACTCTCCAGTTCCGGATGCTGAACCGCTCTAAGGGGCCGGCTATGTGGAGTCCGCGCGCCCAGTGCGATAAACAGCTCTTTTCCTCATACTGGAGGAATATTCTTGAAAAGAATTGTAAATTAGATATTTACGCCGATTTTGTAACTTCTTTCCTCTTTGAGAATGCGAAAATCTGCGGAGTCAAGACAAATACCGGGGCAATTTTCAAATCTCGGGCGGTTGTTTTGGCCACCGGAACGTTCCTGAATGGTCGGATGTTTATAGGCCGCACAACTTTCGAGGGAGGCAGGATAGGGGAGTTGTCTTCTCATGGATTGACTGAGCAACTCGTCGGTCTTGGTCTTCGGACCGGTCGGATGAAGACGGGGACTCCTCCTCGCATTGATATTTCTTCTGTTGACACTTCGAGACTTCTTCAGCAGCTTGGCGACGGCGAGCCTGAAAAATTCTCTTATCTTGATGTTCCGTCGGCGGCACAGGGGCGGGGGAGTCAGATGCCTTGCTTCATCCTTCACACGAACGAGAAAGTTCACGAAATCTTGAGGTCGGGCTTCAAGGATTCTCCGATGTTCACCGGAATGATCACCGGCCGTGGTCCGAGGTACTGCCCAAGCATCGAAGACAAGCTTCGGGTTTTCCCTGACAAAAACTCTCATCAGCTTTTCCTCGAACCAGAGGGGCGTGACACCAATGAATATTATCTCCAAGGTTTCTCTTCTTCGCTTCCGTTGGATGTCCAGTTGGATGCGTTGCACTCCATAGAAGGGTTGGGGGATGCCAAAATATTCAAGCCTGCCTATGCTGTTGAATATGATTATTTCGACCCGACGCAGCTGAAGGCCACTCTTGAATTGAAAGATATTGAAAATCTGTACTTTGCGGGTCAGATTAACGGTACTACCGGTTACGAAGAGGCTGGTGCTCAGGGAATTATCGCCGGAATCAACGCTCATTTGAAGGTCCACGACAAAAATCCGTTCATTCTTCGTCGTGATGAGGCTTACATTGGCGTCTTGATAGATGATTTAATCACGAAGGGTGTTGATGAGCCGTACAGAATGTTCACCTCTCGCGCGGAGTATAGGATCCTGCTTCGTCAGGATAATGCCGACTTGAGGCTCACGGAAAAATCTTACAGAATTGGTCTCGCCTCTGAGAGAAGATATGTGTTGATGCAAAAGAAGTATTCAGCAGTTGCATCACTTTCTCAGATGTGCGATAGCGTGAATATGCGTGCTGACATAATTAATGAATATCTTGCCGAACATAATTCCGCTGTCCTTTCCGAATCGAAACGTGTTTCCGACTTGGCTTCTCGTCCGGAGATTTCACTGGCTGGTTTATTGAATTTTGTTCCACGTGGAACATTTGATAAGTTTTCGGTAGGGTTGCCGGAGGAGGGGAGTGCGGCTGAAAAATATGCACGTAAGGAAATAATCGATTCCGTTGAGATTGGAATCAAGTATAAAGGTTACATTGAGCGTGAAAAATCCATCGCTGAAAAAATCTCCCGTCTCGAAGATCTGAAGATTCCTCAGGATTTTGATTTCAGTAAAGTCTCCGGCTTGACGATCGAATGTCGCCAGAAACTCTCCCTCTACAAGCCCACCACCATCGCCCAGGCCTCCCGTATCTCCGGAGTCTCTCCGTCCGACATTTCCGTTCTGCTTGTCTATTTTGGACGGTAACAATAAAAGTGCGATAAAAGTATATCAGCGGCTGAATGAATATGGCCTGAGCAACCTGCGCTTCGCGCCCTATCCGGGTAAATGGTTGCTCAGGTCATATTCATTCAGCCTATCGTGGACTATTTTGTGTTATTAAGAAGCTGTTTTGATTTGTTTGAAAAGTAGGAAGAATATTGATTTGTCTGTTGCCAGTTTTATTATTCAGTAAGACAAAAGCAAAAAGACTTTGGCTACCATTCACCCGGATAGGGCGCGCGCAGCGCGTAGGTAGTCAAAGTCTTTTTTGCTTTTGCCGCTATATTCGGTATACTTACATCATCTGCAACGCAGACTTAATAATCTGCTCAACTTTTGCGTTAGGATTGGCCTTGAGAACAGCCTGAATGGCTTTGTTTACGGCAGGTTTTGCGAAGCCGAGCATAACAAGCGCGCGGCTGGCTTCCTCGACAATCTCACTGCGGTTGCCACCAAATAACTCTGTAGAATCCGCCCCTTCACCCTTGACAATTTTGTCCTTGAGCTCCAAAACAAGCCTCTGCGCACTCTTCACACCGATACCTTTCACACTCTTGATCCTTGCGATGTCCTCGGACAAAATCGCCTGTCTGATCTCTTCGGCTGAGAGCGATGAAAGCATCATTCTGGCCGAATTCACACCAATTCCGGACACGCTGATCAGCAGTTCGAACAGCTCGCGTTCATCCTTCGTTGCGAATCCGTAGAACAGCTCCGCATCCTCACGAAGGTAATGGAATATGTAAACTGTCGCTTCTTTTTTATCCTGAAATGCCTGAAAAGTCTGCAACGAAATCAGAATGCTGTACCCGATGCCGTTGTTCTCCAGAATCAACTCGGCAGGGGAGAGCTCGACTATTATTCCCTTGATGTAATCAATCATATTCAAAGATTTTTGTTCAAGGCAAAATTAGCATTTTTGCGCTAAATACGGAATATTCACACACCATTTTAATAAGCATCCATTCTTCCAATGCTTTTGATTATATTTGCAAGATTGAATGGAGGTTTGACAATGAATATTCGAGAACTTAGGAATATGTTTCCGGCGCTTTCGCACACTGTCTATGGCAAGCAGCTGGTCTATTTTGACAACGCTGCGACCGCCCAGAGGTCGCAATCGGTGATCGACAAATGGACTCAGCTGACCATTGGCGCGAACGCCAACATCCATCGCGCGGTCCATAAACTCGCCGTCGATGCCACAGATGAATATGAAAGCACACGCGATGCTGTCAAGGAATATATTAACGCCGCCGCTCGCGAAGAGATAGTTTTCACTTCCGGAACCACAGGATCCATCAACCTTGTGGCATTCTCTTTCGGAGAGACATTCGTCAATAAGGGCGACGAGATCATCGTTTCCGAGTCCGAGCACCATTCCAACATTGTTCCGTGGCAGATGCTTTGCCAGAGAAAAGGCGCTGTTCTGAGGGTCTTGCACGTGGACGAGGATGGCCATCTGAATCTTGAGGAGTTGAAATCCTTGCTAAATCCCATGACCAGGATTGTAGCCGTCACTCAGATTTCCAATGTACTTGGCATTTTGAATCCTGTTAAGGAGATTGTAAGTGTTTGTCACTCAGTTGGTTGTCCTGTTCTTATCGACGGAGCGCAGGGTATGGTTCACGAAGGTGTTGACGTTCAGGATGTTGACTGTGACTTCTACGCTTTTTCCGGACACAAACTCTATGCGGCCACCGGAACCGGGGTACTTTACGGGAAACGTAAGTGGCTGGATCAGATGGTTCCTTATCAGGGCGGTGGAGAGATGATCGCTACCGTCAGGTTTTCCGGCACGACTTACGCTCCACTTCCGGAGAAGTTTGAGGCCGGAACCCAGAACATCAATGCCATTCCGACGCTGGAACCAGCTATCGAGATGCTTAAATTGATGAAAGATAAAGAGTTACTTAATGCTCAAGAGGCTGTGTCCCAGTACCTTCTCCACGCTTTGACAAGCAACCCGAGGATCCGTCTTTATGGCGTTCCACGTGGAACGGAGATAAAGATTCCGCTCTTTTCTTTCAGCGTTGAGGGGGCGCATCATGAGGACCTGGCCTTGATTTTGGACAAGATGGGGATTGCCGTGCGGTCCGGGCAGATGTGTGCCGAGCCGTTGATGGACAGGTTTGGAGTGACTGGGATGCTCCGTGCCTCGCTCGCTCCGTACAACACGATGGAAGAGGCTGAATATTTCATCAAGTCGCTTGACAAGGCGACCGCTATGTTGGTGTAGTGAATCGGTACCATTAGTTATTTAGGTCTTGCGACCCTTCGACAGGCTCAGGGACCGTAGATTATGTACCGGTAGTAGCTTGTTGAAATTCATATATTGATTTTTCGGTCGCTGAGCTTGTCGAAGCGCCAAAACAGAAAGATGTATTTTAGATATAAATTAGATGAACACACTTGAGGAAGCTAAACAGTCTGTGATTGAGGATTTCTCGATGTACGATGAATGGCTCGACAAATACGAGTATCTCATCGACTTGGGAAAGAATCTGGAGGCGTATCCTGAATCGGAAAAGACTGAGGATAAGTTGATTAAGGGATGTCAGTCCCGGGTTTGGCTGGATTGGCGTCTGGAGGACGGAAAACTTTGGTTCAAGGCCGACAGCGACGCGATCATCACGAAAGGCATAATCTCCCTTCTGATCAATGTCTATTCTGGCCGCACACCGAAAGAGATCGCCGCGGACGATTTCGGATTCATCAACCAGATAGGTCTTAAGGAGAATCTCTCGCCGACCAGAGCCAACGGACTGGTCTCGATGATCGACACCATCAAGGCTGTGGCGCTGGAGAACAGTGATAAATAAGAATTGATAAGAATCTGTTTTGATTTGTTTGAAATGTTCTTTCGAGGTGAAATAATCTTCATTTTCAGACAAACAAATCAAAACAGCGTCTAAAACTTTGATATGTCTTTTGAAGAACTTCTTTTCTATTATTCATAAATGGAATGTAAGGTTTCTTTTGGGCAAGGCATATCATTAATTCTGAGTAATATTTAGATATGAGTATATTCAAAAATAATAAGGAAGAAGAAAATAGGGTGGCAGCTTCCGAGCCGCATGTTGAGCAGGAGAGTGAGGTGCTTTCCGCTGAGGATGTAAAGGCATTGGCACCGCTTTATGACCTGTCTCTTATACACATCTGACGCTGCCGACG
>ERZ1026776.2173-NODE-2173-length-10087-cov-6.266049_pt1 | contig 10087 bp, 20 predicted proteins | sample MGYA00380125_ERZ1026776 | MGnify/ENA primary metagenome ERZ1026776 (study PRJEB33269, sample SAMEA4719761) | human gut metagenome | biome: human-associated habitat; feature: organic feature; material: feces | place: Cameroon | collected 2013-10 ... | reverse complement strand
TGAAGTGGACTATGCGACCTACTGCCCGAAGTGCAAGAACTTCAAGGTGCTGGAGACAGACGAGCCTTGCAACGAGTGCCTGACGGAGTGTGCGCGGGAGGGCAGCAAGAAGCCCATCAACTTCAAGGAAGCCAAGGTGAAAGTCAAATGATATTTGCTGAAGAGGATTTGAACTCTCTGAATGCTATTGCTGGACTATTAGCTTCATTCGGGTGTGATAGTCAGGTTGGTTGCGTGCTTTATATTCAGCATAAAATCGCAAAGGCCATAGAGGCTGACGAAAGGAACCGCAGAAATGAGAAACATGTCTAAGAAAACCTGGAAACTCCGGGTACGAAGCCACATGACCGAGATGCAGAAACTGGATATTCTGCTGAAGAAGGCTAAGGTTCCGCATACTTATGGACGCCGCTGGCCTGAGATGGACAGACCGGATAACCCTGGCTATCTTCCCGGCGGACGGCATGATGGCGGCGAGCAAATCGTTGTCTTTGATGCTGGCGGAAACCGACTTTGGGACGGCGTTTGGGGCTGGGGCTCCTATGGCTTTGAGCAGGGACTCATCGAGGTTATGGGTGAACAGCTCCTTGGCCACGATGATGTCGAAGGCTGGCTTACTGCTCGTCAAGTTACGAAGATGTGGAGGTGCAGAAAATATGCTGCGAAAAATCGTTAAATTTATCAAAAAGATATTCTCCATCGAGCCTATTCCCACGACTGTAAACGCGCTGCGGGAGGCTTTGCACGACCTTGAGGTGGCTCGGAACCACTTCGAGAACTGCGACCCGGAGTTCATCACGGCAGCCATCTTTGAGCTGAATGCGGCGGAGTGCCGGGTGGATGCTGCGAGGAGGTGTGTGAGATGACCACATTTTATTTCCCGGCTTATAAATGCAGTTTATGCGAACAGAAATTCAACGATGGTCTCTGTTATGTGGGGCTGACAGATGCACTGAACCATGTACATGAACTGAAAAGATTTGAGCCGGTGCATCATTGCGAACATGGAAATATCGGCTTTGGAAAGTTTACAGGATTTGAAAGGGTTGATAAAGATGACTGATATTTGGCATAAGCTCGGAGTGTTCTTCGGCAGAGTATTTGCAGTGACCATTTTGTTGTGTGCGTGGGCTGTCATTGTGGCTTTCACGCTGAAGCTGCTGTGGTTTATTTGGTTTAGGATTTTGCTGTGAGGTGCCCTATGGAAAAACACACCTTTATATTTACCTGCACGGACAATGGCGGTAGTTATCAAAGCTTTGAGGTAAGAGCAACTGATAAGCAGGAAGCCATCCGCAAGGGCATGAAGACTGCAAAGAAATATGCTACTGGCGATATCGGCGGGAACTGGGAGTGCAGGATGAAGCTGGACGCGAAAATAACGGCCTCTATTATGAGATGATTAGTCTCAAAACTGAATTTTGGAGGTATGAATTTATGAATGCAAACAAATTTATGACGACTATGGCAAAGGTTGGAGCGCTTTACATCGGCGCATTTGCGATTTGGAAGTTAGGCATTTGGCACGGTGAAGGAGCAGGCGTGGTAATTGGCTGTGCTGCTGAACATAGCAAAATTGACGATGTAGAATGTGCTCTCGGCTATTTGGATTATGTCGAGAAAAACGAAAAAAACTTGTTTGGCAAAGTGTTTATGATGGGTGCCAACGAAATGGCAAAGCAGTTGAACAAAACTGAGAATAATTAACTCGAAGGGCAAGGGCCGTGGAGAAATCTGCGGCTCTTTATTTTTAAGGAGGATATTTAATATGAGTGATACAATTGTGCTTGCCGATGGAGATAAGGTATCCCTATCTGTGTCTGCCAACGATTTTGAACCGGAAGAACTTCTCAATAGGCTCAACAATCTACTCGGCGAGGTCAGAACTGATGAAATTCTGCACGCATTGGCAGAGTACGAATGGGCTCTTGACGAATTGCGTAAAGCTAATATGCAAAGTGAAAACTGATATTCTGGAGGTATAAGAATCATGAAAATCATTGAACCTAAGTACGAAATTCTCACCGAAATCTCTGAGGGTGGCATCAAGGAGTTGCAGCAGATTGAGCGGGTGGCCCGTGTCTGCTATAAGAGCGAGGATAAGATCATCTCGGATGGCTCATCAGCGAAGAAACTGGTGGGCTTTCTTATTAAGCAGGGCCATGAGGCTATGCTGGAGCATTCTCAGCTGTCTGTGCTGTTCACCTGTGACCGCGGTGTGGCGAATGAACTGGTGCGGCACCGCATTGCTTCGTTTGCGCAGGAGAGCACCCGGTACTGCAACTACTCAAAGGAGAAGTTTGGCGGAGAGCTGACGTTTATCTGGCCTTCTTATATTCGTGGCGAGCAGTATTGTGAACTGAACGATAGCGAGGTTACGATTAAGAGTTCGTTCCTTGAAGCTATGACTTATGCCGAAAAGGACTACAAGCTTATGATCGCTAACGGTATGCGTCCCGAACAGGCCCGCTGTGTGCTGCCTCTCTGCCTGAAGACCGAGATCGTTGTGACGGCCAACTACCGAGAGTGGCGCAACATTTTCAAGCTGCGTACTCCTGTGGCCGCACATCCTCAGATGCGTGAGCTGATGTGCCCGCTGCTGCTCGAACTGCAGAAGAAGATCCCGGTGGTCTTCGATGATATTTACACCTACTGGCCGAAGGATGACCAGACGCGGAAAGGGAGCGCGGTGAAGTGATGCGAACTGTGCTGCTTATAAGCATTATTTTGCAGGCCATTGCCATTGGAATGTCTTTCGCTGAGAACATTAGCGAAGAAAAGCAGAGAACCATCAGATATACCGGATGGCTCTTGCTTCTGGTTTATTTGATATTGAGGTGAAGTAACAATGAAAAATCGTATTATTTGTGTCTTTACATGTCTGATGATGCTCGTGGGCTGTGTGATTCTGTGCAGCTGCTCCGAAGCGGATAAGGTGAATCGGAACATTTCCAAGCAGGCCAACTACTTTGAAGCTGAGCGCCGAATCACGGTCTATAACGCACGTACGGACAACGTTATTCTTGAAATGGAAGGCGCTATGTCCATCTCAAACAATGATAGCAACGAACTTGTGTGTACGGTGAAGACTGGTCCGAACGAGTATAAGAAAAATTATATTTACTTGAATGACTACACCATGTATGTTGTTGAGGACATCACAGGTACTCATACCGATCCGTACCACTATAAGCTTTACTTCCACACGGATATTCTGCCGGATGTGGAGGTGCGCTCATGATGACCAAGGAAGAAATCGCCGATATCTATGCCGGGCGCTATGTTGACGGAACGTGGTCGTACACGCAGGCTCTGTATGAAGCTAAAAAGTGTGGTGTTTCAAAAGAAGAATTCGATGCAGAAGTCTTTGCATGGCGAGTAGCTCTCGGCTATGTTAAGAGGACTTCGGTAGATAGAGAAAACGGATTGGAGATGCCCACATGATGAGATTTCTGCTCGCTGCGTTGATGTGCTGTCTGTATGTGCATGCTTTATCGATGGGCTTCAAGATTGGTGTTCGTACAAAACGAGAGGGCAAAATCGTGCATGTGACCGTGCCGGGAAAAGATATCCTGAAATGTCTGCTTGCCCTCGGTTGTGCCGTGATTGCGGCGCTTACTGTACGGCTTTGAAAGGAGATGATCGGGTGAGAACTCAGACACGCGACCTTTTACGGTCATTCAATATCGGGCCGTGGCTGATCGGCTTCAATATGCTTGGCGATGCAATCGACGCTGCAAGTGAGGAGCATTCAGGAGGACTGATTGGCTGTTATGACTATCTCAGCAGCAAATACGGTCGAGATAAGAAGCGCCTTGACGATGATATTCGTAGAGCTGTTGGAATCGCATGGCGTGAGCAGTGTCCTGTTATGGAGAAACTGATGGGTATGCCGTTGAATAGACCGCCCTCTCCGAGAAATTTCATTTATGCGGCAGCTGAATATTTGAATCGAGCAGAGAAAGAGGGGATGATAAGCTGATGAAAATTGGCATTGACAGCAGCTAGAAATTGGCTGGAAAAGGACGTCGGCGAATTGTTCGGCGTCTTTTTTCTTTGCCCACTTTTGAAATTTGTGCCCACTTTTTTCTGGGTAAAGTCGTGTCAGAAGCGTGAAATTCTATTCTAGGTTAGAAAATCGGGCATTTTGTTAACAAAACTTTCACAATTTCTGGCCATTTGCCCACTTTCTGCCCACTTTTAAAATCAAAAGTGGGCACGGCTTTTGAACAAAATATTGCGTAAATTCGTTATATTTTTGAGAGAAAATGCCTTTCTGCCCAAAAACCCACTTTTATTTCTATTTACACTATAAAAAAATAAAAATATTATATATAGTTAAGAGAAAAAAGTGGGCAAGTGGGCAGAAGCTAAAATTCACGAAAAGTTCAAGGCGAAAAACTTGTAAGAACCCAACCAGCGTTGTATACTCGAGATAACCGTTGTACACACCGATTAGATGCTTATGAGGTAATAAAGATGGCTTATATGAACCGCTTTATCAATGACGATGGCTTTGAAGAATGGACCACTACGGACGCTGCCGGAAATCCTGTGACCTGCTATGCAAACGAGTTCGTAGAATTGCATACGAAGATTCCTGTGTGCGAATGCGGTCGGCCAATGACCGAAGACGTGCAGGGTTACTGGACCTGCCGGGCGTGTGACATTACAAAGACTGAAGATGAGATCAATCATCCGATAAGCTTGGATGAGTATGAGACATCGAACCTCGAACTTATCGAAGACTACGGAAAGTTTGAGTACGACGATGGGCGAATGCTGGAAGCCGGCGTGCCCGACTGGTACTTATTCTTCTATCAGCATCGACCCGAATGATATTTTAGAGCGAAGACCTTGGAGAAATCCGAGGTCTTTTTCTTTTGCAGCCCCAATTTCCGTTTTTATCCGTTTATACCCGTTTTGGGCTGTTTTGACCCGCGTGAAAAATACTGCCCCTTTTATGGATAGGAGAGAGTGCGTCCCAAACGTGCTACTCCTCTTTCTTTTTGGAGGAGATTTTTATGCTGGAAAACCGATTCAAGACAAACCTGGTAAGAGAACTCAAAGAATGCTTCCCGGGCTGTATCGTCCTGCACATTGATCCGACCGAGATTCAGGGAATGCCTGATCTCTTGGTTTTATATCGTGATAGGTGGGCAGCACTCGAAGGTAAGCGCACTGCGAATGCCCCGCATCGGCCGAATCAGGATTACTATGTGAACCTGATGAATCAGATGAGCTATGCGGCGTTCATTTACCCGGAAAATAAGGAGGAGATTTTGAATGACCTTCAACGATCATTCGCGTCTGAGAGGACAGCACGCTTTTCTCAGCGCTAGTAAGTATAGCTGGATCAATTACGATCCTGACAAACTTGCCGTTGTCTACACGAACTTCATGGCCACACAGAAAGGCACCGAACTGCACGAGTTCGCAGCAAAGTGCATCGAACTTGGCCAAAAGCTTCCCCGTTCAAAGAAAACCCTGAATAATTACGTCAACGATGCTATCGGCTTCCGTATGACGCCCGAGCAGGTTCTGTACTATTCTGACAATTGCTTCGGAACGGCAGATTCTATTTGCTTCCGAGATGATATTCTCAGAATTCACGACCTGAAGACCGGAGCAATTCCGGCACACATGGAGCAGCTGCTGATTTATGACGCACTGTTCTGCCTCGAATACCGAATCAAACCTGAGAAAATCCAGATCGAGAACCGCATCTACCAGTCCGATGATATTCTCATCGCGAATCCTGGCCCTGATGACATCAATCCGATTATGGACAAAATTCGTGAGTTTGATCCGATCATTGCAAAGCTGAGAATGGGAGTGTGCTGATATGATGAATCCGGTTGAGAAAGATTTGAAGAACTACTTTGGCATCGAGTATGGCGGCGAAGGCGATACACTGGAGCATTATGGCACAAAACGTCATTCTGGCCGCTATCCGTGGGGCAGCGGTGAGACCCCGTATCAGCATTCTGGCGACTTCCTGTCTCGCGTAGATCAGCTGAAGAATAAAGGTATGGCGGAAGGCGAAATCCTCGATGCTATCAACAGCACCCTGCCCGACGATTATAAGCTCGGAGCCACAGAGTTCCGTGTTGCCAAAGCCAAAGCTGGTCATGACCGCAAGGCTCAGCAGTGGGACGATATCCAGAAGCTGAAGGATGAAGGTCTTGGCTGGAATGACATTGGCCGAAAAGTTGGTCTTCCGGAATCCACGGTTCGTTCTATGTACAAGAATGGCGTTGGCACTAAAAAGGATCAGGCTGAGAAGATTGCTGAGACCCTGAAAATGGAAGTTGACAAGAAGGGTATGGTCGATGTGTCTGAGGGTACCAATCTGACCCTCGGTGTGTCGGAAGGCAAGATGGACGAAGCCATTTATATTCTTGAAGCAGAACACGGCTACAAGCGTTATGGCGTCGGTATCAAGCAGCCTACCAATTTCCGTCAGCAGACTAATATTACGGTTTTGGCAAAGCCTGAGTATGACCAGAGTTATGCCTATAAGCATCAGGGTGACATTCAGTCTCTGGGTGACTATCATTCTGATGACGGCGGCAGTACGTTTCGCCAGTTGCAGCCTCCCTCGAGCTTAGACTCGAAGCGTGTGGCAGTACGCTATGGCGATGAAGGTGGTCTTGCCAAGGATGGCGTCATGGAGATTCGTCGTGGCGTTCCTGATCTGGATTTGGGCAATTCCCATTATGCTCAGGTTCGTATCATGGTGGACAACAGTCATTATCTGAAGGGCATGGCCATGTATTCCGACAACATGCCGGATGGTGTGGACATTGTGTTCAACACGAACAAACCTTCTGGTACGTCTAAGATGAAGGTCTTCAAGGAAATCAAGAACGACCCGGGCAATCCGTTTGGCGCAGCCATTACGGCTGAAGGTCAGAGCACTTATGTTGGCAAAGATGGCAAAGAGCATCTTTCTCCCATCAACAAACTGAAGTGGGAAGGAGACTGGGACGATATGTCCAAGAGCGTTTCATCTCAGTTTCTTTCTAAGCAGCCCCTGCCGCTGATTAAGAAGCAGCTTGATCTCACCATGGCCGATTATAAGGCTGAGTACGACGAGATCATGCACTACACGAACCCGACCGTCAAGAAAAAGATGCTGATGGACTTCGCGGAGAAGTGCGATGGCACATCCATGACGCTGAAGGCATCGGCATTTCCCGGTCAGGCAACGAAAGTCATCCTTCCTCTGGACAAGATCAAGGAGACTGAAGCTTACTGCCCTACATATGAGAATGGTACCCAGCTTGCGTTGGTTCGCTATCCTCATGCAGGTACCTTTGAGATTCCGATTGTCACGGTAAACAACAAGAATGCCAGTGGCAAAGCAAATCTCGGTAATGTCCGCGATGCAATCGGTATCAGTTCCAAGGTGGCTGAGCGCCTGTCTGGTGCAGACTTCGATGGCGACACGGTCATGGCAATTCCTATGAGTGACAAGGTGCGTATCAACTCAACTGATCCGCTGCCTGGACTGAAGGGGTTTGACCCCAAGACTTCTTATGCTGTTCCTGAAGGCAACCCGAACAATGTTCGTCTGATGAAGAAGGATGAGAAGCAGAAAGAAATGGGTATCATCTCCAATCTCATTACTGACATGACACTGCGCGGAGCACCGACCGAAGATTTGGAGCGTGCAGTGCGCCACTCAATGGTCGTTATTGATGCGGAGAAGCACAAGCTGGATTACAAGCGCTCCGAGAAAGAGAACGGTATCCAGGAGCTGAAGCGTAAGTACCAGATTCGTACTGAGGAAGATGGCACTGAAAAGTACGGCGGTGCATCCACCCTGCTGTCCCGACGTAAGCAGACTGTTCGCATTCCTGAACGCCGCGGCAGCGTGCGTATCGACAAGGAAACAGGCAAACCCATCTATAAGGAGAGCGGGCGAACCTACCCCGACAAGAATGGCAAGCAGCGCATTGCAGAGACAGAAGTCAGCCGCATCTCGCTAATGGACGACGTTCGTCCCTTGTCTTCGGGTACGCCTCAGGAAGAGCTGTACGCGACCTTCTCGAACTCTCTGAAAGCTCTGGCTAATAAGGCGCGCAAGGAATCCGTCAACATGAAGGGCATCCAGCGTGACCCGGCAGCAGCCAAGGAGTATGCCGCAGAAGTGGCGTCCCTGAACGAGAAGTATCAGGCTGTTCTGGCTAATAAGCCGAAAGAACGCCGTGCCATGATCATTGCAAACTCCAAAATCAAGGCTATCGTTGAAGCTCGTGGCCTGGACTACAACAATAAAGAAGACAAGAAGGAGATCAAGAAGATCTCAAGTGTCGAGATGCAGCGCGCCCGTGAACAGGTTGGGGCTAACAGTAGTAAGACAAAGATCATCTTCAGTGATCGTGAATGGGAAGCTGTTCAGAAGCATGCGATTTCTGATTCGCTGCTGACAAAGTTCTTGAATTCTTCTGATTCAACTGAAATCGTCAAGCGCGCAATGCCGAAAGCAACAGCAAAGCTTTCGTCTGCCAAATTGAGTAAAGCAAAGGCAATGCTCAACGGCGGATATACGTACGAGCAGATTGCTGAAGCCTGCGGCGTTCCAAAGTCCACAATTTACGATGCTCTGAACAAATAAGGTCGAAAGGAAGCGAAAATTATGGTTCGTTGTTTCATTACTACGGTCGATAATCCTTATGATCCGCACGACCAGTTCGATCAGTGGTATCGTTTTGACTGTGACCACGGCTACAACTCTTGCGGGCTCCTTGCGCGGCTCGCGTACACCTCGGATCAGCTGTCTGATAACGAAAATGCTTATGAAGTTGAGCAGGCAATCGATCAGATCATCAAAGCTGATCCTTTGAATCTGTACCGGAAGATCAAAAAGACCCTTCCCGACAGTGAAAACGGTGACAACGCTGCTTAAACAGAACGTTTAGACAGGGGAGGGGGGGTCTGAAAAATCCACCCCCTCCCTAAATCGCGCCGGTCTTTGATATTTCCCCGGAGGTAAAATTGATATTTGGGCTTTGGGTGTAGACAGAGCCGGGTATTGGATTTTCTGCTCTGATTGCCAAACAATCAGAGCTTTTGTAAGGGCTTATGGGATAGTGTTCTGACACCTCCTTTCAAATGGCTTGCTTTTTGGGTTTTACGGCATCATGATTTCTCCTTTACCTTCATGAAAACATTCTCTCTAACAGCTCCCATAAGCCTTTACAAAAGCTAAAAGTGCAGAAAAGTATTGCAAAAGTCGTTCAAAGTCAACACAAAGTGCTCAAAAGCGGCACGAAAGTTGATAGAAATGACGATAAACCCGTACGAAAGAGAATAAAAAGACAAAACTCGAAAAGAGGATGACGATGAAATTTCGAAAGAAGCCTGTTGTGATCGAGGCATTTCAGCTCGGCATCGACAATATGCCGGACTGGTTCACGGATGCCGTTGCGAAGAATGACATCATTCTGCATGGAACGAGCACCTGCTTTTATCACGCGCATGATACGAATGCCGACATTAAAACGCTTGAAGGCTGGCATCATGCGAATTATGGCGACTATGTGATCCAGGGAATCAAGGGTGAAATTTATCCCTGTAAGCCTGATATCTTCGAGAAAACATATGAGGCGGTTACCCGGTAACACGGATCCGCCCGAAAGGAATGAAAACGCATGAAGACAAGAAAGGTCTCATCTGGCGAGGATGTCGGAATGCGGCCGGCATTGTCTCCGGAGGCGAGAGAGAACCAGATGATCTCTCTGGCAATGGATCTGGTTGAAAAGCGGCTGCGGGAAGGCACTGCTTCCTCAGCTGAAACGACTCATTTCCTTAAACTGGCCACGTTTAAGTCAGAACTTGAGAAAGAGAAGCTGGAAGAAGAAAACAAACTTCTGCGGGCAAAGACCGAAGCACTGCAGGCGGCGAAGAACACCGAAGAAATATATGCCGAAGCCATCAAGGCCATGCGGGTGTACAACGGACAGGACGAGGAAGAACCGGATGAGTATTAAAAGATACTCCGAACTGATCCGACTGCAAACATTTGAAGACCGATTTCATTACTTGCAACTGCACGGGAAAGTTGGGTATGACACCTTTG
>ERZ1026776.2171-NODE-2171-length-10088-cov-4.771554_pt1 | contig 10088 bp, 6 predicted proteins | sample MGYA00380125_ERZ1026776 | MGnify/ENA primary metagenome ERZ1026776 (study PRJEB33269, sample SAMEA4719761) | human gut metagenome | biome: human-associated habitat; feature: organic feature; material: feces | place: Cameroon | collected 2013-10 ... | reverse complement strand
AAGCGCTGGGTGGAGTTCCAGCGGCAGCAGGCTGAGAAGAATGCGGGCCGGGCAGGCACCATCCGCAAAGTGATGAACAAGGTGAAGGAGCTGCTGAGCGACATCGTGAGCCGCGCAAAGGAAGTGCTGGCCAAGGACCCGGAGAACAAAGCAGCCCTGCGGGCACAGCGCCTGGCCGAAGCGGAAAAGCGGGTGCTGCAGGACGAATACTTTGCCCACGCGGAAAAGGCTATGGACAGCCTGCGGGCCGCAAAAGAAAACGCCGCAGCCCTTGAGAACAAGGGTGCGGCGGAAGGAACACGATTCAAGCTGCATGAGGACAGCGAGTCTCTGACAGAACAGATGAACGATCATCTGGGTGAACTGGAAGAAATGGAGCCGGTAGCGGAAATCCGTGGAAATGAGGTGAATTTCGGGAAAAACGCGAGGGAGAATGTTGAGAACATTGATGCTTTTTTCGATTCGATCGGAAATAAAGTGCAAAGAGAAAACTTTGGAATCGTTGAATTAAAGCATTATGGCGCGAATAAAACAGTGCGTCATGGAAATAGTGCAGCAAAGCAGGCTGCGGTTGCAGCTATTCCGGGAGTGATTCGTAACGGCAATCAGATTGGATATGAAAAAAACTGGCAAGGCAAGGGCTATGACACATATGTTTTTGCTGGGCCGGTAATTATGGATGAAACCAGAATCAACGAAGCGGTAATTGTGAACTCTTACACAAGAGAAGACGGCAGAAAAGCTTTTTATACACACGAAGTGTGTTGGTCGGATGGTAGTTATGTGACATTTGACGATGCCGGAAAACCGACAAAAAAAGAAGATACTCCCACACATCTCCCGATGGATGTGCGGAGCAGCGCTATGGCTGCTCAGGAAGTATCTTCTGACACAAGTATAGCACAGGAAACCGCCGAAAACAAGGGAAATAACGGGACGCTGAAGAAAAATGTACGGTATCAGCTGAGCGAGACAGACGAGCTGACGAAGCTGCGCGATGAACAGCAGCAGCTGGACGAGCAGCGGCGGGCCCTGAAGGAAGAACGCAGTGCCTGGCTGGAAAGCGATGCAGTGAAGGCAATCGAAGCGAAGAAGAAAGCACTGGGCATCTTTTCTGCAGAAGCGAAAGCCTACCGGGACAGCGAAGAATACCAGAGCTACCTTGCAAAGCGCAAGGACTACAATGCCCGGATGGCGCAGCTGGATGACCAGAGCGCCGCGCTGGACGACCAGATCAAAGCGGCCGGTGCTCGGATGCAGCAGCAGAGAGCAGCAGCGGGCAAGGCGGAACAGGCGGCGTATGATGCAAAGGCCGAAGCCTACGGCGGCAAGGCGGAATACCGCCGTGCGCTGGCAAAGGAGCAGTTCGGCACGACCGAGGACTTCAACCGGGCAGGGTACATCCTGCCGGATGGCCAGATGCTGAACTTTGCCCAGAGTGAGCGCACCCGGGACACCGACCACCGGGCAATCATGAACGTGTTCGGCCCGGCAGAAGTGAAGACCGGCACCGAAGCACTGAATGAATTTTTGCTGGACGGCAACGTGCGCGTGATGGCGGAAGGGCCGGGCATCGACCTTTCGGCAGACGTGGCACCCACTGCGCAGCAACTGGAACAGATCCGGCGTATGGCGCAGGAGCTGGGCAGTGCACGCAGGCAGTTCACGCTGGACATCTCCACCGCAGACGGCCGGGTGGCGGCAAGCAAGGAGTACAGTGGCCGTGTGGACGCCGACCGCGTTGTGCGGGAGATCCGGGATTATTACCGGACCGGTGAACTGGCACAGGAAAGCAACCTTGCAAAATTCCGCTACCAGCTGGCAGAGCAGGCCAGCCGGGACGCAAAGAAGAACGACCAGCAGACGGCGAGCCGGGCCATTGCGGACAAGGCGGCAGCGCTGGACACGCTGAGCCAGTTCTTTGGGCTGACACGGGGCGTGAAGGTGAGCCAGAGCAACATTGAAGGGCTGGCCAGCCGCTGGGCAAAGGCCAACGGCAGCAAGGTGGACCGGGTGAAGCTTGCCCGGGAGACCGAAGTGCTGGTGGAGTACCTGAAGGCGGACGGCGCGGACATGGAGAAGGGCCAGGCGCTGGCAGAAACGCTGGCAGGCGAAATTCTGGATGGGGCAACCTACCGGAACAGCGAACTGTGGGACGAATACCCGGAATTGCACAAGCTGGAATACACCGTGAGCAAGACGGGCCAGGCAAAGGCAGAACTGGTGAAGGCCTACGGCAGCTGGAGCGCAGCGGTGGCCGAAGCCCGGAAGCACGGCGTGAGCCTGCGGCAGGCCGAAGGCGTGCGGGACGGCAACCCCGTGGAGCAGTATGACAGCGTGATCAACGATTACCGGGCCGTGGGCGGCACAAGCGACGGCGCGAAAGCGCTGTGGAAGGCAGCGGCGCAGCAGGCCGGTGTGGACGGTGCAATGAGCATGGAAAGCACCGAATGGCTGAGCGTGCTGATGAACCTGCACGACGCCATCAAGCCGACGACGCAGAGCAGGTTTGCAGACGACGCCGAGTATGAGGACGCCAAGGTGGAACTGGCGGGCCGGATCATCGGGGACATCCTGAACACACCGGAGATGACCGACGCCCAGGCCATCTTTGAGGGCATCCAGCAGCACAACCTGCAGGTGGCGAAAGCGGCCGCGGGCAGTGAGGAGCGGGCCGCCGAGGTGGAAAAGGGCCTGAAGGGTGTGCAGAAGGCGCAGCAGCGGGAGTTCAACCGCCGGATGTACGAGAATCGGCGTGCGGCAAACCGGAGTGCCGAGGTGCAGCAGATGACTGAGCTGCAGCGGCAGAACGCACAGGCTGAAAAGCTGCTGGACGAGAATCTGGAGACCTTGGGCGTGGATACTTCCAACGTGGGCAACCTGAACGAAAAGCTGACCTTCCTGCGGGAAAGCTACGAGCGGGAGATGAAGCAGGAAGTGAAGCGCATGAAGGCCGAACGGCAGGAGATGCTGGACGAAGCAAAGCTGGAAATGCAGAAGCTGCGCAGCGAGAAAAACGAACTGGCGTGGCAGCTGCGGCAGGAGAAGCAGCGCGCGGACAAGGCGGAATACTCGCTGCTGGTACAGGAAAATGAGATCATGGAATGGGAGGCGGACAACGAGCGCAAGCGGGCAGCCTTTGAACAGAAACAGGCGCAGCGAAATGCCGTTGCCATTGAGACGGCACGCCAGCAGCGGGACGAGGACATTGCTATTGCAAAAGCGGTGGCCGAAAAACGGGTGCAGCGGGCACGGGACGCACGGAAGATGGACGAGCTGAAGCGCAGCATCCGGCAGAACGCGGCCCAGCTGAACCAGATGCTGCTGCGGCCATCGAAGGACAAGTATGTGCAGAAAAACCTTGTGGATGCGGCGGCACAGGTGGCAAAGCTGGCGGACATGACCATTTTGAACAACAAGGCCGTGAACCAGCTGACGAGGCTGCAGGATCAGATCCGGCAGAGCGCGGGCAGCGAGAACAGCCCCAATGCCATGACCGAAGAATGGAAGCAGACCGGCGTGGATACCCTGATCCAGACGCTGCGGGATGACCTGAAGGCGACAAAGGACGCAAAGCTGACCCGGCTGCACGAACAGCTGGCCGAAGCCGAGGCGCTGCCGGACAGCGAGAAGGCGCGGGCATTGCAGGAGCGGCTGCAGCGGCGCATCCAGGAGACCGAGAACCGCACCTATCTGCCCATGACGGTGGATCAGATGCGGATGCTAAAAGCCATCACGAGCAGCACGCTGCATGTGATCAAGAACGCAAACAAGACGCTGAGCCTGGCAAAGGCCGAGGAAGTGAGCAAGATCGCGGAAGGCGCAGCCAGCGAGGTGCGGCAGAGCAAGGGCAACCACCCCGGCGGAAAGCTGGACGGCGTGCGCAATCTGCTGACGAAGTATCAGCTGGACATGCTGGGCGGCCAGCGGGTCTTCCGGATGCTGGGCGGCTATGCGAAGAATGGCCAGATGGAAAAGATGGCCAACATGCTGAACGACGGCCAGTACCGGCAGACGAAGATCACCGTGGAAGGCGAAAAGCTTTTTGCCAACGTGACCGGAAAAGAGCATGTGAAGGAGATGCAGGCCTTTGCGGGCCCGGGCGCAGACCTTGTGGAAGTGGGCCTGACGGACGGAAAGGGCAACCGGGCCCCGCTGACCCACGCGCAGCTGTGCAGCCTGTACATGCACCTGCAGAACAAGGACAGCATCGAGCACCTGATGAACGGCGGCTTTGTGATCCCGGATGCAAAGCTTTACAGCAAGGGAGACATTGAGCAGGCATACCAGAAAGGTCAGACCGTGCACCTGGGCATGCTGACAAATGCGGACGGCACGCCCACGGCGGACAGCATCCTGCAGACCGTGGAAGCGGCCATGAGCGACTACGACCGGGCGTGGTGCGCGGACATGAAGGATTTTTTTGACCACTACACCACGAAGCTCATCAACGAGACCAGTCTGCAGCTGGTGGGCTACCAGCGGGCCACCGTGAAGAACTATTACCCCATCGCGGTGGACCGGTCGGTGCTGGCGACCCAGATCGAGGGCCTGAACCTGGACGCGACCATTGAGGGCCGGGGCTTTCTGAAGAACCGCGTCAAGAGCAGCCAGCCCATTTTGCTGGAGGAGTGCAGCAGTGTGGTGCAGCGCAGCCTGCGGGACACGGCGGCCTATGCGGGCCTGGCAGCGCCCATCCGGGATGTGCAGAAAATTTTGAACAGCAGCGTGGAGACACAGGAAGGGCTCACCAACCTGAAGAACGGCATCATCAAGGAGCAGTGGGGCCGAGACGCGGTGAGCTACATCAACGATCTGCTGACCGACCTGCAGACAAAGCCCCGCAAGCGCAGGAGCACCCTGCAATGGCTGGGAAACCTGAGCGGCAAGTATGCAGGCGCTGTGCTGACCCTGAACCCGGGCGTTGCGCTGGCACAGGCGGCCAGCCTGCCGACGGCAGCGGCGGTGCTGGGCGGCGACACCATGGCAGCAGTGGTGCCCTTTGTGAAGAATTTTTCGCCGAAACAGCGGGCGGCGCTGGAAGCGGAGATCAATGAGCACGGAGACGTGCTGCTGGAATGGCGCAAGCGCGGCAGCCAGAACGGAGAACTCGCCAGCATCGGCAAGCAGAAAACGCTTGCTGAGAAGGGCATGGACAAGCTGCCGAACTGGCTGACCGGCTGGATCAACGGCATGGACGAAGTGACCGTGGCGGCACTGTGGGAAGGCAGCAAGCGGTATGTGCAGAACCACACGGCGGAATTTGAGGGCGCGGAGGTGACCGGAAGCCCGGCCTACTGGGAAGCAGTGAACCGCACCTATCAGAAGGTGATCGAGCAGACCCAACCCAACTACACTGTGATGCAGCGGGCGGGCATCCAGCGCAACCCGGACGGCATGGCAAAGGCACTGACCATGTTTACCACCCAGCGCTTCCAGAACTACGGCATTCTGGCGGATGCCGTGGGCAACTACAAGGCACAGGCGGAGCGGTACAGGGCTGAAAGCAGCGCGGAGAACAAAGCGGAAGTACAGCGGGCAGGGCAGCAGCTGCGCCGGGCAGTGGCAAGCCAGACAGTACAGACCGTGACCTTTGCACTGATGAAGATGGGCATGGGATTTTTGCTGCACCGGTGGAAGAACCTGCAGGATGAAAACGGAGATATGACCCTGAAAAGCCTTTTGAAGCGGCTCGGAGAACTGTGCATGGAAAGCTTTGCAGGCACGGGACTGTACGGAAGTGAAGTTTACAGCTTTGCCAGCAATGCGGTGACCGGCAACGACTACGATGTAGTGAGTGCGGCAAACCTGGGACTTGTGAACGAATTTGCGGCTGCGGCCGGAAAGTTTGCCTACGAGCTGCGGAAGGACACCGGCGGCATGGACGAGGAAGAGGTGGAAAAGCACGACCGGAAGCTGTGGACACTGGCCGGGAACGTAGTGGAAGCCGGTTTGCAGGCGCTGGGCGTGCCCTATGCAAACGGAAAGAAATTTGCGGAAGCGGCAGCAGGCTGGTACGGAACCCTGCAGGACTGGAAGAAGAGCGGTAAATACGGCAACTTTGACAGCCTGCCCCAGAGCGCCACCGGCCAGTATGACCGGCTGTACAATGCCTATGCCAGCGGCGACAGCGACGAGGCAAAGGCAGCGGTGGAAAAGCTGAACGAGATGGGGAAAGGAGAAGACGTTTACAAGCAGCTGAAGACCCGGCTGGTGAAGTACGACGCGAATGTGAAGGCAGCGGCCGAGGCGCAGAATGCGGGAGACGACCAGAAACGGTATGAGCTGGAAATGCAGATGATCGAGCAGATGAGCGACGCGCTGGGCCTGCCGAAGGGGAAGCGCGGGGACGTGGTGGACTGCGTGACCGGCGCGGTGAACCAGCTGGCGGACAAGCTGCTGAAAGGCGACAACTCCAGCGCGACGGACGACCTTGTGGAAGCCGTGGACAGCTGGGACGCCGGTGCTGTGCAGGAGGAGTACGACCGGCTGGCGAAGGCAGGCAAGAGCGCGACGACGCTCAAGAGCAAGATCACCGAGACGGCAAAGCCGGAGTACCTTGCGGGCAGCGACGCCGACCGGCAGCAGATGGAGACCATGCTGCTGGCACTGGTGGACGCGGACGGCAAGGCACTGTATACGGAAAAGACTTTCCAGCAGTGGAAGAAGGCGGCGGACAAGGCTGCGGGCGCGGAAACGACAGACCCGTATGCGGCGGTGAGATAAAGGCATGACAAGGCCCCGGCGGTTCAGATGAACGGCCGGGGCTTTGTGCGTGATAGAAAAAGTCTGCAACGACGACGACCGCGGCCTGCGGCCGAAGACTTCCCCCGGCCGGGGGAAGATGGCGAAGCCAAAAAGGGGAGCACAGGGAGGAGTTGTTGGGGCAGCGGCCAGCGAAAAAGTCCGCAGTGTTGCGCCGGCATGATTTGTGATACGCTGGACACAAGACGGAAGGAGGGAAAAACCATGCGGGTGAAGATCATCCGAAAGGAATTCAGCGGGACGGAGTTTTGCCCGGAGATGCGGGTGCTGCACCTGGGCGGGCAGTCCAGCGCCAACGTGGAGCGGCTTTACTTTGAGCTGCCGGAGGAGTGGCAGGGCAAGAGCGTGACGCTGCACATCCAGCAGCAGGACGGCACGCTGCCTGCGCCCATTTTGCTGGACGAGAACCAGAGCTGCGCCGTGGGCAAGGCTTTCACGGCCGCGAAGTGCGGCAGCTGGATGCTGCTGGCCCTGGGCGAGGACGGCTACCGGGCACTGACCCGGCCGACAAAATACGACTGCTACGAGACGCTTGCCACCGACGGCGACGCCGAGATCAGCCCGACGCAGTACGAGACCTTTGTGGCGCAGGTGCTGGCCTATGCCAACAGCGCGCAGAGAAGTGCGAAAGAAGCGCGGAACAGTGCTGCCAGTGCGAAAAAAGACGCGGCCATTGCGCAGATGGCACAGAACACGGCCCAGACGGCGGCGGCGCGGGCGAAGACAGCCCAGAGCGCGGCGGAGAGCGGCGCGAAGCGGGCAGAGGATGCGGCGGCGCGGGCGGAGCTGACGGCACCGGCGGACGGTGCGGTGCGCAGCGTGAACGGCAAGGGCGGCGTGGTGCTGCTGACGGCGGCGGACGTGGACGCGGTGGACGAGAACAGTGCCGGGTATGTGAAGCGCATTGAGATCTCGGGAAGGACCGTGACGGTGACGATGGGAGACGGCAGCACGCGGACCATGCAGACCAAGGACACGACCGCGCTGGGGAACATGACGGGCATTCTGAGCGCAGAACACGGCGGGACCGGGAAAAATGGGGCGCTGACGGCGGAGGACGTGGGTGCGGCGGAGAAAACCACCACGGAGACGGAACTGGCGGACCGGTACCGGAAGACGGAGGTGGACCAGAAGTTCACCGACCTGCGGACCGAGGTGGACGAAAAGCTGGCAGGGCTCAATGTCAATCCTTTCGCCGTCGGCGCAATCTACCAGAGCACCGATGCAACTAGTCCTGCTGCTCTGTTCGGCGGCATATGGGAACAGATTGCCGAAAACCGCGTGCTGATGGGCGCGTCCGGCAGCCACGCAGCAGGCACCACCGTGGAGGCCGGTCTGCCAAATATCCGCGGTACATTCGCTGGTATCGCAAGATGGAATCTTGGAGATAATCCCGCCTCTGGTGCATTCACTGGTATAGCTAAGCAAGGGCCTGAAGGGCTCTACGCTGGCAATGGCATGGCCTATAAATTCAATGCCGCAAATTCCAGTTCCATTTATGGTTCCAGCAATACCGTCCAGCCGCCCGCCTACTATGTGTACATCTGGCGGCGGGTGGCATGAAAGGAGGTTTTGAGCCATGAAGATCCTTGACGAGACCGGGGCGGTCATCACGAACCCCGACCTGACGGCGGGCTATCTTGCTGCCGACACCGAGGCGGTGGAGCACCCGGCGCAGGAAGCCGTGGAGGAACTGAGCCACTACGAGACGGTGGCAGAGTATCCCAACGGCGGCAAAGACGTGCGCAAGGTCATCGACCGTGCCGCCGTCCCGGCAGCGCCCGCGTGGACCGAGCAGCTGCCCATCCAGCGGTACATCCGCTACACGGCGGAGGAGCTGGCCCGGCGGGAAAAAGAGCAGCAGGAAGCCCGCCAGCAGCAGGAAGCACTGGACAAGCTGCCCCAGACGCTGGAAGCGCTGCAAAAAGAAAACGAGATGCTGCGGCAGTGCCTGCTGGAAATGAGCGAGACTGTCTATGCGTAAAATCACACGAAAAATAGAAAGGTTGGTATGTATGATGGCAATGTTATGGGCACAGGAGATCATGTCCGCAGAGACCGTGGAGGAGGCAAAGGCACTGTATGCCCGCTGCCCCCGGCTGCTGAAGGAGAAGGTCAAGGCGCTGCTTATCAAGAGCGGCTTTGAGGAAATCGTACAGGAGGAGTAAGCAGATGTCGATCAACGTCTATTCGCTTGCCCGGGACGGTGGCACCGCCCTCTCGCCGCACTTCCGGGTGCGGGAGTTCCGCTGCCGGGACGGCTCCGACCCCATCTTTGTGGACACCGAGCTGGTGGAGCTTCTGGAGCGCATCCGGGAGCATTTCGGCAAACCGGTGATCATCAACTCGGCCTACCGGACGGCTGCCTACAACCTGAGCAAGAAAGTAGGCGGTGCGAAGTTCAGCCAACACCAGTACGGCAAGGCTGCGGACATCTACATCCAGGGGGTCCTTATCACCAAACTGGCCGAGTATGTGGAGAGCCTTATGCCGAACTCCGGAGGCATCGGCATCTACCCCATCAAGACCGGCGTGCGGAACTGTGCCTTTGTACATGTGGACGTCCGGGCCGCCAAGAGCCGGTGGACCGGCTGAGAGGGGGTGAGAACGTGAAGGATTATTTCTGTGTGGCTGTGGGCGCGCTGGGCGGGGTGATCGCCAGCTTATTCGGCGGCTGGGACGCGGCGCTGCAGACGCTGATCCTTTTTATGGCCGTGGACTATGTGACCGGCCTGATCGTGGCGGGCGTATTCCACGCCAGCCCCAAGAGCCGGACCGGTGCGCTGGAGAGCCGGGCGGGCTGGAAGGGACTGATCCGCAAGGGAGAGACCCTGCTGATCGTGCTGGTGGCCTGCCGGCTGGACGCCGTGATGGCAACCAGCTTTGTGCGGGACGCCGTGGTGATCGGCTTTATCTGCAACGAGACGTTGAGCATCATCGAGAACGCGGGCCTGATGGGGCTGCCGATCCCGGCAGTGATCACCAAGGCCGTGGACATTTTAAAACAGAGATCGGAAGGCCCGGAAGGGCAGAAAGGAACCGAACATGAGTAACAATCACATTTCCGCAGGGACCATTGCCCGCACGGCCGTGCTGCTGCTGGCGCTGACCAACCAGGTGCTGAGCGCCATGGGCAAGCCCATCCTGCCCATCGAGAGCCAGACCGTGGAACAGCTGGTGACGGCCGGCATCACCACCGTGGCCGCACTGGTGAGCTGGTGGAAGAACAACAGCTTCACGGCGGCGGCCATTCAGGCGGATGCATGGATGGGCGAGAAGAAAAAGCGCGTGAACTGACGGGCAGAGGTGCGCCACTTTGCGCC
>ERZ1026776.2169-NODE-2169-length-10100-cov-5.519861_pt1 | contig 10100 bp, 8 predicted proteins | sample MGYA00380125_ERZ1026776 | MGnify/ENA primary metagenome ERZ1026776 (study PRJEB33269, sample SAMEA4719761) | human gut metagenome | biome: human-associated habitat; feature: organic feature; material: feces | place: Cameroon | collected 2013-10 ... | reverse complement strand
TTATAATAAAGAGTCCTTATGCAGTTGTGCTTGGGATAATAGTTGGGATAGTAGATGCCCTGCCTGTTTTTGGAACGGGTACCATTCTTATTCCATTGATGTTGTTCAACCTCATTATGAAGAATTACATTCCGGCAGGTGTAGTATTGACAGCATATGTCATAACCTACTTTGTCAGGGAAATTATGGAATCTAAGTGTATGGGAGATAAGCTGGGAATATCGCCATTTGCCATGCTGGCTATTATATTTGTTGGTATTCTTGCATATGGGGTGGCTGGCTTCATAACTGGTCCTGTGAGTTTTGTAATAATTAAAGCGCTTGTTGTAAGGTTGCGGTGTACTATGCAAATGGATGGGCAGTAGCAAGAAGCTATGATTAAAAGTAGTGATAAAAAGTAGTGATAAAAAGTAGTGATAAAAAGTCGTGATGAAAAGTCGTGATGAAAAGTCGTGATGAAAAGTTTAAAAGTGCCTTGAAAATAATAATGACAGATGTTAAACTTATACAGATTATGTAGGTTTGCGTATATATTTACGAAATAAGTGATAAGGCAGCAGACCTGCGGCATATTTTAACAGGAAGCGCAGACAGCGCAGGAACGAGGTATATGTATGGCAGAGGATAAGAAGTTAGTAGAAGCAATTACTTCCATGGATGTAGACTTTGCACAGTGGTACACAGATGTATGTAAGAAGGCAGAGCTTATGTCATATTCAAGTGTTAAGGGATGTATGATATTTAAGCCGGCTGGATATGCAATCTGGGAGAATATAAAGAATGAAATGGACAGAAGGTTTAAGGAAACAGGCGTGGAGAATGTATATCTTCCTATGTTTATTCCAGAAAGTCTTCTTGAAAAGGAAAAGGATCATGTAGAGGGCTTTGCACCAGAGGTAGCCTGGGTTACTTATGGAGGACTTAATCCACTTCAGGAAAGAATGTGTGTAAGACCAACCTCTGAGACACTTTTCTGTGATTTCTACAAGGATGAAATACAGTCATATAGAGATTTGCCAAAGGTATATAACCAGTGGTGTTCAGTTGTAAGATGGGAAAAGGAAACAAGACCTTTCCTTCGTTCAAGAGAGTTCTTATGGCAGGAAGGACATACAGCACATGCAACAGCAGAGGATGCAGAGGCACGTACACAGCAGATGCTTAACCTTTATGCACAGTTCTGTGAGGAAGTGCTTGCTATTCCTGTTGTTAAGGGACGTAAGACAGATAAAGAAAAGTTTGCGGGTGCAGAGGCTACTTATACTATTGAGGCACTTATGCACGATGGTAAGGCGCTTCAGTCAGGAACAAGCCACAACTTTGGTGATGGCTTTGCTAAGGCATTCGGCATCCAGTATACAGATAAGGATAACAAGCTTAAGTATGTTCATCAGACTTCATGGGGAACAACAACAAGACTTATCGGTGCAGTTATCATGACACATGGTGATAACTCAGGACTTGTGCTTCCACCTAAGGTTGCACCAGTTCAGGTTGACATCATACCTATCATGCAGAAGAAGGAGGGCGTGCTTGATAAGGCTTATGAAGTAAGAGATGCTATCAAGGTAGCAGGTCTTCGTGTTAAGGTTGATGATTCTGATAAGAATCCTGGCTGGAAGTTCTCAGAACAGGAAATGCGTGGTATTCCTGTAAGAGTTGAGATGGGACCAAGAGATATTGAAGCTAACCAGGCTATCGTTGTACGCCGTGATACAAGAGAAAAGATAACAGTAGCTATTGATGAGCTTGCAGCTAAGCTCCCAGAGATTCTTGATACTATTCAGAAGGATATGCTTGAAAGAGCAAGAGCACATAGAGATGCACATACATATGTTGCAACTGACTATGAGCAGTTTAAGGAAACAGCAGCTAACAAGCCAGGCTTTATAAAGGCTATGTGGTGTGGTGATCAGGCATGCGAGGATAAGATAAAGGAAGACACAACCTGTACTTCAAGATGTATGCCATTCGCACAGGAACAGTTAAGTGATGTGTGCGTATGCTGTGGCAGACCAGCAAAGAAGATGGTTTACTGGGGTAAGGCATATTAAACACAGATATATAATGCATACAAGCGCTAAAAGATAGTACTGCATAAAAGAGAATAAGGCGTAAAATACCGTAAGTGTATAAAACAGAGGGATATGATATAAAGTCATATTTCTCTGTTTTTTATATACATGGATGAAGAATTATGGCGGAATCTGGCTGAATATTGACGGAACTTTTTTGATACCGGGGTTAAGTAATATCTTCAAGCAGCCGATACATTATCCATAGAGAATAAAAGCAATAAATAAAGTGACAGACAGAATGAATGTCTGTATGGCTTTGCCAGGATTAGAAAGAGAGGCGGTTAGTATGCGTATAGATGCTTATAACGCTGTCAGCCAGATATATAAGACAAGCGCTTATGCAAAGGAAAAGAGCATAGCGGTAAGAAAGACAGAGAAGGATAAGTATGAGCTTTCAGATACAGCTAAGCTATATAATACAGCTAAGGCAGCAGTTAGTGAGGCTTCAGATGTAAGAATGGATAAGGTTAATGATATTAAGGCACGCATTGCGGCTGGAACATATAATATAAGTTCAGAGGCGGTTGCTGATAAGATACTTGGCAGTATTTCAACTCTTACATTTTAGAATATAACAGCGGTGTGCAGAAGGAGGTTATATGGCAAGTCTTATAGATTGTTTGATTGAAGATCTTAAGAACGAGAATAATGGATATGAGAAGCTTCTTGACTTGTCGAATGAAAAGACTTCTGCGATAGTCAGCGGGAATGTTGAGAAGCTTCAGGATATATTCCTAAGGGAACAGAAGCTTATAGAACAGATAGATATATATGAAAAGAAAAGACAAGAGGATGTACGGGATATATGCAATGTATTAAGGCTTCCCTATGAGGAGATAAAGGTCGAGCATATTGTACAGATACTTGAAAAGAAGGCGAAGGAACACGATGCCCTGCAGGACATACATCTTAAGCTTAAGAGAACGCTTTCGCAGTTAACAGCGGTTAACGAGAACAATAAGCTGCTTCTTAAGGAGTCTATGGATATGATACAGTTTGAACTGGATCTGGCTAAGAATTCAGTTCTTAAGCCACAGACAGGCAACTATGGAAGAACAGCATATGAGGAACAGGAGATTACAGGAGCTACCGGCTTTGATGCAAAGCAGTAGCATGACAGGAGAACAGACCTTAATCAGCGGAAACGGATTGAAACGGATTATTGGCTGTAAAGATTGGAATAAAGAGTCAGGCACCAAGGACAACTGATGGTTAGTATTACTAGTTAGTGTGTGGAACTGATGATAACAATATAGATATACAAGAATCACATTTTCAAAGGAATGAATTGGGATTTCAGTTTTATTTTATTATGATTGAAGCATTCTTTGGAAATGTGATTTTTAAGTGGAGGAAATATGGCAAATGGAATGGCATCGCTGATGGTTGGTTCGTCAGGACTAAGATCAGCACAGACAGCACTTAATACAACAGCACATAACCTTTCTAATGTTAATACAGAGGGTTATACAAGGCAGCAGATTACTTTTACAGATACAACCTATGCTAATGTGTTCAGCAACAGTATCGTACAGGGAAAGTACGGACTAGGTGTTGATATTGATGCAATAAGCCGAGTAAGAAATGATTTTATAGATAGATCCTTCAGGACAGAAAGCTCAAGACTTGGCTTTTATGAAAGTCAGGCGAATGCAGTATATGAGGTGGAGGACTGGTTTGGAGAGATGCAGGGAGTTACATATCAGCAGCATCTTACTAATCTGTATAACGCTGTGAATGAGCTTACCAAGAATCCGACAAGTACAATAGCGAGATCTTCACTTATTCAGAATGCAACAGCATTTATTGACAGGTCACAGGCTATATACAGCGGACTTAAGGATTATCAGATAACTCTTAATACTGAAGTGAGTAATATGGTTTATAAGATTAATGAGCTGGGACAGAAGATATATAGTCTTAATAAGGGAATATCTTCAGTAGAATCAGCCGGCTCTGAGCGTGCTAATGATTTAAGGGATACAAGAGATCTTGCACTTGATGAGCTTAGCAAGTATATAGATATAGAGTATTATGAAACGGATGATGGTCAGGTTATCATTTCAGCAGAGGGTGTTCCATTTGTATCGAAAAGCGAAGTTGCTAATATGGATGTAAGACAGCAGGGACAGTATGGACTTCTTATTCCTACCTGGACAGGATATGAAAAGGATGTTTTTAACTTTGAAAAGTCATTATCCAATATGAATGACAATGACAAGGGAAAGCTTAAGGGACTTCTGGTTGCAAGAGGAATAATAGATGTGAACTATACAGATGTGCCAGTTATGCCGGATAAAGCAGATTATGACCTTACAACGCCAGATGGCATGGCAGAGTACAACAGTGCTATGGATGCCTATAATGAAAAGCAGGATTACTATAATAAGTATATTGAACCGTCCGCTATTCTTAGCGCGATAGCAGGCTTTGATAAGCTGGTGAACGGTATAGTAACAGCTATGAATGATGTTCTGTGTCCTGAAAAGACAATAGAAACAACAACAGAAATGACAGATGACAATGGCAATGTTCTTCAGGCAGACGAATATATATATAATGCATCACAGCAGGAGCAGTTATATGACAGATATGGCAATGCTGTTAAGGGTATAGATAATGGTGATGGAACCTACAGCTATTCATCAGGCGAAAAGCTTTATACAGACAAAGAGCATACAACAGCAGAGAATATAGATAATATGAAGTACCGCGTACTTGATACTGATAAAGCGGGCTTTGGCATGGATGATGATGAAACCATGGGTGTTGAGCTGTTTAAAAGAAATGGCACAGAAAGATATATAACTCTGACTGCGGCAGACGGTACTAAAACATATGTCAGAAATAATCTGAATGCTACCGGTTATGAGATGGATTATACTCTTGGTAATCTTATGGTTAACCCAGAGGCTTCACAGAATGTAGGCAAGATTCCTCTATCAACAGTACATGGAAAGGAAGACTTTGCAAAGGCTAATGAGCTTATAGATACATTCAGTAACAAGTTTGCATCACTTAATCCACAAAGCTATGCAAAAGCAGATTTTAATACATTTTACAATGATTACATAGGCGAGTTCGCTACTATGGGCAGCGTTCTTACTAAATTCGTAAATAACCAGACAACAATGGTTAATGGCTATGACAATCAGAGATTACAGACATCGGGAGTATCCTCAGATGAGGAGCTTCAAAAAATGATTAAATACCAGCATGCATATAATGCAGCTTCAAGATATGTGAATGTTGTAAGTGAGATGATAGAACATCTTGTTACATCACTAGGACATGCGTGATAAGGCTGATATAGAGCTTTACGAGTATAGAGCTTTACAAGTAATGAAGAAGGGCTTATGGCGGGTATTCAAAGGCTTCTGCCCAAAATGGCAATACAATAGAATGGAGAGAAGAATATGGCATCTACATTTTTTGGTTTATCAATATCATATAAAGGACTGCAGGCTGCACAGACATCTATAACAACGTCTGCGCATAACCTGTCAAATATCAATACAGATGGCTATACAAAGCAAAGTACAGTACTTCGTGCTGCAGATTCCTTAAGAACATTTTCAACCTACGGAACAATAGGCTCAGGTGTGGATGTTATTGAGATTAAGCAGACAAGAGATAGTTATTATGACCAGAAGTACAGAAATAATATGTCAAACTACGGACAGTACGAGTCAAAGAATAACTATATGACACAGATAGAGGATTATCTGAATGAGTTCATACTTGATGGCTTCTCAAAGGAATACAGCAACTTCTACTCAGCAGTTAACCAGCTTACGATAACTCCAGCAGACGAGTCAGCTAAGAACCAGCTTATCAATAATGCAAAGAGCATGACGGATTATTTCAATACATTGGCAACTAACTTAAGAAATGTCCAGTCAGATGCTAATAACGAAATAAAAGATACAATAGATCATATTAATACGCTTGCACAGAACATAACAGCACTTAACAAGCAGATAAATCAGTTAGAGGCGTGCTATGGAGATGCTAATGATTTAAGAGATCAAAGAAACGCACTTGTAGATGATCTTGCAAAATATGTTAATATAACAACCAGCGAGGAGCCGATAGCGAATGGCCTTACATCCTTCCAGATAACGATTAATGGACAGTCACTGGTTCATAATTATGATTATAAAGAGCTTAAGGTGGTGGCAAGGGAAACACCTAGAAATGAAAGTGATGCAGCAGGTCTGTATGATGTACAATGGAATGATGGCAATACATTTGATATATACAGTACTTCGCTAGGCGGACAGCTCAAGGCACTTGTTGATATAAGAGATGGCTGTAATGGAGAGATAGAATCTCTTGCTACTAATGCAGATGGCTCTTATAAGCTTGACAATGATGGAAATATTATTACTGAAACTAATCCAAAGGCAGATAGTAATGTTAATTATAAGGGAATTCCTTATTATCAGTCACAGCTTAATCAGTTTATACAGACATTTTCACAGGCAGTTAATGATATATTGAAGAGTGGATATGTGTCAGATGCAACAACAGAAGCTGATGTCAATAAAGGCATTCCGCTTTTCGTGGTAGGTGACAGCTCTGGTAAGCTTACGGCTTCAACAGTCAGTGTCAATAGCGAGCTTTTAAAGGATGCTAACAGACTTGCAACTAAAACAAGTGTGAGTGATGGAGAGGGAAATGCCAGCATTATGGAGCAGCTTAATGCACTTCAGAGCAAAAGAATATTTGATGGTGGTACAGGTGCATATTTCCTTGAAACAATGGTCAGTGATATGTCAATAGATGCAAGCAAGGCAAAAACATTTTTATCTAATTATAATAATATGAAAACTACCATACAGAATCAGAGATTGTCAGTTATGGGCGTTGATGTTGATGAAGAGGCTATGGATATTATGAAGTTCCAGCAGGCTTATAATCTTAATTCCAAGATGATGTCTGTAATGAATGAAATATATGACAAGCTGATTAATCAGACAGGCTTATAAAATGTGAAATATGATATATAGCATACATATCTGATAAGCAGTATTTGCACGCAGGTGCAAATGTGAGCTGTGCGAAGGAATGGAGTTATAAAGAAGTCAGTTAAAAAGAAATGAAATACAATGATGAGAGGTGGAATATATGAGAGTTACGAATCAGATGATGATAAATAGTTCAATAGCCAATATTCAGACTAATAAGAGTCAGATTAATACGATGGATACACAGTTATCTACGCAGAAGAAGATAAATAAGCCTTCAGATGATCCTATTATTGCAATAAGAGCGTTAAGACTAAGAAGCAGTCTGGATCAGGTGACACAGTATGTTGATAAGAATATTCCAGATGCATCATCATGGCTTTCTGTAACACAGGATGCGCTTGATCAGGGATATGATATTGTGTATCAGTTATATGGCTATTGCAATCAGGGTGCAACAGATTCGTATTCATCTTCAGAGCGTAATACTATTATAGAAACGCTTGATAAGCTCAGAGATTCTTATTATGTACAGGGTGATGTAGATTATGCTGGAAGATATGTATTTACGGGCTATTCAACAGATAAACCACTTACCTATCAATCAGATGCGGCAGCAGCGGATGTGGATTATACTATTACACAGAAGTTTGACAGAGAGGGAATCACAGAGAAGAAGGTATATACTAATGCGTATAGTAATGAGGACATTATCAATCTTAATGTCAAGAAGGATGCCAATGGTAATATAGTTACACCTAATGTTGCGACAGTTCACAGAATCCAGCTTGCTTATTCTGAAATAGATGCAGATGGAACTTTTAAGATTACTGATGCAAGTGGTAATGTGGCTACTGTTACTAAGAATGCAGATGGCACAGCTAATGTAGCAGGTATCGTAGATGCAGATGGAAATCCTGTCGCTTCTTTAGATGATGGCAGTGGCAATCCAGTCAGCATAACATTTACAACGGATTCCAATTATATACCAGGTGATGATGAGATTACTATTAATACACAGCTTGGAGAAGTTCTTCTTGGAGAAAATGTATACAATAATACATACACAAACAATTCATTTGCAGTACAGTATGAGAAATCTAACTTTAAAAAGGGTGATGTTAATCCTACGATGTACTTTGACTGTGTGGATAATGTAACAGGTGTAACTTACGAGAAGAAGAGTGAGGATATAGAGTATAATGTTAACTTTACACAGAAGTTAAAGGTTAATACTCAGGCTGATGAAAGCTTTAATATATATCTTGGCAGAAATGTAGATGATCTGATGGCGGCAGTCCAGAACACAATAGATGTTGAGAACCAGATTAAGAAGGTTGAGAGCATGAAGAATGAAGAGCGATATGCTGGGAAGGATGACCAGAAGGCTCTTGATGATATGTTAGAGGGACTTGAGAAGCAGAAGGATCTTGCAAAGGATCAGATGACTAAGGCTTTTGAGAAGGGTATAGGCCAGATGAAGGGGTATCAGGAACAGATATCTAATGCAAAGGCAGATGTTGGTAACAGAATTCAGAGACTTGATCTGACTAAAACAAGACTGACTGAGCAGAAGACTAACTTCACAAGCCTGAAGTCACAGAATGAAGATATAGACCTTGAAGAGGTGGTAATTAACTATACATCAGCACAGCTTGTATATAACGCAGCTCTTTCAGCAGCAAGCAAGGTTGTACAGCAGACATTACTTGACTTTATAGGCTAAAAACAAGGAGGCAAATATACCTCTCCTCGCGTGAGAGCTCGTATTTTTGCCTTGCAAAAACAAGGAGGCAAATATACCTCTCCTCGCATAGGAGCTCGGATTTTTGCCTTGCAAAAACAAGGAGGTATATATGCGGGTTGATAGTAAATGGTTTGGAACTGTGGATATTGATGATAATAAGATAATCACTTTTGATCTTGGTATAATAGGATTTGAGGATTATAAGAGATTCACTCTTATGTATGATGTGGAGAAGGGTGATGATGTGGCAATTATGTGGCTTCAGTCGCTTGATGAGGCAGCACTTGCACTTCCTGTTATGAAACCTGAATATGTAAAAGAGGGTTACGATCCGGTAGTTGAGGATGAAATCCTTAATACACTCGGGGATAACATACAGAATGCGAATCTTGCTGTATTCTGTACGCTTACAGTACCAGAGAATCTTGCCCAGATGACAATTAATCTTAAAGCCCCAATAATAATTAATGTTGATACAATGAAGGGTGTGCAGCTTATAGCAGACAATGAGGATTATGCTGTCAGATATCCTATATATGATATACTTAAGGAAAGGCAGGGTGAGTAGAATGCTGGCGTTATCAAGGAAAAAGGATGAAGCAATTGTTATCAATGAAGATATAGAGATAACAATTATAGAGATAAAAGGCGATCAGGTAAAGCTCGGTATTACTGCGCCAAAGTCAGTTCCTATATACCGTAAGGAAGTATATGCTCAGATAAAGGATGCAAATAAGGAGGCCGCAACGCAGAATATCGATGTCAAGGCACTTAATAAGCTGTTTAAAAAGTAGAAAATATACAGGGGTACCGCATTAAATAGTGCGGCACCCCTTATTTTAACTTACGTGTTATATAATTATCTGTTGTTAAGCATAGTGGCTTCTGCATTCTCAAGCTCTTCTTTGGAATATTTGGTTAATATCTGTTCTTTAGTAATTCCGAATTCCAGCATGGTAATAATAGCATGTTGAGTACCTTGTTCAATGCCACGCTCCATCCACTCTGCCTCCAATTCTTTAAATGCCTTGCACATAATGTCACCTCCAATTGCTGAACTCGTATTGCTTTGCGTATTATTATATAGCTTAAGTAGTCTGGGGTTGTCAGTAATTATACTTATCAGCTCAATTACATCATAATCAACGTTAGTAAATTCGTATTTGTTATAGATGGATTTCATATCTTTTTGATAAATTAATCGAATAATATCAAAAAGGCTTTTTACATCTTCATTATAAAATGGAAATCTATCTGAATCAAGTATCTGGATAAGGTTAAGTCGGTAATTGGAAAAATACAAAG
>ERZ1026776.2161-NODE-2161-length-10118-cov-5.038259_pt1 | contig 10118 bp, 6 predicted proteins | sample MGYA00380125_ERZ1026776 | MGnify/ENA primary metagenome ERZ1026776 (study PRJEB33269, sample SAMEA4719761) | human gut metagenome | biome: human-associated habitat; feature: organic feature; material: feces | place: Cameroon | collected 2013-10 ... | reverse complement strand
ACCGCCGCCAGTGGCGGAAACAGGGAGAAGCTGTTGGGGCAGCGGCCAGCAGGATGCAAGGCCCGCCCAAGGGCCGAAGCAGACGCTGGGTGCCGCAACCCGTTTTCGTGTCCGAAGAGAAATTACCGGCTCACAGCCCCTTACACTTTTATAATGCTTCCCGCAGCTTATTCAGCAGGCGGAGAAGCTGGGCGTTCTCCTCTTCGGTCAGCAGACTGGCCACATATTCGTCGGTCTGGTGGAGGGAGAGCATCGTCTTTTCGTGGAAGCGTGTCCCCTCTTCGGTGAGCACCAGCTGCTTGAGCCGGGCATCCTGCGGCACGCTGCGCCGCTCAATATAGCCCTTGCGCTCCATCAGCTCGTCCTTGTGGCGGTAGAGGTATTCGATGATCCACCCGTGCATGGGGGATGCCTGCTCCACCCCGTTGGCCCGGGTGAACTGGTTGATCTTGCGGAAGATCAGGTTGTCCACCCGGCGGATCTGGGCCGGGATGACCTGCGGCCCTTCCCAGGGCGGCTCCCCGCATCCGCTGCATTCGTTCTGTTTTTCGTCACACATGATATCGGTTCCTTCCGAATTGTTTTTGGTTCGAACTGTTTCCTACGAAACTGTTCGATATGAGACTATAGTAACGCCGTGTCCCCGCCTTGTCAAGGGCAGATACAAAAAAGGCTTTCCCATAAAGGGAAAGCCCTTGTCTCTTTCTTCAGCGTTCTCGCCCTTTATACTGCTTTTACGGGTTCTCTTCCACCCACTCCCGCACGCGGTCGGGGCGGTTGGTCACGATGCAGTCCACACCCAGCGGCAGCAGGCTGCGCACGGCGTCCTCGGTGTCCACGGTCCACAGGGCCACCTTCACACCCAGTGCGTGCAGCTTGTCGATGAAGCCCGGGTTGCTGTAGGCCGTGTGATATTCACAGCTGATGTATTCCGGTGTGAAGTCCAGGCTCTTGACGTAGGCCACCGGGTTGTGCTGGTCGGCCAGATGCTGTACCACGGCCTTCAGGCTCTCGCCCGGGAAGTTTGCCCGCAGCATACTGACTTTATCGTTTACCCAGCGGCTCACCCAGCCGTTTTCCTCGTCCGGATCGCCCTCCACAGGCAGGGCTTCCAGCTCTGCATCCAGCGCCGCTTCTTCCTCTTCAAGGCCGTTGGTCAGGCCCAAGTCCTTCCAGATGACCGGCGGCGGCAGCACCATGCTTTCAAATGCACCGTACAGCAGGGCACCCACCGCGAGTTCCGGCATGAGCTGCTTGGCCTGCCGCAGCAGATCGTGGTTGAAGGAGATGAGCACCAACCGGTCCGCAATGTCCGCCGCCCGGATGGCCTCCACCACCCGGGGCACGAACTGCGGGTCGTTGTCCATGGTGGACTTCATTTCCAGCTGCACCCGGCAGCCCTCCATACTCTTGCACAGGTCCAGCGCTTCTTTCAGGGTCGCAATTTTCTCATCCTTGTAGATGGCATCCTTCCAGCTGCCGAAGTCCAGATCCTTCAGCTCGCCCTCGGTCATGTCATAAATTCTGCCGGAAATGTCGGTGTGCAGGTCGATGATGTAGTCGTGGTGGATGACCAGACCGCCGTCCAGTGTCTGCTGCACATCCATCTCCACGCCGTCCGCGCCGATCTCCATCGCTTTGCGGAATGCGATCAGGGTATTTTCCGGTGCCAGGTAGGACGCACCGCGGTGCGCAATGATCTCAGGTGTCATATCGTTTTTTGTTTCCTCTCTGTTTCAGCGTTGCTGTCGTGCGGCCTGCCCGGCAGCGGTTCCTTTTTAGAGTACACCTTTTTCGGGCGGGTGTCTACCAACTCTTTTTCACCGGGCACTGTCCGCCGGGAAAGTACGACTTTTATCGTCAAAACGACGAAATTTTCCATTATTTTTTGCGCACTTTTCACGAGAATTTCGAAAAACTGCCGGCAAATCTCTCCCATCTGTTTCTTTTCAAGCCGCAAAAGACATGGTAAAATAGAGCTGTAAGACGCTGCCGCGTACTGCGGCCCGGAATGAGAGAACTGGAGTGTTTGAGTATGACTGAATTCAAGCCCATTAAGGAAGGCAAGGTTCGTGAGATCTATGACAACGGCGACAGCCTGATCATGGTTGCCACTGACCGCATCTCTGCGTTTGACGTCATTTTGAAAAACAAGGTCACCAAAAAGGGCACCGTCCTGACCCAGATGAGCAAATTCTGGTTTGACTACACCCGTGACCTGCTGCCCAACCATATGCTGAGCGTGGATGTAAAGGATATGCCGGAGTTCTTCCAGCAGCCCCAGTTCGACGGCAACAGCATGATGTGCCGCAAGCTGACCATGCTGCCCATCGAGTGCATCGTGCGCGGCTACATCACCGGCAGCGGCTGGGCCAGCTACCAGAAGACCGGCAAGGTCTGCGGCATCCAGCTGCCCGAGGGTCTGCAGGAATCCCAGAAGCTGCCCGAGCCGATCTACACCCCCTCCACCAAGGCTGAGATCGGCGACCATGACGAGAACATCTCCTACGAGCGCAGCATTGAGGTGCTGGAAAAGCAGTTCCCCGGCCACGGCGAGGAGTACGCCGCAAAGCTGCGGGACTACACCATCGCCCTGTACAAGAAGTGCGCCGAGTATGCCCTGTCCCGCGGCATCATCATCGCGGACACCAAGTTTGAGTTCGGCCTGGACGAGAACGGCAATGTGGTGCTGGGCGATGAGATGCTGACCCCGGACTCCTCCCGCTTCTGGCCGCTGGAAGGCTATGAGCCGGGCCACGGCCAGCCCTCCTTCGACAAGCAGTTCGTCCGCGACTGGCTGAAGGCTCATCCGGACAGCAACTACGACCTGCCCCAGGACGTCATCGACAAGACCATCGCCAAATATCTGGAGGCTTATGAGCTTCTGACCGGCAAGAAGCTGTAATTGCAGCATACAAAGTGCCCGGTGCGGAGTTTTCCGCACCGGGCACTTTTTGCATTTTTCGATCAGACCACGATCGTGACGGAGCTTTCTTCCGCCGAGGAAGCGTCCTCTGCAGCATCCTCTTCCGGCAGATTTTCCTCGTCCAGCAGATCGGTCACGTCGGTCTCACGAGCCATCTGGTCCGCCGTCCAGTCCAGCTGCGGGGTGCCGTACAGTTCCAGCCGATAATCCTGCGTCTGCTGTAAACTACCGGAATCCAGGCCCCTGCGCACGGCGTCATCCGAGAGGAAGGTATCGCATTCAAAGCTCACGGCATCCGGCTGCACCCCCTGCTTCTGGAGGCTGTCGGTCAGACGGCGGCAGTCCTGAGCAAAAGCCTCAGCGCTGTCGTAGGGTCCGAACAGTTCCACATGAAGGGACAGATGACCGTTTCCCGGTTCCAGTGCATCCAGCGTCTCTACTGCATTCGTATAGAGGTACAGGTCTGTGTAGACATCCCGCAGCGGGACGTCCGGCGCATCTTTCCGGAAGGTCCTGCACACTTCATCGGTGTATTCCTGGCTCAGTTTTGCGGCGTTCTGCTGGCGGGCAGGATCGATCTCGCTCCACACCACCGGCACAAAGCTCAGGCAGAAGCAGCCTGCAATGAGCACCAGACAGACAAACACGGACATGAAATCGTACTTCCAGCGGCCCGGGCGGGACGCAAAGAACAGCACCTCGCTGCCCAGCAGGATCAGTGCAGCCGCCGGGGCGATCCTGAGGGTCAGCTGCCAGTCAAAGCTCGGCACAAAGTAATAGCACAGGAAGAAGATGCCCGCCGCGATCAGGCAGAACCCCAGCGTCAGGCTGCCCACCCGGCGCTTGGGGGCATCACTCGGGGGTGCGGACCGCCTGATGGTTCGCGATGCCGTGTTTTCTGCGGTTTCTGCTTCGTTTTCAAGGTCGAATTTATTCTGCTCGTCCATCGTCATCCTCCGGTTTCTCCGGCTGTTCCGGCTGCTCCGGGGTCACCGGCTTACCCAGCAGAGCCGCCAGCTTGGGCATGGCAAAGCCTGCGTCCTCGTCCGGGGCCGCAGGGTCTGCGGCTGTATACTCGGTAAAATCTTCGTCCTGGGGCGGCTCCGGCTTTTTGCGGTTCTTTTTGCCCTTGGGGCCCCGCACCAGCCACAGGCCGCAGACCACCAGCGCCACGCAGGCCACGATCTGCGGCAGCTCATCCAGCATCAGGTAGATGGCGCGGAAGAAGGGGTTGTTCTGACCCCAGCGCCACATGACGTCGCCCAGCACCCGCATGATGATGTTCTCATAGGCCGCCATGGCACCCAGCGCGATGAGGGCCCAGCCCAGCAGCTTGTGGCTGTCCATCATAAACTTCTGCATCCGCTCGTCCTGCCAGTTGAAGTGCACCAGATAGTCGTCCTCCGGGGCATTGTCGGCCACGATCTGGGCACGGAGGTTGAAGGTGTCAAAAAAGCTGTACATATACACGATGAGGCAGCCCATGATCAGCGGGTCCAGCCCGGTCATCATGCCTGCCATGATAAACAGGCAGAACATGGTAATGAGCGACAGGCCCCGCTTCATATACCCCTGATACATCTGGCCCGCACCCGGGACAAAGGCAAAGAGGAAGGTCAGAATGCCATTTTTCTTCATAAATATTCCCTCATTTCTTCTGGTTGGAAACGGCAGCATCATGCTTTGCCGTGGATTCGTGTTTGCCGAACAGCAGACCGTCCAGCGCACCGGACAGCTTTTCGGAGAAGGTCTTGGCCGGCTTTTTGTCCTCTGCCGGCTGGCCCAGCGGTCCGGTCTCGGCGGGCCGGCGTTCGTCATCCTGCACCGGCTGGCCCAGACGTTCCGGTTCGGCCGGCTGGCTCTGGCTCGTGTCCGGCATCCAGGTCTTCAGGTCCCGGGTGCCGGTCAGGATCTGGTCAATGGTGCCGGTGCGCCACAGGGTCAGCGCCAGCACCGCCGCCACCGTGGCCACAGCCGCGCGGCCCCAAGTGTTCTGCATCAGCCGCACAAAAATGGTGGTCATCACCGCGCCCCGGGCAGAGCGGGGCGGCTGTTCCAGCACATCCTCCGTCAGCAGAGCGGTGTAGCGGTCCATGCACTTGTCACAATATGACAGATGTTCGGCGGCTTCCAGCCGTCCCATTTCATCCAGCTCTCCGGCGATCAGGGCGTGCAGCCCCTCATCCGTCAGACAGCCATCATCCCGAAACAGTTCCATGCACCATGCTCCTCCCTTCCTGCTGTGCAGTGATCTGTTGTGCCAGCATCTTTCTGGCGCGGTAGACCTGCGCTTCCACCGTTTTCTGCGGGCGCCCGCAGAAAACGGTGGAAGCGCAGGTCTACCGCGCCAGAAAGATGCTGGCACAACAGATCACTGCACAGCAGGAAGGGAGGAGCATGGTGCATGGAACTGTTTCGGGATGATGGCTGTCTGACGGATGAGGGGCTGCACGCCCTGATCGCCGGAGAGCTGGATGAAATGGGACGGCTGGAAGCCGCCGAACATCTGTCATATTGTGACAAGTGCATGGACCGCTACACCGCTCTGCTGACGGAGGATGTGCTGGAACAGCCGCCCCGCTCTGCCCGGGGCGCGGTGATGACCACCATTTTTGTGCGGCTGATGCAGAACACTTGGGGCCGCGCGGCTGTGGCCACGGTGGCGGCGGTGCTGGCGCTGACCCTGTGGCGCACCGGCACCATTGACCAGATCCTGACCGGCACCCGGGACCTGAAGACCTGGATGCCGGACACGAGCCAGAGCCAGCCGGCCGAACCGGAACGTCTGGGCCAGCCGGTGCAGGATGACGAACGCCGGCCCGCCGAGACCGGACCGCTGGGCCAGCCGGCAGAGGACAAAAAGCCGGCCAAGACCTTCTCCGAAAAGCTGTCCGGTGCGCTGGACGGTCTGCTGTTCGGCAAACACGAATCCACGGCAAAGCATGATGCTGCCGTTTCCAACCAGAAGAAATGAGGGAATATTTATGAAGAAAAATGGCATTCTGACCTTCCTCTTTGCCTTTGTCCCGGGTGCGGGCCAGATGTATCAGGGGTATATGAAGCGGGGCCTGTCGCTCATTACCATGTTCTGCCTGTTTATCATGGCAGGCATGATGACCGGGCTGGACCCGCTGATCATGGGCTGCCTCATCGTGTATATGTACAGCTTTTTTGACACCTTCAACCTCCGTGCCCAGATCGTGGCCGACAATGCCCCGGAGGACGACTATCTGGTGCACTTCAACTGGCAGGACGAGCGGATGCAGAAGTTTATGATGGACAGCCACAAGCTGCTGGGCTGGGCCCTCATCGCGCTGGGTGCCATGGCGGCCTATGAGAACATCATCATGCGGGTGCTGGGCGACGTCATGTGGCGCTGGGGTCAGAACAACCCCTTCTTCCGCGCCATCTACCTGATGCTGGATGAGCTGCCGCAGATCGTGGCCTGCGTGGCGCTGGTGGTCTGCGGCCTGTGGCTGGTGCGGGGCCCCAAGGGCAAAAAGAACCGCAAAAAGCCGGAGCCGCCCCAGGACGAAGATTTTACCGAGTATACAGCCGCAGACCCTGCGGCCCCGGACGAGGACGCAGGCTTTGCCATGCCCAAGCTGGCGGCTCTGCTGGGTAAGCCGGTGACCCCGGAGCAGCCGGAACAGCCGGAGAAACCGGAGGATGACGATGGACGAGCAGAATAAATTCGACCTTGAAAACGAAGCAGAAACCGCAGAAAACACGGCATCGCGAACCATCAGGCGGTCCGCACCCCCGAGTGATGCCCCCAAGCGCCGGGTGGGCAGCCTGACGCTGGGGTTCTGCCTGATCGCGGCGGGCATCTTCTTCCTGTGCTATTACTTTGTGCCGAGCTTTGACTGGCAGCTGACCCTCAGGATCGCCCCGGCGGCTGCACTGATCCTGCTGGGCAGCGAGGTGCTGTTCTTTGCGTCCCGCCCGGGCCGCTGGAAGTACGATTTCATGTCCGTGTTTGTCTGTCTGGTGCTCATTGCAGGCTGCTTCTGCCTGAGCTTTGTGCCGGTGGTGTGGAGCGAGATCGATCCTGCCCGCCAGCAGAACGCCGCAAAACTGAGCCAGGAATACACCGATGAAGTGTGCAGGACCTTCCGGAAAGATGCGCCGGACGTCCCGCTGCGGGATGTCTACACAGACCTGTACCTCTATACGAATGCAGTAGAGACGCTGGATGCACTGGAACCGGGAAACGGTCATCTGTCCCTTCATGTGGAACTGTTCGGACCCTACGACAGCGCTGAGGCTTTTGCTCAGGACTGCCGCCGTCTGACCGACAGCCTCCAGAAGCAGGGGGTGCAGCCGGATGCCGTGAGCTTTGAATGCGATACCTTCCTCTCGGATGACGCCGTGCGCAGGGGCCTGGATTCCGGTAGTTTACAGCAGACGCAGGATTATCGGCTGGAACTGTACGGCACCCCGCAGCTGGACTGGACGGCGGACCAGATGGCTCGTGAGACCGACGTGACCGATCTGCTGGACGAGGAAAATCTGCCGGAAGAGGATGCTGCAGAGGACGCTTCCTCGGCGGAAGAAAGCTCCGTCACGATCGTGGTCTGATCGAAAAATGCAAAAAGTGCCCGGTGCGGAAAACTCCGCACCGGGCACTTTGTATGCTGCAATTACAGCTTCTTGCCGGTCAGAAGCTCATAAGCCTCCAGATATTTGGCGATGGTCTTGTCGATGACGTCCTGGGGCAGGTCGTAGTTGCTGTCCGGATGAGCCTTCAGCCAGTCGCGGACGAACTGCTTGTCGAAGGAGGGCTGGCCGTGGCCCGGCTCATAGCCTTCCAGCGGCCAGAAGCGGGAGGAGTCCGGGGTCAGCATCTCATCGCCCAGCACCACATTGCCGTTCTCGTCCAGGCCGAACTCAAACTTGGTGTCCGCGATGATGATGCCGCGGGACAGGGCATACTCGGCGCACTTCTTGTACAGGGCGATGGTGTAGTCCCGCAGCTTTGCGGCGTACTCCTCGCCGTGGCCGGGGAACTGCTTTTCCAGCACCTCAATGCTGCGCTCGTAGGAGATGTTCTCGTCATGGTCGCCGATCTCAGCCTTGGTGGAGGGGGTGTAGATCGGCTCGGGCAGCTTCTGGGATTCCTGCAGACCCTCGGGCAGCTGGATGCCGCAGACCTTGCCGGTCTTCTGGTAGCTGGCCCAGCCGCTGCCGGTGATGTAGCCGCGCACGATGCACTCGATGGGCAGCATGGTCAGCTTGCGGCACATCATGCTGTTGCCGTCGAACTGGGGCTGCTGGAAGAACTCCGGCATATCCTTTACATCCACGCTCAGCATATGGTTGGGCAGCAGGTCACGGGTGTAGTCAAACCAGAATTTGCTCATCTGGGTCAGGACGGTGCCCTTTTTGGTGACCTTGTTTTTCAAAATGACGTCAAACGCAGAGATGCGGTCAGTGGCAACCATGATCAGGCTGTCGCCGTTGTCATAGATCTCACGAACCTTGCCTTCCTTAATGGGCTTGAATTCAGTCATACTCAAACACTCCAGTTCTCTCATTCCGGGCCGCAGTACGCGGCAGCGTCTTACAGCTCTATTTTACCATGTCTTTTGCGGCTTGAAAAGAAACAGATGGGAGAGATTTGCCGGCAGTTTTTCGAAATTCTCGTGAAAAGTGCGCAAAAAATAATGGAAAATTTCGTCGTTTTGACGATAAAAGTCGTACTTTCCCGGCGGACAGTGCCCGGTGAAAAAGAGTTGGTAGACACCCGCCCGAAAAAGGTGTACTCTAAAAAGGAACCGCTGCCGGGCAGGCCGCACGACAGCAACGCTGAAACAGAGAGGAAACAAAAAACGATATGACACCTGAGATCATTGCGCACCGCGGTGCGTCCTACCTGGCACCGGAAAATACCCTGATCGCATTCCGCAAAGCGATGGAGATCGGCGCGGACGGCGTGGAGATGGATGTGCAGCAGACACTGGACGGCGGTCTGGTCATCCACCACGACTACATCATCGACCTGCACACCGACATTTCCGGCAGAATTTATGACATGACCGAGGGCGAGCTGAAGGATCTGGACTTCGGCAGCTGGAAGGATGCCATCTACAAGGATGAGAAAATTGCGACCCTGAAAGAAGCGCTGGACCTGTGCAAGAGTATGGAGGGCTGCCGGGTGCAGCTGGAAATGAAGTCCACCATGGACAACGACCCGCAGTTCGTGCCCCGGGTGGTGGAGGCCATCCGGGCGGCGGACATTGCGGACCGGTTGGTGCTCATCTCCTTCAACCACGATCTGCTGCGGCAGGCCAAGCAGCTCATGCCGGAACTCGCGGTGGGTGCCCTGCTGTACGGTGCATTTGAAAGCATGGTGCTGCCGCCGCCGGTCATCTGGAAGGACTTGGGCCTGACCAACGGCCTTGAAGAGGAAGAAGCGGCGCTGGATGCAGAGCTGGAAGCCCTGCCTGTGGAGGGCGATCCGGACGAGGAAAACGGCTGGGTGAGCCGCTGGGTAAACGATAAAGTCAGTATGCTGCGGGCAAACTTCCCGGGCGAGAGCCTGAAGGCCGTGGTACAGCATCTGGCCGACCAGCACAACCCGGTGGCCTACGTCAAGAGCCTGGACTTCACACCGGAATACATCAGCTGTGAATATCACACGGCCTACAGCAACCCGGGCTTCATCGACAAGCTGCACGCACTGGGTGTGAAGGTGGCCCTGTGGACCGTGGACACCGAGGACGCCGTGCGCAGCCTGCTGCCGCTGGGTGTGGACTGCATCGTGACCAACCGCCCCGACCGCGTGCGGGAGTGGGTGGAAGAGAACCCGTAAAAGCAGTATAAAGGGCGAGAACGCTGAAGAAAGAGACAAGGGCTTTCCCTTTATGGGAAAGCCTTTTTTGTATCTGCCCTTGACAAGGCGGGGACACGGCGTTACTATAGTCTCATATCGAACAGTTTCGTAGGAAACAGTTCGAACCAAAAACAATTCGGAAGGAACCGATATCATGTGTGACGAAAAACAGAACGAATGCAGCGGATGCGGGGAGCCGCCCTGGGAAGGGCCGCAGGTCATCCCGGCCCAGATCCGCCGGGTGGACAACCTGATCTTCCGCAAGATCAACCAGTTCACCCGGGCCAACGGGGTGGAGCAGGCATCCCCCATGCACGGGTGGATCATCGAATACCTCTACCGCCACAAGGACGAGCC
>ERZ1026776.2160-NODE-2160-length-10124-cov-41.618631_pt1 | contig 10124 bp, 4 predicted proteins | sample MGYA00380125_ERZ1026776 | MGnify/ENA primary metagenome ERZ1026776 (study PRJEB33269, sample SAMEA4719761) | human gut metagenome | biome: human-associated habitat; feature: organic feature; material: feces | place: Cameroon | collected 2013-10 ... | reverse complement strand
CCACCAACAAACGCTACCTCTAATGGGGGCGACGCGTCTCGCGTCGGGAAAATAAAAAGAAAAGACACACAAAACCCACTAAACAACAGCTGCACTATCCCGACGCGAGACGCGTCGCCCCCATTAGTGCTTGCGTTTCTTCAGGCATAAAAGCTTGCGTTTCTTCAAGCACAAAACGCCACCAACAAGCGCAAACACTAATGGGGGCGACGCGTCTCGCGTCGGAAAAATAAAAAGGAAAGACACGCAAAACCCACTAAACTACAGCTGCACTATACCCGACGCGAGACGCGTCGCCCCCATTAGAGCTTGCGTTTCTTCAAGCACAAAAGCTTGCGTTTCTTCAAGCGCAAAACGCCACCAACAAACGCTACCTCTAATGGGGGCGACGCGTCTCGCGTCGGGAAAATAAAAAGAAAATGCACATCACCGGGCACAGCTCGCTACGCCATCTGCCCGTCACGCCACTCGCGGGGCGTCATGCCCGTGCGGTCGCTGAATATCTTGTACAACTGGCTGCGCGATGTAAAGCCACAGGCCGACGACACACTCTCGTTGGTGTACTCGGGGTGGGCCTTGATGTAGTCCTGCGCCTCCTTAAAACGTATGTCGCTCAACCAAATGCGGAAGGTGGTGTGCAAATGCTGGTCGAAATAGATGCTGAGAACGCGGCGCACCACACCTATGCTCTGTGAGAGTTTTACCATGTTGACGGTGGTGTCGCGAAAGTTCTTTTCGGCACACCACGCGGCAAGGGCAGCCTCAACAATACGCACCATTTCGGGTGACAACGGCTCGGGAGCGGCGTTGTCTGATGCTGACTCATCGGCGTCACCATCGTCCATTGACTGTGAGGCGTCGGCCACATCAGTCAGCACCTCGTCGATGGGGGCAAGGTTGTAGCCCATGGCCACAAAACTCAGGTTGAAGATGACGACGGAGAGCAGCACGGCCGGCCCTACAACAAAGAGCAGCGGACGCCACATGATGGCACCCACAAGGGAAAGCGAGGTGCAGCAAAACAGCAGGTAGCCCGCCCACGTGTAGCGCACATAGGGCATGATGTCGCCACCCGTTTCGGCCTCTACCCTACTCCTGTTGCGGTGTATCACGCTAAGCGGTATGGCAATGCTCACAATCATGGACACCAAATAGAGGGTGTACAACACCATTTGCTCATAGGGCATGTACAAACTGTTGCGTGTAAGCCACCCGCTGCCAAATGCAACGAGTGTGGCTACAAACAATGTGACAAACAACAGGTCGTAGCGACGGCGCCGGCGCTTTTCGCACTCGAGGTTGAGTACGGAATGGGCCACCAGGAAGGCGACGGGGGTGTAGAACAGTATGTTTACTATCACACCGGCATCGTCGCTGCGGGCTCTGAAGCCGTAGGCCATTTGCAAACCGTAGTGTATCACCAGCAGCACGGCGGCGGCCACGAGCGACCAGCGCGATTTTTCGTACTGGCGGTTGACTACGGACACCTGAAAGCGTGACACAACAAGCACGAGTGTTTGCATGGCAAACACTAACAGGCAGGTGTATTGTAATAGAAATAATGATGACATTTATTGATTGTTAAGTAGTGCCCGACAAAAGGAGGCACTATCCTTTCGGACTCTGCAAAGTTAAACACATTTTTGCCGCTATTCCAAAAATATTTAGATATTTGCGGAATTAATTCCAAGAATATTTAGATATTTGCGGAATTGGGGCTTGTGAGCGGACTCTCAGAATAGGGAGATTAGAGCCAATTATTGGCGTTCGGCGAGACTCTAAAGCACATAGTAATGCTTTAGACTTTTACCGGACTGCAATAAATTCTAAACGCTAATACAAAACGCAAGCTCTAATGGGGGCGACGCGTCCCGCGTCGGGAAAATTAAAGCAAAAGCTCACAGATAGAAGCCTAATTAGTGCTCATTTTTCCCGACGCGAGACGCGTCGCCCCCATTAGAGCTTGAGTTACTTACGGTGCTAAAAATGGGGTTGGCTAACCTCACGGTCTGCCAACCCCCCATGTATAATAAATCTAACCTAATATTTTCAACATGTAGCTTAGTCCTCGTCAGACCAAGAATCGCTGCTCCAACCCCTCTCGCCAGAGAAAGAGGTGCTTGCATCAACTTCCTTTTCGGTGTTCACCTTCAATTCGGGTGAGGCGGCGAGCATGGTCATGGCATCGAATGTGATAGCCTGGGCTGTGGGAGCCATATATGTCTTTTTCATTGTCATTATCTGTTTTGATGGTTTAATACTACTGTCAATTTAATTAGCGTGCAATGAACTTGTTGCCACCCTTGATGTAGAGGCCACCCTTAACGGTGCGCACTACGCGACGGCCGGTGAGGTCGTAAACGGGGGCGTTGTTCTGCTCGGCATTAACGATCTGGTTGATCCCAGTTACGTTGCCACCAAAGTTCATAGAGATGGCATGGCCACCGTCTGCATTGAGAGCCAAGTATGCCTTGTTCATGCCGAGGGTAGTGGTTGCTTTACCCTTGTAGAAAGCAGTTTTACCATCTGCGGCTGAAAGAATGTAGGCATTGTCGCCTTCGTCGATTTTCTTGGTAGTACCAGCAGTGTTGCCGAGCTTGTTGTCAGTGATTTCTGCAACAGTTTCAGTAGTAACAGGTATCATGGTAGCCTCCTTACCCGTAGTTGAAGTAAGGATAACGCCAGCGTTTGAGGGGATAGCCTTACCTGCCTCGATGGCCTTCATTGTAGCTGTGTTATTGTCAGCAGCGCTTACGTAGTAGGCTGTAACATCAGTAGGTACAACAGTGGCAAATGGTGCGCTGAATGTGGCGAGGTTGCTCACACCCTCAACGTCGCCAACTGCCATGAAAGTGACGGTGTTGGGGTAAGTTACTTCTTCGAGCTTGAAGGCGGTGGTGCAGTCGGCCCTATTTAGCTCTTTCATTTCATAACCATTGAACGAACCGTCGCTCTTATTAACGATGAAATTCGCAGATTGCTGGTTCGGATTCTTCTTTTCAGCATCTGTATAACGTCTGCCACCTATATTGAAGCAAGAGAACATTTTGTTTTTTGACAAGGTCAAGTCAGCCCATGACGCATCATATTTTGAAATGAACCCCTTACCACTATTGGTACCAGAGTTATTTGAAGCAGCAACCACCAAGTATTTACCGTCCTTCACGTTAACAAATACGTACTTGCCATCTACTACACGGCACACGAACTGAGCAGCGTTAGACTTATCACTTACGGCACTGAGGCGGCCTTTATTGTATGAGAAATGATAGCAAGTGCCATCTTTTTGCACATTGGTGATAACATACACCTTACCATCTTCAGGCATCTTCACGTTCATATCACTCTTGTACGCGGTTAAAGCCGTGCTCAAATTAGTATACTGCGTTTGAACATCACCTGTGCTGCTTGCAGCATTGATAGCACTTTGAAGTTTTGTGCGTGACTCGCTGCCATCTAACGGATAACCAGCACTTTTGTGAGAGATGGCTTCCTTGGCTTGATCAACTAAAGCTGACAATTTGTATGTGTATTTTACATATACTTTCTTGTTAGCGGCATCAATACTAATAGCCTTATCGCAGTTTGTAACATCTGGTGCTGTAAAGTTGCCTTCAACCAGTTTGGTACCTTTAGCAAAGAAGAAGCTACCGCCAGGATATACAGTCTTTGTACCCTTGTTGGCGTCCAAGTCACTTGACACACTTCCAGTAGTTACATCGCCGGTAAATTCGACCGTGTAAACATCATACTTAGAGAGAGTCTCATCGCTTACTTTAGAGAACTCGAAACGGGCGTTGCCGCTTCCACTTGAACCTCCTATGTAGCCAGTTGTTTTCCAATCATCCCAATACTCGCCTACCTTATATTGCGTTGTGTTACCTCCATCTTGCGTAATAGCATATGAAGGCTTTGCATTTCCAGTCGTAAATTTGGCAAGCTTATCGCCCCACTTACCATTAATGTTCTTGATGGCATAAGAATTACCGCTTTTGTCTACGTAAACGAACGCTGTAGCATCGCTCTTCTGATTTTCGTCAGAACCAAACCATGCGTAATCGTTATTTTCCAATTTCGCCAACGTTTCAGAAGAGTATACATAACGAGGTGCAGTGGCAGAAATACCAGTTCTTGTAACGCCCACCACCTGGCGCATCTGATACCAACCAGATTCGAGAGTTGCCGTCGAAACCGGATTGAAAGTTACCTGTGCCGAAGCGGGCATAGACAGGCTGCCCATGGCAATGAGTGCCAAGGCAAGAGTAGAAATTTTCTTCATAGGTTGTGATATTTGTTGATATTTAGTTATAAGTTCAGCGTCGGAAAACGTACAACACGACTATCGGCGCACTGTGTACTGGCAATGCTGTCCATGACGCAGCGTTGACACTGCGACACAAAGGGGGCTTGCACCATAGCGAGCGTACGTTGCTAATGTTAAATGTCTATAACAAATGGGGGGGGTAAATAGCAGCATATTGCTGGCATACAATGCCGCGTGCTTGACCTTACGACCAAACTCGGAGGAAAGTACATAATACGCGTTGCGTGTCATAATTTGTTGCTAAATAATTTTGTTTAATTTACGCTGCCGCATTTGTAAACGCACAACTGCGGCGTGACAGCCTCATCGCTCTGCTCTGCTTTTATCAACAACACTTAATGCAATGGCTGTATCTTGCGTCTTCATTATCAATTCGGCGCAAAATTAAAACCTTTTTAGGCATTGCGCAATATCTCCGTCACATTTTGTGTCACTTTTATGCTTAAAAACATATTTTGAAGGCTGTGCGGCAAAGTTCTAAGGCTCATAGTGATGCTTTTGCCCTTACAAGCAGGGTGTACGAAATAGACTTTTAGCGAGACAGGTTTTTGGGAGGATTTTAAGTTGTATGAAACGCGCCGCAAAGGAACGCAAGCACTAATGCCCTAACACGATCTCAACCTCTAAACGCTAACACTAAACGCTACCTCCCAACACAACCACGCAACTCAAGCACACAACTCAAGCACACAACGCAAGCACTAATGGGGGCGACGCGTCTCGCGTCGGGGAAAGATGTGGCTATTTATTTAGTAGAGTTCGTATCTTCCTCCTTTCTCTATCCCGACGCGAGACGCGTCGCCCCCATTAGTGCTTGCGTTGTGTGCTTGAATTGTGTGCTTGAATTGTGTGCTTGAATTGTGTGCTTGAGTTGCGTGGTTGTGTCGGGAGGTAGCGTTGGGTGCTTGAATTGCGTGGTAGCGTTTGGTGCTTGAGTCCATTCGTATGTTTACGTTTCACCGGACTGCAATAAGATGAAAACATATTCTGATAGCTGTGTGCACTGCACTTGCTGTGCACGCAAATGGGCTGACAGGAAGATGTGCTGATGATGCGCACGCGCACAAAAAAGGGCTGACACCGTAGCGTTACTATTTGCAACGCTGCGGCGTCAGCCCATTATTATATTAGCATATTGCGCATCTGCTCACATTTGCACATCTGCACATCTGCAAGCGAGGCGCCCTGCGTGTTCGTTATTCTGCAATCAGCGAGAACTCTGCGCCTGAGGCGAAGTCCTGGCCATTCTGCTCGTTGAGCGCACGGAAACGAATGTAACGTGCCTTGACGGGCTTGCTGAACATGACGCGCTTGAGCTCGGCATTGGCAGCAAAAGTGCCTTTGCATACAGGCTCACCCCACGACTTGCCGTCCTGGCTCACATACACCTCGTAGTCCTTTACCCAACCATTCTGGCCGCTCTGACGGGGCAGGAAGGTGAAGCCCTTCATGAGCTTGGGCTCGGCGGCATCAAAGTCTACCCAGTGGGGGTACTTGGCCAGGGTGATAGAGTACATGGTGTGCCAAATGGTGGCGGGGTCGCCATCGACAAGGTATGAGGCATCGCCACTGCCAGGCTCCTGCGACGAGGCAAAGACTACCTGCAGGGGCACGCTCTCAACCTTGGCATAGGTCATGGAGGTCTTCATAGCGGGATTGTCCTTGTACCACGTGGTGATGGTGCCACCGGCACGCAGATTGACGGGCGCGGTGTAGGCTGTGGCCTTCTTGCTGCCACCCAAGGCATACATGATGGTGCGGCCCTTGGCAGGACTGCTCAGTGTGACCATGCCCGTGCGACTGTGTTCGATGCTGATGGGCTGCTCACCCGAGGGGCTTACCTTGGCCACCTCGGCAAGCTGCTGCTGGGCTGCGAGCGGACGAATGATGAAACCGAAGTTGTAGTTGTGGCTGAGGGCCTGGTCCTCAACAAACGGGCCACCCTGGCCGCAGCTGGCTCCGCCAAGACCGGTTACCTTGGCGTCGAGATGCAGGTAGGTGCCATCGCTCTCGGGCAGCTGGTAGATGTGGGCTGCCTGGGTGAGCTGCTGCTGGCTCCACGGCAGAGCCGATACTGACATGACGCTGTCGGCCACAAAGGCCACACCCTCGCCACCCTGGGCGGGACGCAGGGCGCAATAGCGCACCTCCTCGCGGTTGCCCATTGACTGGGGCTTGGGCAGTATGATGTCTTGCTTGCCTACCTCGCCCTGGTGCAGCTCGATGAACTGGCTGGTTTTGCGGTCGGCATAGTTGTTGACAGGGCCGCGGCCGTAGTAGCTGAACTGGTTGTACTGCTTGGGCAGCTTCATAGAGTAGCCTATGCGGGGCAGCACCACATTGGTGCGGTTGGCCGAGATGGCGCTCTGCAACTCTACCGAGCCATCGGGATAGATGGTGTACACCTGGTTGGTGGTGAACTTGAAGTCGTCGGCACCAAGGGCGTGCTTGCCCTGGTTGAAGGTGTAGACTGTCTGCGGGTTGCGGTCGCGGTCGGAGTATACCTGCTGGCTGCCCTCGCGGCCCTGGCTCTCGATGGTGAGACTGATTTGTGTAACACCGTCCTTGCCCTTGACAATGGTGGGTTTGCCCACTACCTTGTGCTGCAAGTCGTAAAGGCCGTTTTTGAACCACGCGTTGTGATAGCCAATGCCGGCATCGTTGTCGGTGGGGGCACGGAAGGCGTCGAGCTTGGGACCGTTGCCGTTGGCAATAATCTCCTGTCCGTTGTAGGCAAGGTGGCTGATGGCGCCTGTGCTGAGGTCGATGTCGATGTCGTAGTTCTGACCCTTGACGCTGACTTGCTTGCTGCCTACTGTGACATTGGCAGTGCCCTTGGCGGCCACGCTCTTAATGGCGGGTGCCTTTACGTCGGCACCTTTCACACGGAGTTGCTCCTCCATCTGCACATAGCCCTTCTTGGCCCACGGCATGTCCTTGCCCTGCAGGAACTGCACCTTGACAAAGTACTCGCTGTTGGGGTCGAGCTGTGCGTAGTTGTAGGGCAGCACATACTCCTGGCGCTCACGCGGGCCGAGTATGTTCTTGGCGCCCATCAGGGGTTTGTCCTTCTCCACACACACGCCGTCTTTGTAGAGCGACCATACTACCTGGTAGCCCTTGAGCGGCTCGAAGTAGTTTTTGTTGAATATCTCGATGCGTCCTTGCTTGAGGTCGACAGCCTTGACGCCCACATTCTGATACACCTTTTTCACCTCAAAGTACTGTGCCTTGGGCGAGAGGTCGGGGCGCATCACGCCGTTCATGCAGAACATGCCGTCGTTGGGCTTGTTGTCGGGTCCGAAGTCGCCGCCGTAGCCCCAGAAGGTTTTGCCAGTTACGGAGTCGGTGCCCTCCATGGCCTGGTCTACCCAGTCCCAGATGGCGCCACCCATAAAGAAGTTGGTGCTCTCGATGGCGTTCCAATAGTCCACCAGATTGCCCACAGCATTACCCATAGAGTGTGCGTACTCTGATATGTGGTAAGGGTACTTCATGTTGTAGTTGCCCTTGACAGCGCCCTGCACCCAAGCTATTGAGGGGTACTGGTTAGAGCCCATGTCGACAATGTCGTTGTTGCGCTCATACTGCACGGGGCGGCTTTGGTCGTACTGCTTGATGGCGGCATAGCAATCCTTGAAGTTGTCGCCGGGTCCGGCCTCGTTGCCAAGGCTCCATATCACCACCGAGGGGTGGTTGACAGTGCTGTGCACCATCTCCATGTTGCGTGCCAAGTGGGCGTTGCGGAACTCGGGCACATGTGAGAGGCTTTCCTTGCCATAGTAGTACTCGTGGCTTTCGATGTTGGCCTCGTCCTCAAGGTAGATGCCGTACTTGTCGCAGAGGTAGTACCAGTAGGGTGCGTCGGGATAGTGTGAGTTGCGCACGTGGTTGATGTTGCCGCGCTTCATCAGGAACACTTCCTTCTGCATTTGCTCGCGGGTGACGTAGTGTCCCGTCTGCGGATTGTTTTCATGACGGTTGACGCCCTTCATCTTGATGGGCTTGCCGTTGAGGTAGTAGTAGCGTCCGGCCAGTCCGAACTCGTCCTGGCTGGCGGGTGTGTCCTTAATTTCGATTTTGCGGAAACCTACGTTGGTTGAGAAGGTCTCTACCACCTGTCCCTTTTTGTCCTTGAGCTGTCCGACGAGGGTGTAGCGGTGTGGTGCCTCGGCGCTCCAGGGCTTTACCACATTGCCGGCATTGAGGGTGACGCTGGCGGTAAGTTCGCCATTTTTGGCCACGTCGCCTACCTTGGCCACTGCCGATACGCCTGACACGAGGGTGTTGTTGTCGGAGTAGAGTTCGTTCTCGTAGAGGCTGTACTCAATGGTGTAGCCCTTGGCGGCCTTGGTGGTGAGGTTGCTCACCTCGGCACTGATGTGGAGGCTGCCATTGGTGTAGGTGGCATCAAAGTCGGGAATGGCCTTGATGTCGCGCACCTGCACCTTGGGCTTGGCGGTGAGTGCCACGGTGCGGAAGATGCCCGGCAGGCGGAACATGTCCTGGCTCTCGAGGAATGAGCCATCGCTGTGGCGGTATACCTCGACGGCTATCACGTTTTCGCCCTTCTTGTTGAGATAGGGTGTGATGTCGAACTGTGCGAGGTTGCGTGAGTTCTTTGAGAAACCTACGTAATGACCGTTGATGTAGAGGTAGAAGAATGAGTCTACGCCGTCGAAGTTGATGTACACTTCCTTGCCGTCCCACGCTGCGGGGAGGGTGAAAGTGCGGCGGTAGGAGCCTACTTCGTTGCGGTTTTTATACGTCATCCAGTCCTTTGACGGGGTGCGCATCACCCCACCCTTCCAGTCGCCCTGTCGCACTTGGTGCTGGAATATGACGCGCTGGTTTGAGTAGAGGGGTTCACCATACTTAAAGGTGCCGTTGGCCTGTTTGCCGGCCATGTTCCACGACATGGGCACTTGTATTTTGTCCCATGCCGAGGCGTCGAAGTCTGTCTTGTAAAAGTCCTTTGGGCGTTCGTCGGGATTTTTGGCCCAATGGAACTGCCACTGGCCGTCGAGGCTCTGCCATAGGGCGCTGTTTTCGGGCAGCACCTTGCGCGCCTGCTCTACATTCTCAAACGAGAAGAACCAGGCGTGTGGCTGCTGCTTGTTATAGGCTACCGAGTCGGGGCTTTGCCACTCCCAGCCTGTGGGTGCGGGCATTTGTCCGTAGTAGAAGCCTCCGAGGGGCGTTACTTGTGCCCACATCGGGGCAGCCAGCAGGGCTGCCATGAGGGTCATTGTTGTCTTACGCATATTTATAATATAGATGTATGTGTTTGTGGTAACTGTTCAACACTGCGGGCAGACTGTATGTGGTCTGCCTCAACGCGTTACAAAGGTAAGTATTTGTTTTAATAAACTGACGCCCGCACGGCACATTGTGGGACGTAACAAACAAAAAAAGGATAATTCATTGAGCATCACGCTCAAATCATTATCCTTTATAATAGCGTACCCAGAGCCGGGGTCGAACCGGCACGGGTTGCCCCACTGGTGTTTGAGACCAGCGCGTCTACCGATTCCGCCATCTGGGCTGCTTGCCATACCCCTTTGGGGCTTTAAGCGGTGCAAAGATAGGCACTTATTTGTAAACTGCCAAATTTTTTGGAGAAAAACTGATATAGTGATGCTTGGCAGCCGCTAACGCGGGAGACATAAGAACATAAGAACATAAGGACATAAGGCCGCTGCGCGGCTTTGTAACGCTTACCGCGAAAACATAAGAACATAAGAAACATAAGAAACATATAAGGCCGCTGCGCGGCTGACGGCCACGGACTAACGTCCGG
>ERZ1026776.2156-NODE-2156-length-10147-cov-6.806084_pt1 | contig 10147 bp, 9 predicted proteins | sample MGYA00380125_ERZ1026776 | MGnify/ENA primary metagenome ERZ1026776 (study PRJEB33269, sample SAMEA4719761) | human gut metagenome | biome: human-associated habitat; feature: organic feature; material: feces | place: Cameroon | collected 2013-10 ... | reverse complement strand
GGTTTAACTATATTGAAAAGTAGTACATAACCTCAAATTTAAAATTCAATATCAACCTCAACAGGGCAGTGGTCTGAACCGAGCACATCGGTATGGATCGCTGCCTTTTGCAGCTTATCGTTGATGCGCTTTGATGTGATAAAGTAGTCGATACGCCAGCCTGCGTTCTTCTCGCGGGCCTTAAAACGGTATGACCACCAGGAATATATACCCTCGGCATCCGGATAAAAATATCTGAAGGTATCGGTAAAACCGGAACCTAAAAGCTCTGTCATTTTAGCACGTTCCTCGTCTGAAAAACCTGCATTCTTGCGGTTTGTTTTTGGATTTTTCAGGTCAATCTCATTGTGTGCGACATTCAGATCACCGCACAGTACGACAGGCTTTTTGGCATCGAGTGTCTTAAGATATTCTCTGAAATCATCCTCCCACTGCATACGGTACGGCAGCCTTTTCAGCTCATTCTGTGAGTTTGGAGTATAGCAGGTTACGAGATAGAAATTGTCATATTCGAGTGTGATGACACGTCCTTCCTTATCATGCTCCTCAATGCCTATGCCGTAAGACACAGATAATGGCTCATTTTTTGCGAAAATGGCTGTGCCGGAATAGCCTTTTTTCTCGGCGTAATTCCAATACTGGTGATAGCCCGGCAGGTCAAGGTCAATCTGCCTTGCCTGTAGCTTGGACTCCTGTATACAAAAGAAATCCGCATCTATACTGTTGAAAAAATCAAGGAAACCTTTCTGGACGCATGCGCGCAGTCCGTTTACATTCCACGATATAAATTTCATGTCTTAATCCTCCATATCATTGCAATAAATTATCATATATTTTCGCTTAAACATGACATTTTCCTAATAAAATTACAAAATCGCATTTTTTATTTTGATGATTTACTACAAAATCGCATTTTCTTTTTGGCAATTTTACTACAAAATCGCATTTTTTAAAAGAGGTTTGAATCTGTGGATTACACTTTTTATATAAAATCGTTACTGTTCACACCGAACAGTGTGACCAGCAACATAAAATACGTATAATAGAGGAAGAAAATACGCAAGATAATACGCAAGATGGAGTCGGTTCATAAGCTGCACCAAGCTGGTGCAGAAATCAGAATATGTGAAAATATGACATAAATATAATAAATCCGCTGCACTATATCAGATGATTACGCACATGATATAATGCAGCGGATTTTATTGTTAATCATTTTAAAATTCAAGTAAAATTGTTTCCTTACAGCACATCGCTTCCATCAGGAATCTTTGAGATAATAGTTCTGTTAATCCTGATTAAGAATAATGTCGAAACAGTAAAGGATATCACCTCTGCTATCGGGAAAGCCCACCATACTGCGTGGAGTCCACCTAGCTTTGAAAGGATGTATGCTGCCGGAATTAAAACCACAAGCTGTCGCATGATTGATACGATCATAGAAAAGACAGCCTTTCCCAAAGCCTGGAATACTGTGCCGACGATAATACAAAACCATGCGATGAGGAAATGCACACCGATTATTCTGAGCGCCGGAACACCGATTTTGAGCATATCGTCAGAGGCGCTGAACATTCCAAGAAGCACCTGTGGTATGAACTCAAAGCAGGCAAAGCCAACGAAGAGCAGGCAGAATGCTGTTATCAGGCTGACCTTTATTGTCTTAACCATACGCTTCCTGTTCTGAGCACCGTAGTTGAAGGCAATGATAGGTGTGATTCCGTTGTTCAGTCCGAATACAGGCATAAAGAAGAAGCTCTGCAGCTTGAAATAAACACCGAAAACCGCAGCGGCAGTCGATGAAAAGCCGATAAGTATTCTGTTCATGGCATATGTCATTACTGAGCCTATAGACTGCATGATGATCGACGGAATACCGATAGCATAAATGGTTCCCATGATTTTGAAATCAGGGCTGTAGCCCTTGAAGCTCAGCTTGATCTCATGATTGAATTTGTGATTGCAGGCAAAAGCAACAACAGCTGCCACGCACTGACCCACAACGGTTGCCACAGCGGCACCGGTAGCGCCGAGCTTAGGGAAACCAAGCAGTCCAAAGATCATGATAGGATCCAGAACGATATTTGTGATGGCACCACAAAGCTGTGAGGTCATGCTGAAAATAGTTCTTCCTGTCGAGGTAAGTACCCTCTCAAAATAGATTTCGGCAAAAATGCCAAATGAAAAAATCATAACAGTACTCAGGTAGCTCACACCCATATCCATGATTTCGACATCAGCATTTCCAATCTGACTCATGTAAAAAGGCTTTACGATTGTAAGTCCGAGAATCAGAAATATTACATAGCTGAATGCATATAGTACGGCACCGTTGATGCCGATTTTGTTGGCATCGTCGTATTTATGGGCGCCGAGAGACTTTGACAGCAGCGCGTTCACACCTACACCTGTACCGGTTGCGACAGCGATGATGAGTGTCTGCAAAGGGAAGGCAAGTGAAACTGCTGTGAGTGCGTTTTCGGACAGCTTTGCAACGAAAATACTGTCCACGATGTTGTATAGAGCCTGTACGAGCATGGAAATCATCATAGGCAAAGACATGTTAAATACAAGCTTGCCGATAGGCATGGTTCCCATCTTGTTCTCTGTTACAGGGGCTGAATTTGTTTCCTGACTCATAATTCCTCCTATTGTAAATGATTGTTAATTAAACTTCCCACATTATATATGTAGGAAGCTTTAGTTATTAAAATTAAAATCACCGGTAGATTAGCCGGTGTTTAAAATGTGCAACAAAGCGCCAATTACATATAATACCATGACCGCAGAATACTTTCAAGGTGTTCGTAAAAATGTTAAATCATATCATAATAGTTAATGGAAAAATGCCTCAAAAAGTATAGCATTGCCGGATATAAATGACAATAAGTGCTTGACAAAATGACACAGAGATATATAATTAGTTCAAAATTGAATAATTCAAAAATGTAAAACATAACATTAAAATACTATCAAAATACCAATAGGAAAGAAGGAATATCACATATGAAATTTAACTTTGAGTTTGCAGAGAAAATTTCGCGAACCTACAGTGATGAGTGCAGACCGCTGTGCCATGAGCTAAAGCTCCCACAGACAGCGTTTGATATCCTCATGTTTCTGGCAAATAATCCGGAATATAAGACGGCAAGGGATATAGTAGAAATAAGAAAAATCAAGGCAAATCTTGTGTCTGTGAATGTTGACAAGCTTGTGAATGAGGGCTATCTGGAGAGAAAGCCTGTAGAAAATGACCGCAGGAAGACGGAGCTTGTCTGTACCCCAAAAGCTAATACTGTCATAGAAAGAGGCAGAAGCATACAGCAGCAGTTTACCGCAAATCTGTTTGCGGGGATAGATGAAAAGCAGAAAAAGCGACTGACAATTATTATGGAACAGATTGAGAATAATCTGGATGAAATAATCAGGAGGAAATCACACAAATGAACACATTAATAACTATAGTAGTAACATTTTTTGCCGGTATGGGCGCAGGTCTTGGAACCGGCTTTGCGGGACTGAGCGCAGCGGCAGTAATAAGCCCTATGCTAATCACCTTTTTGGGGATGGATCCGTATATGGCAGTGGGAATAGCCCTGTCATCCGATGTACTTGCCAGCGCAGTATCAGCCTATACATATGGAAAGAACAAGAACCTTGATGTAAAAAACGGGCTCATAATGATGGTCACGGTTTTGTGCTTCACAGTTGTCGGAAGCTATGTATCAAGCCTCGTGCCGTCAGCAACAATGGGCAACTTTTCGGTATTTATGACATTTTTACTCGGAATCAAGTTCATACTCCGTCCTGTCATGACCACAAAGGAAGCTATGCAGGGAGTTTCAGCTAAAAAGAGGGCTGTTCAGTCAATCATCTGTGGCGTAATCATCGGATTTATCTGTGGCTTCATAGGCGCAGGCGGTGGCATGATGATGCTTTTGATCCTCACATCAGTGCTTGGCTATGAGCTTAAGACTGCAGTAGGAACGAGTGTATTTATCATGGCATTTACAGCCTTTACAGGCGCAGCCTCGCACTTTGCCATCGGTGGAAAGCCGGACTGGTTTGTTATGCTTTTATGTATTGCATTTACACTTCTTTGGGCGAGAATTGCAGCGGTCTTTGCAAACAAGGCATCCGCAAAAACCTTAAACCGTGCCACAGGTATTGTGCTTGTGATACTCGGTATCGTGGTATTTGCATTTTCGCTTCTGAGCTAATTTTTCTTGAATATATAACTGCAAGCCCCGGCTGCCCGACCGGCACACACAGCTTCCACGCGTGCGAATAGCGAAGTTGCTTAGATAATGTAGAAATTATGCCATGAAGCACAGAAACGCTCCTGCATGGACGCAGGAGCGAGGAGAACCGCGCCATGGACGGCGCGTTTCGACGGTTTCGTCAGGCATAGAAAACCTTCAAGCATAATTTTGTACAGTATCTTAGCAGCGCAGTGTAGCACGCGGGGAAGCTGTGTGTGCCGGTCGAGCAGCCGGTCAAAGTATTGCTAATGATAAAACAGCAACATACAAATTGCAATTATATGATTGATAATGATATAATTTTAATTGTCCGGATGCGGGCTTGATGCTAAGAAGTCAGGCCTTGGTGCATATGACAAAGTATATTTAGTGTACAACATAAAGTTGACATATTATTATAACTGTTCAGACGCAAGCTTGACACTGCGCTGTCAAGCTATGCGCCATAGTGTTAATTATTGTGTGATTACAGCCCCGCCTCGTAGAGGCATTTTAAATGGGCTGTAATCGTTACTGGTCACACTGTTAGGTGTGAACAGTAACATATTACTATATAAGAAAGAAGGATAAAATTATGTATGAAATGAAACCAGAATATTATATCGGAATAGATATGATTGATGAAGAGCACAAGCAGTTATTTAAATATGCAGATGAAGCATATGAACTGCTGCATGACGAGTTTACACCGGATAAATATGATAAGATGGATATCATATTGGAGAAGCTGCGCGACTACACAGTAAAGCACTTTGCTGACGAGGAGCAGTACATGGAATCAATACATTACAAGAAGATGTTTACACAGAAGGTTCAGCATATGGAATTTGTACAAAAGCTGGATGAGTTCATTGAGCATCACAGTGATGAGGAGATAGATCAGGATGAGCAGATAATGGGAATCCTCAAATATCTCACAGACTGGCTGATAAACCACATCCTGTATGTTGACTGCCAGATACCGAAGCCACAATAAATATTTCGTATGTTCTGGCACAGAGTAAGGACCGCAGGGCACCACATGCCGGGGCAACACACACTCCCCGTAAGCGAATAGCGAAGCGGCTTAGATACTGTAGAAATTATGCCATGAAGCACAGAAACGCTCCTGCATGGACGCAGGGGCGAGGAGAATCGCGCCACGGAAGGCGCGTTTCGACGGTTTCGTCAAGCATAGAAACCCTTCAAGCATAATTTCGTACAGAATCTTAGCAGCGCAGCGTAGCTTACGGGGAGTGTGTGTTGCCCCGGCAGGCGGTGACCTGCGGTCCGAATTTTATAGAAAAATATAGCGTAATCAGCACAAGTTTGGTATAATTTGGATATGAAGAATAAGCGAAGATTTGCAATGGTCTCAGTTGCAGTAATCGTAGTAGCACTGCTTCTCGAGGCGGGAATTTTGAAATATGTAAATGACGCAAATGCATATAGGGTATCAAAGGTGCTTCTGGATCGTGTTGTCACTGTGCTCGATAAAAATGACCAGAGTGAGGAGGAGCTTATAGAATCGTTAAAGGACGATTATATAGTCAGGGCAAAGGCAGTGTCATATATCGTAGATGCAAAGCCACAGGTAGAAAATGATGTGGAGGAATTGCAAAAGATAGCAAAGCTGATGTCGGTAGATGAGATACATCTGTTTGATGAAACCGGTCGTATAACCAGTGGCAGTGTGCCAAAATACTTTGGCTATAGCTTTGATTCGGGGACGCAGATGTCATATTTTAAACCGATGCTCACCGATAAGAGCCTTACAATGTGTCAGGATGTCACACCGAATACCTCAGAGGGCAAGGCGATGATGTATGCCATCACCTGGAATGAGGCCGGCACAATGATGGTACAGGTGGGATTGAAGCCGCAGAGACTCTTAGATGAATTGAAGCAGAATGAAGTTTCCACGGTGGTTTCTGATATGCCTGTATACAATGGCATGGAAATATACGTGGCAGATGCAGATACCGGGCTTATTAAAGGAGCCACAGCTTGTGATAAAATAGGAAAAACCTTTAATAATTTAGGTATTCCGACAGATATTAAGGAAAGTGATAAGCCTACGGTAAGGCAGGTGAGCGTAAACGGTACCGGCTGCAGATGCGTAATCAGAAGAGATGACAAATATATAGTGGCCGTCACCATTGAAAGATCCTTTTATATGACAAACAGCGTAGTGGCGATGCTTTTGGTGGGCATATATCTGATACTCGCATCATGCTGCATGGCGTATATGTTTTCAAAGATCATGAAGGAAAAATATGAGAAAGAAAAGCTGCTGTATACATCGAATACCGATGAGCTTACCGGGTGCCTGAACAGACATGCCTACGAGACAGATATCAATAAGCTTGATTTGAAAAAAGAGTGGATATATATATCACTTGATTTAAACAGTTTAAAGCATGTAAACGATACATATGGACATGCTGCGGGTGATGAGATGATTTGCGCAGCCGTAGCATGCATGATGTCAAGCTTTGGTGAGTTTGGCAGGGTGTACAGAATAGGCGGAGATGAGTTTGCTGTGATAATCACACAAAAGCCGGATGAGCTTGATGCAATGAAAAATGAGTTCGACAGCAGCGTAGCAGGATGGAGAGGAAAACTAGTCGATTCCATGACCATCTCATACGGCTGTGTAAGCAGTCTGGAGGAGGACTGGGAGCATGTATACGATATTGCGAAGGAAGCTGACAGGAGAATGTATGCAAGCAAATCACGCTATTACAGTGACAGCGGCATAGACAGGAGAAAGTAAATTAAAAAAGATTCCATCATTCCGAATATGGTATTGATGGAATCTTTGCATTTATAGATATAAGTACGCTGTCAGTTATGCTTACCTGACCAGCTTTTCCGCATAATCAAGTGCATCCACGATATTCTCATGGAAATTCTCTTTACCGACAAGCTCGATAAAACCATCCTTTTCCATGACATGCATAGGCTGTTCATTGACATGTGAAAAAATGAGTGTGATATTCTTGCGCTTGGCACGGTTAAAAAGCTCATGGAGCGATTTCATGGCGCTGGCATCAATCGCAGGAACACTTCTCATACGGATGACAACAGCCTTTGTGTGATGATGACTGTTGATATTAAGTATCTGGTCAGCTGCCGCAAAAAACATAGGTCCGCATATCTCGAAAACACTGATAGAGTGAGGGATATCGCGGAGCTTTTCAGCTTCTCCCGGTGTGATATCAGGCGAGTCAGTGTATTTCCATGCTTTGATATCGGCAGTTTCAGCCATACGCTTCATGAAAAGCAGTGCTGCAAGTACAACACCAATCTCGATAGCTACCACGAGGTCAAAAAATACTGTCAGGAAAAATGTTGCAACGAGTACGATGATATCGCTCTTTGGCGCACTCTTACACAGGCGGAAAAATGATTCCCAGTCAGCCATATTTGCAGCAACAACGAGCAGAACAGCAGCAAGTGTTGTCATAGGGATGAGTGCAGCAAGAGGCATGAGTACGAGCAGTATCACTGTAAGCGTCACGCAGTGTGTGATTCCTGCTATAGGTGTGCGGCCGCCGTTTCGCACGTTTGCAGCAGTTCTTGCAATAGCACCGGTCGCAGGGATTCCACCGAACAGTCCTGAGAAGATATTTCCAAGTCCCTGGCCTATAAGCTCTGCATTTGATTTATGTGTATCTCCAATCATTCCATCGGAAACAACAGCCGAAAGCAGCGACTCAATTGCAGCAAGTACGGCTATGGTAAATGCCGGTGAGAGCATCTGCTGTACGAGCTTCATAGATATAACCGGTACATGGAATTTTGGAAATGACGAGTTGAGCTGACCATATACACTTCCTATGGTATTTACATCAAGCTTTGCAAAATACACAATTGCCGTTGTGACAATTATCGCAACGAGTGATCCCGGGATTTTGTCGGTCACCTTAGGCCAGATGAGCATGATTGCAACAGCCAGCAATCCGATAACTGTTGCGGTTACATTGATAGTGCCTATGTTTTTTCCATAGGCGATTATTTTGTCCCAAAATTCGGATGGTACGGATTTCATCTGAAGTCCGAAGAAATCCTTTAGCTGTCCGACAAAAAGTGTCACAGCGATACCACATGTGAATCCTGTAGTGATTGTGTATGGAATGTATTTAATCAGAGAGCCAAAACGACATATACCCATGATAACAAGTATTATTCCGGCAAGTATTGTTGCCACAATCAGTCCGTCAGTGCCGTATTCGGCAACTATTCCGTATATGATGACTACAAATGCAGCGGTCGGTCCGCCAATCTGCACACGGCTTCCGCCGAAAAATGAGATGAAAAAGCCTGCTATTATAGCTGTGTAAAGTCCCTGCTCAGGTCCGACACCTGAGGCAATCGCCAGTGCTATAGATAGCGGCAGTGCGATGATGGCTACAATGATTCCGGCTATGATATCCTTTATCAGCTGCGCCTTTGAGTAGCCCTTCATTACATCAAAGAGCTTTGGTCTTAATTCGTTCATTGTCTGATTTATCCTTTCGGTAATTATAAAAAAATTATTAAAAAAATATAAACGCGCAGTTCAAAATTCTATCACTTTAGTTCTGGCTTTTCAAGTGGGAAAATAAATAATTAGTGAAACAGCTCTACAATAAATACTGCCACACAGGAAGCCACAGCCACGGTTGTAAGACCCTTGCCCTTTAATGCAAATATCACAGCCGCGATAAGCCCTGCTGCGGCACCAACCCACCAGTTAGTTGCATAAAACACTGCCGGAATAGTCATGGCAGTTAAAACTGCATATGGAATATAGTATAGAAAAGATCGCACGAAGCTGTTGTTGATCTTTTCTTTTATTGCAATAAAAGGAATGACGCGGATCAGATATGTGGAGCCCGCGAGTATGAGTAAATATATAAAAAATACACTGTTTTTCATTATGTAAAATCTCCTTATATGCTTATTATCAAATATTTAATAAATCATTCCTTATCAGTATCATCTGCAACCGGAAAAAGCAGCGAACCTACAACAGCAGCTGCAATAGCTACAACTGTGATAGTGATACCGCTTGAAATTTTTGACAAAACCGGTATGTAGTAAAACATGCAGCTAAGCACAAGTGCAAGCACCACAACAAATACGACCGCCCGTGATTTCTTCATCTCAGGAACCACGATAGCCACGAACATGCCATAAATAGCAAGACTGAGCGCACTCATAAGCCTATCCGGCAGAATGCTTCCCAGTATAGCACCTATCAGCGTACCGACAGCCCAGCCGATGTATGGAAGAGTTGACAGCCCTGCAAAAAAGCTTCTGCTCACAGAATCCTCCTGACTTGCTACGGCAAAAATCTCATCGGTCATCATAAAGCCGAGTATCCATCTTGAAATTCCACTAAATCTGGAATCAGCCTTCTGACCAACCGAAATCGACATAAAGGAATATCTTATATTAATAGTAATCTGCGAAATAAGCATCTGGAAATACTGTCCCGGATGCATCATAATTCCGATGCCTGCAAACTGTCCGGCAGATGTGACAGTGGTCATCGAAATGAGCACAGCCTGCCACCAGGATAATCCATATGACACCGCCATAATTCCAAAAGTAAATGAAACTGACAGATATCCCAGCGCAATCGGGATTCCTGCTGTCAGTCCTCGTTTATAGTTTTCCATTCTAAATTCTCCTTAGCATATTACAACAACATGTTATTTTAGCACAAATTTCATGAAAATGCACTTTCAAATTGTTTGTACCACTTTGCAATCTTGCAGCTGCGAACCCTGTAACTGCATAAAGACAAGAATGTTTTCTGCGTAAAGTAACTTATTGCTATATTACATCTGTATGAATAAAGAAAATATATTGACAAAAATGTGCAAATTCAATAAAATTATTAACCATAAGGGCAC
>ERZ1026776.2154-NODE-2154-length-10154-cov-4.506783_pt1 | contig 10154 bp, 3 predicted proteins | sample MGYA00380125_ERZ1026776 | MGnify/ENA primary metagenome ERZ1026776 (study PRJEB33269, sample SAMEA4719761) | human gut metagenome | biome: human-associated habitat; feature: organic feature; material: feces | place: Cameroon | collected 2013-10 ... | reverse complement strand
TTCTCGGACACGATGATCCGACCATGATCCGTATGCTGCAGGACCTGACAGGGATCGATCCGACAAAGATCCCGCTGGATGATAAGGATGTTATGAGCCTGTTCCAGAATACAGATGCACTCGGTGTCAAGCCGGAGGATATTTTAGGATGTAAACTGGGATCACTCGGTATTCCGGAGTTCGGTACCGATTTTGCCATGCAGATGTTAATTGATACGCAGCCGACCTCGTTTTCCGATCTTGTTCGTATCGCAGGTCTTTCCCATGGTACGGACGTATGGCTGGGCAATGCACAGACGCTGATCGAGGAAGGCAAGGCAACGATTTCGACTGCAATCTGTACGCGTGATGATATCATGATCTATCTGATGCAGATGGGTGTTGAGGCAGGACTTTCCTTTACGATCATGGAAAGTGTCCGAAAGGGAAAAGGTCTGAAGGACGAATGGATCGCGACCATGAAGGAACATAATGTACCTGACTGGTATATCTGGTCGTGCAAAAAGATCAAGTACATGTTCCCGAAGGCACATGCTGCTGCCTATGTTATGATGGCATGGCGTATTGCGTATTGTAAGGTAAATTATCCGCTTGCCTACTATGCGGCATTTTACAGTATCCGAGCGGACTGCTTTTCCTATGAACTGATGTGTCAGGGTAAGGAGCATCTTGAAGCCGTGCTGGCGGATTACAACAGAAGGAAGGATGAGCTATCCAAGAAGGAACAGGATTCCATCCGTGATCTGCGTATCGTGCAGGAAATGTATGCGAGAGGCTTTGAGTTTATGCCAATCGATATTTACAAAGCACATTCGAGATTGTTCCAGATCATCGACGGCAAGATCATGCCATCCCTCGGCAGTATCGACGGTATGGGAGATAAAGCCGCAGAAGCCATGATGGAAGCGGCAAAGGACGGACCGTTCTTATCCAGAGATGATCTGCGAAGCCGTAGCAAAGCACCGCAAAACGTTATTGATAAGATGGGCGAGTTGGGACTTCTTGGCAGCCTGCCCCAGTCAAACCAGTTGAGCTTGTTTGACTTCATGTAATACCAGGGTCACAGACCATTAGCCACGACGTGCTTGCACGGGGGTGGCTATATGGTATGATGACCCTCTCAGACATTCGCATAAAAGCGGAGCGTAAGCTTCGCGATATGCGAATGTCTGAGAGAATTGCGGGAGTGCGGAGCACGTAGCAATTCGTGGTATTACAATAATCAGGAGAGGCGATTTTGCGAATGAGGCTCTGCAGTATTCAGTATTACAAGTATACAAGCGTAAGCTTCGCGATATGCGAATGTCTGAGAGAATTGCGGGAGTGCGGAGCACGTAGCAATTCGTGGTATTACAATAGTTCGAAGAGGCGATTTTGCGAATAAACTGTGATGATTGGAGGGAGAACTATATGACAATTGAAATGAAAATGGATCAAAGATATGAGCAGGGCAGAAATGAAGGAATGAAATCTGGCAGGGCTGAGGGAGAGCAGAACAGGGATAGAGAACTGATCGCCAAGTGGCTGAAAAAGGGCAAAGCAATCGCTGAAATTGCAGATGATCTTGGAAAATCTGAAGACTATGTAGAGAGTCTGCTGAATTCATAAGCCTTGCGTTAGCAACAATCTGGTTCTGGTGTATGTGTATAATATCGTAAATGCAATAAAAAATCCCGTAAGCATCGCTTACGGGATTTTCGGGTTGGGCTGTTATAAAAACAGTGAACAGCTAATAGGGGAATCGAACCCCTGATTCCGCCGTGAGAGGGCGGCGTCTTAACCGCTTGACCAATTAGCCATAAGGCGTTTTTAAAACGTCCTTGACTATAGTATTATAAAACAAATGGAATTGCAAGCATTTTTTTCAAAAAGTTGAAAATATTTTTGGAAAAGAGATAAAAACACGCAAAAAAGTGGTTTACGAAGCGGGATTGACATGATAAAATAAAATAATTCTTGGGGTTATCAATCAACGTGTGAGAGGGTATAGGTATGAAAAAAGAAGTATTTAATCAGATTGTAGTAGATAATATCGATTCGAAACTGATCAGTGTCATTTTAAGCAGTGGCATCAAGCTCAGTCAGGAACTGGAGATCGAAGGTAATCGTACCACACGTACTTCGGTTAAGTTTATTAAGATCGAGGATACGTATGTCGGGATTCGTAAGCATACAGATGTGACTTACGATTACAGCGGACAGATCAGCAAGGGCGATTCCAGAAATGCAGATTTCTACATGGGCTATGATGAGATCGTGGCACTTGAGTTCTATGATGAAGTAGCCAAGCAGATCGAGGATGGCAAGGCAGCGGAAGGAAAGCATGAGATCATTTCCAAGCCGAAAGGAAAATACGCACCGAAGGAAAGCGGAAAGAAAAAATCGGTTGAAGAGGAATTGTTTATCAAAACAGCCGGTGATATCTAAAAAGTAAATAAGAAAGAAAATCAATAAGAAATGGGTCTTGCCCATTTCTTATTTTATGGGAACTATTCAGAGCCGTGTAAATATCACATAATATGCGGCGAATGCTCGTATTCGTGAGAATATTATGTGATATTTATAGGGCGAAGTAACCACATGAGCAAATGGAAGCATCGAAAGATGCGATTTTGCGAATGTGGTTCTGAATAGTTATCTTTATGTAAAAACAGGAGAACCAAACATGTCAAAATTCAGTGTCAAAAAACCATTCACTGTACTGGTTGCAGTTGTTATGCTGCTTGTACTCGGTATCGTCAGCTTTACCAAGATGACGACGGATCTGTTGCCGAGTATATCCCTCCCGTACATACTTGTGATCACAACCTATCCGGGCGCATCACCCGAAAAAGTGGAAAGTGATGTGACACAGGTGCTCGAGTCTGCACTTGGAACTGTCAATGGAGTGGAGAATGTTACGAGTGTTTCCAATGAAAATTACAGTATGATCACGCTGGAATTCGCGGAAGAGACCAATATGGACAGTGCCATGGTAAAGCTTTCAAATCAGATCGACCAGATCGAGCTCCCGGATATGGCAGGAACGCCGTCCCTTCTGGAAATCTCGCCGGATATGATGGCGACCATGTATGCGGCAGTTGACTACAGCGGAATGGATATTTATGAGCTGACAAAGTTCACGGAAGAAACGGTAACGCCTTATCTGGAGAGGCAGAGCGGTGTTGCCAGCGTAACGGAAACGGGACTTGTGGAAAAGACTGTAGAGATCCGTTTAAATGAGAAGAAGATCGAGAAGGTCAATAACCGGATTCTGGGGATCGCCGTGGACAAGCTGGATGACGCGCAGGCAGAGCTTGACGATGCAAAGAAAAAGCTGAAGGATGCGAAAGCAGAGCTGAAGAGCAATCAGGAAAAGCTGCAGACAGAGCAGACGGATAAGACAAAAGAGCTGGCAGAATACAGTAAGATGCTTGATGAGGCAATGGCAACCAAAGCTGCATATGCTGCACAGCTTGTCGGGCTTCAGGCAGATGAAACAGCACTGAAAACAGAGCGGAAGGCCTATGTGGAAAATAAGGTTGTTGAAAGCTACGACCAGATCAATGCAGGCTTTCAGACTGCAAAGGAAACACTGACATCGGATGAGACCTATCAGGCTGTTTATACGCAGATCTACACACAGGTAAAGATCGCTGCTGTACAGCAGGCGATGGCGCAGGCAGGTATTACAGATACGATCGACGCTGCAAATGTAGATACCTATCTGGCAATGCTGGGAGATGCTGCTGCGGCGATCGAGCAGACGGCGCAGGATACGGCAAAAGAAATGACAGAGCAGCAGATCGCGGAGCAGGCAGCGCAGATTCCGGAGAACGTAAAGGACGCGCTGGACAATCCGGATAAACTGAAGGCATTTAAAAAGCTGCTGGAAAGTCAGGGAAACAGTGATGCGGCAAAGCAGATGACCAAGGCAAATCTGCAGAAGCTGTATGACATTGTAGAAGTCAGGATTCCGCAGATTGATACAGAGCTTGCTAATCTGGCGATCGAGATCAAGGCTGCGGAAGCAGTCAAGGATAAGGTGGATGCATCGATCCGGCAGGCAGAAGATGCCTATGTGGATGTAGAAGCCGGCAAGATCACGGCTGCAGCTTCCTTTGGCGCATACACGGCGCAGATGGCAAGTGGCATGACGTCTATTGAAGACGGCGAAAAGCAGATGGAGGATGCACAGGACCAGCTGGATGACAGCAGGGAGCAGGCAATGGAAAGTGCCAATCTGGATGCCCTCCTGACGATGGATACCCTGTCACAGCTCTTATCTGCCCAGAATTTCAACATGCCTGCAGGCTATATCAAAAATGATGATGAGTCACAGGTACTTGTTAAAGTAGGGGATGAATTTTCCGCAATCGACGAAGTGGAAAATATGGTGCTCTGCAAGGTAGACAAAGTAGGCGATGTCAGGATCAGTGATGTGGCGGACGTGACAGTCATTGACAATGCAGACGATAACTATGCAAAGATCAACGGAAATGACGGTGTGATCTTAAGTATTTCCAAGTCGAGCACCGCAGGTACTTCCGATGTGTCAAAGGCATGTAATAAAGCCATCAAGGAACTGGAAGAGAAGTATGACGGACTGCATATCACGCCGCTGATGGATCAGGGGGATTATATCAAGCTGATCATCGATTCCGTACTGTCCAACCTGATCTGGGGTGCACTGCTTGCGATCCTTGTACTGGCGATCTTCTTAAAAGATTACAAGCCGACAGTTGTCGTGGCATTCAGTATTCCAATGAGTGTACTCTTTGCGGTCGTGCTGATGTATTTTACGAATATCACATTGAATATGATCTCCTTATCCGGTCTGGCACTCGGTGTCGGTATGCTGGTAGATAACTCGATCGTCGTGATCGAGAATATATACAGACTGCGCAATAAAGGCATCAGCGCGGCGCGGGCAGCGGTTATGGGAGCCAATCAGGTAGCAGGTGCGATCGCAGCATCTACGCTGACGACTATCTGCGTATTCCTGCCGATCGTCTTTACCACAGGTCTGACCAGAGAGCTGTTTACGGATATGGCACTGACCATTGCCTACAGTCTGATCGCCAGCCTGATCGTGGCACTGACTGTCGTACCGAGCATGAGCGTGGTACTTTTGAAAAATACGAAAGAAAAGTCACACAGGCTGTTTGACAAGGTATTAAAGGTGTATGATAAAGTGCTCCGGTTCTGCCTGAAGGTAAAGCTCGTACCGCTTGCACTTGCGATCGCCTTGCTGGTGCTTTGTGTCGTGCGCGTGCTGTCAACCGGTATGATCATGATGCCTGAAATGGGTGGCAGCCAGATGAGCATGACCGTCAATATGCCTGACGAAATGAAAGTAACGGAAGGCTATGCGGTGGCAGACGAACTGATGGAGAAGCTGCAGGCCGTACAGGGCATTGAAACAGTCGGCATTATGTCCGGCGGCGGAAGCGGTGATATGATGCTGAGCTCCGGCAGTAATAAGGATTTTACCTTCTTCCTGCTGCTTGATGACGAGACCGGGAAGAATAATACTAAGGTGGCAAAGAAGCTGGAAAAGATGATGGAAGACTATCCACAGGTCGAATACAGTGTTGCAACCTCTAATATGGATATGTCCGCACTGACGGGAGACGGGCTGACACTGAACATTTACGGAGACGATCTGGATACGCTGCTTTCGGTCAGCGAGGATATGAAGGACCTGCTTTCCGGAATAGAAGGCTTTGAAAACATCGAAAACGGACAGAGCGACGGTGACAGACAGCTTGTCATTACCGTTGATAAGGATAAGGCAATGCGCCTCGGGCTGACAGTGGCACAGATCTACAGTGAACTGTCCGGAAAACTGACTGACAGTAAGGATGCAACAACACTGACTACGGCTGATGAAACCTATCAGGTGACGATCGTGGATGATACGGAAAAACTGACGGAAGATAACCTGATGGCATATACCTTTGAGACAACGACGCAGGATGAGGATGGCAAGTCTGTGAAGGAAGAACATAAGCTGTCTGAATTTTCAAAGGTTTCCGAGGGTGCAAGTGTATCCAGCATCAACCGCGAAAATCAGGAGCGTTATATTTCCGTTACCGCAGATACGATGGAAGGCTATAATACAACGCTGTTATCCAGAACGGTAGAAGATAAGCTGGGCGATTATGACACGCCGGAGGGTTACCGGATCGAGATCGCAGGCGAGAGCACACAGGTCATGAGCATGATGCATGATATGCTTTTGATGATCACACTGGCGATCGTCTTTATCTATCTGATCATGGTAGCACAGTTCCAGAGCCTGTTATCACCGTTTATCGTGCTCTTTACGATCCCGCTGGCATTTACAGGCGGTTTCCTTGGACTGATGCTGACAGGAGAGGAGCTTTCCATGATCGCCATGATGGGCTTTTTGATCCTGGCAGGTGTCGTTGTAAACAACGGTATTGTATTTGTGGATTATGTAAACCAGTTAAGACTGGAAGGTGTGGAAAAACGAGAAGCACTTGTAGAAACAGGAAAGACACGTATGCGCCCGATCCTGATGACGGCGCTGACGACGATCCTTGCCATGATGACAATGGCACTTTCTAAAGATGCTTCCGCGGTCATGAGCCGTGGTATGGTCATTGTTTCCATCGGCGGACTTGCCTATGCAACACTGATGACACTTTTTATCGTACCGGTCATGTATGATATCTTCTTTAGGAGAGAACTGAAAAAAGTAGATCTGGGTGATGAAAGTAATCTGATGGAAGAATCCGCGGAGTAAAATGCTGTCAAGCATAAAACTGCGAGGATTTTCCCTTATTCAACTGTCAAACGATTGAAATATATACAAAATTTTTTGCTATTTTAAGTTAATTTTCATAAAAAATGAGTGAATCACGTTCTTTTTGTTTCCATTCCTGTCATAATAGACTATAATTATCATGGGTTACAAAAAAGGGATAATTCATTTTATAGGGAGGAAATATATGAAAAAGAGATACGTACAAAAAATGTTGACAATGGTATTAACTGCTGCAATGATCTGCAGTTCAGTACCGGTAGCTGCGGAGACAGTTTCGGAGAATGAAACAGCCGTGACCGTAGACACAGCAGCGAAGCAGGAAACGGCAGAAAAGCCGGAGCTGGAAGCAGATGAGGAAGCACAGCCGGAAGAAGCCGGGGAGACTGTAGAAGAAGCAGATGCGGCAGATATTGAGGCAGATATGTTAGAAACGGAAGATACAGAGGTTGAGAATGGAAAAGAAGGATATCTGTCCTATCGCATTTATCAGAAACCGGATGAAACAAAATATGTAGAAATAACAGAGTGTGATTATGATGCAAAGGGAGCTGTAGAAATACCCACGAAAATTAAGAATATTGCAGTAACGAGTATAGGGAATGGAGCGTTTAATGAACGTACCAAATTAACAAACATAGAGATCCCGTCGAGTGTAACGAGCATAGGGGAAAGAGCATTTATGGGTTGCAGCGGGTTAACCGGCATAGAGATCCCGTCGAGTGTAACGAGCATAGGGGAAAAAGCATTTATGGGCTGCAGCGGGTTAACTGGCATAAAGATCCCGGCGGGAGTAACGTCCATAGGGTCTTCTGCATTTTACGGCTGTAGCAGATTAACAAGCATAGAGATCCCGGCGGGAGTAACGTCCATAGGGTATGGTGCATTTTATGGCTGTAGCGGGTTAACAAGTATAAACGTAGAAGCTGGCAATGTGTCCTATGACAGCAGAGATAACTGTAATGCCATTATAGAAAAAGCGACAAATACTCTTATACAGGGCTGCAATAACACAAAAATCCCATCGGGAGTAACGGAAATAGGGGATTTTGCATTTGATGGCTGTAGCGGGTTAACCGATATAGAGATCCCGCCGAGTGTAACGAGCATAGGGGGAGCTGCATTTAGTGATTGTAGCGGGTTAACGAGCATAAAGATCCCGTCGAGTGTAACGAGCATAGGGGTTGATGCATTTTGGAACTGTAGCGGGTTAACCGTCATAGAGATCCCGTCGAGTGTAATGAGCATAGGGGAAGGTGTATTTCGTGGCTGTAGCAGGTTAACGAGCATAAAGATCCCGTCGAGTGTAACGAGCATAGGGAGAAGTGCGTTTAGTGATTGTAGCGGGTTAACGAGCATAGAGATCCCAGTGGGTGTAACGGAAATAGGGAGTTTTGCATTTGACGACTGCAGCGGGTTAACCGGCATAAAGATCCCGTCGAGTGTAACGAGCATAGGGAACAGCGCATTTTATGGCTGTAGCGGGTTAACCAGCATAGTTGTAGAAGCAGACAATACAGTGTATGACAGCAGAGATGACTGTAATGCCATTATAGAAAAAGCGACAAATACTCTTATACAGGGCTGCAATAACACAAAAATCCCATCGGGAGTAACGGAAATAGGGGATTTTGCATTTGATGGCTGTAGCGGGTTAACCGATATAGAGATCCCGCCGAGTGTAACGAGCATAGGGGGAGCTGCATTTAGTGATTGTAGCGGGTTAACGAGCATAAAGATCCCGTCGAGTGTAACGAGCATAGGGGTTGATGCATTTTGGAACTGTAGCGGGTTAACCGTCATAGAGATCCCGTCGAGTGTAATGAGCATAGGGGAAGGTGTATTTCGTGGCTGTAGCAGGTTAACGAGCATAAAGATCCCGTCGAGTGTAACGAGCATAGGGAGAAGTGCGTTTAGTGATTGTAGCGGGTTAACGAGCATAGAGATCCCAGTGGGTGTAACGGAAATAGGGAGTTTTGCATTTGACGACTGCAGCGGGTTAACCGGCATAAAGATCCCGTCGAGTGTAACGAGCATAGGGAACAGCGCATTTTATGGCTGTAGCGGGTTAACCAGCATAGTTGTAGAAGCAGACAATACAGTGTATGACAGCAGAGATGACTGTAATGCCATTATAAAAAAAGAGACAAATACTCTTATACATGGCTGTAAAAACACAAAAATCCCGTCGAGTGTAACGCGCATAGGGGAAAGAGCATTTTGGGACTGCAGCGAGTTAACGAGCATAGAGATCCCGTCGAGTGTAACGCGCATAGGGTACGGTGCATTTGATGGCTGTAGCGGTTTAACAAGTATAACTGTAGAAGCTGGCAATGCGATGTATGACAGCAGAGATAACAGCAATGCTCTTATAGAAACAAAGACAAATACCCTTATATTGGGATGTAAGAGTACAAAAATTCCATCAAGTGTAACGAGTATAGGAAGTGCTGCATTTCAGTTCTGTGAAGGCCTAACAAGTATAACAATCCCGGAAGGTGTAACGAGTATAGGGGAATCTGCATTTGAAGGCTGTAGCGGGTTAACGAGCATAGAGATCCCGTCGAGTGTAACGAGCATAGGGAATTATGCATTTGTGGACTGTATCGGATTAAAAGATGTATATTATACAGGCACACAGGAACAGTGGAATGCAATCAGCTTTGGAAATGGCGGTGATGCATCAGATGTTTTCGTGATTTATGATGAAGACTTGGATGAAAATATCTCAATTCCTTTTACCCTGCACTGTAACTCCTCAGAATCGGCTCCATCCGCATCACCAAGTCCGAAGCCAAGTGAGCAACCATCCGTAGCACCATCTGCAACCCCGAGTGAGAAGCCGAGTGCAGCACCATCTGCAGCCCCAAGCGTAACACCAAGCGAGCAGCCAAGTGCAAAACCATCTGCAGCCCCTTCCAAGACGCCGGAAGCAGATGTGCCTGCGGCTGGAACAACTCTGAAAGAGAAAACCGGCAGAGAATATAAGGTAACAAAATCCGATTCTTCCAAAGGGAAACCATCTGTAACGATTACAAAGCTGTCTGCAAAGGACAAGAAAGCAAAGAAGGTTACAATTCCGAAAACCGTTACAGTTGATAATGTGGAATATCAGGTAACAGGCATTGCAGCAAAGGCATTTAAGAACAGCAAGAAGCTGCAGAGCATTATTATCCCGGATACGATCACAGAGATCGGAGCTGGCAGCTTTGAAGGCTGTAAAAACTTAAAGAGCGTTACGATTGGAAAGAATGTAACCTCTATCGGAAAGAATGCCTTTAAGAATTGCAAAAACCTCAAGAAGATTACTGTGAAGAGTATAAAATTAAAGAAAGTCGGAAAAGGTGCTCTCACAGGCATCAACAGAAAATGCGTTATTAAAGTA
>ERZ1026776.2152-NODE-2152-length-10163-cov-6.371686_pt1 | contig 10163 bp, 8 predicted proteins | sample MGYA00380125_ERZ1026776 | MGnify/ENA primary metagenome ERZ1026776 (study PRJEB33269, sample SAMEA4719761) | human gut metagenome | biome: human-associated habitat; feature: organic feature; material: feces | place: Cameroon | collected 2013-10 ... | reverse complement strand
GTCGGCAGCGTCAGATGTGTATAAGAGACAGATATGGTGTGGATTCTATGTAATAGAGGGGATTGTAACAAGCAAGATTACAATACCGATAGTTAATCTTATTTTTGAAATTGGTATAAGTTTTGTTTTATGTCTTATGTTATATGAAGGCAGTGCTCGAAAAAAGATAATTTGGATCTTGGTTATAAATGCGATAGGAATGATTGCAGAGATAGTAGTGGGATATGCATTTATGCTGTTAAATATCAATTTTAATAATTCTGAAATATTGGGATCATTTATCTCTAAAATCGTACAATTTATGATATTGATTTGTTTGAAATTATTGGATCAGGCAAGATTGAAAAGAGATATACCATTATCATATTGGGGTGTGCTTATTTTAATTCCAGTTGGAAGTATATTTGTTTTAAATACAGTATTTTCCCTGTGTGAAATATCAGAAGATAAAGGTGCATTTTTGTTGGCTATTTTATCGTCGGTGTTTATTTTGGCAATGAATTTTATGGTATTTCATCTTTATGAAAAGATATCGGATAGATTGGAATTCAAAAAACAGCAAATAATCTTTGATAAGCAAATTGAATTGTGCAAAAATCAAATACAAGAAAGAGAAGAGTCTACTATTAATATAAGAAATATCAAACATGATTTTGAAAATCATCTTATTTGTATTAAAGAGTATGTAGAAAGAAAAAATTGGGAATGTGCTAATAAGTATATAGATGAATTATTAAAGGGAGAAAAGTATCTGGGAAATGGAGCGGGAATCAAGACAGGTAATATTGTTGTGGATGCTATTTTAAATTATAAAAAGAGTATTATGCAACAATTAGGAATAGAAATGAATACTCATATTGAAATACCGTGTGAATTAAAATTTAATGACGCGGATGTCTCTGTAATTATAGGAAATTGTTTAGACAATGCTATTGAAGCGACAGCAAAATTGGAAGATGTTAATAAGAAAAACATAGCAGTTGAACTGATTTGTAGGAAAAATAATTTGATGTTTAAAATATCAAATCCGTATTCAGGGAATATTAAGCAGGATAAACAAGGAAACTTTATTACTACAAAAAAGAATGCAGAAAATCATGGAATAGGTTTAAATTCAGTAAAACGAGCAGCAGATAAATATAATGGTTTAGTAACCATAAATGCAAGAAATAGTAAGTTTGTAGTTCAGGTATTGCTCTATGCATAAGTAAAAATTACATATAAATTCGTTTTTTTTACATATTGATACAATTTTAAAAGATGAGTGATAAGATGAAAGAAAAAATGGAGGTAGCACAATGAAAAAAATTAAAGAATTTTTTGTGAAAAAATTAAAAATTGAGAATGCAATGGGAAATTTTGCATTTGCATTTGCAGGAGGTTCAGTACATAGATTCTGCTATTATATTTTCCATCAGCCAAAAATGCCGGACGAACTCATGGAGCTTAATGAAAAATAGAGTATGGAATTACTTTCACGTAAACTAACAACATATTTAATTTGCAAAAACGTCATATCTGAAGGCAAGAGAACAATCTATCAATATGGATTTCAAATAGGTTTGGAGGTAAGCCTTAATACTATTGTAAGTATTTTTATTGCAGTTATATATCATATGGAAATAGAGGCATTAGTATTTTTTTTAGTTTTTATTCCATTGAGATCTTATGCAGGGGGACTTCATTTAGATAAGTATATTAGTTGTCTGATATGTTCATGCTTGTCATTACTATTCTTACTGTTGATAGCGAAATATATAAAAATTGATAATTTACTTTCATTAGGTATAATCGCAATTTCTCTGATATCGATAAAATTGTTTTCTCCTGTTAAAGATATTAACAGACCGATAAGCCAATCTGAGTTGATAATGTTTGGTAAAAAATTGAATTGTTGCATTTTGATGATTGGGATAATGTCAATAATATTTTATTGTATAAAATTGAACAGAATGCTATTCATGGTTTCTATAACAACATTATTTATGGTAATTATTCTTTTATTGGGAGAAATTAAATACAGAAAGAATGTAAAAAAAGTTAAGACAACTATTTTGGAAAAATAATCCAGATTGTAGTTGTCTTTTTGTTTTATAAGGAGCAGATATTGTGGTGGAATTAACCAAAGAAGAAATAGAAGATGCTATTGAAAAAAGAAAGAAATGATTTGGCGCAAAAGAATATCAGCTGTTAGACATATTTAATCTTTACCCCCAATTTACATCCACCCCATTTCGACTTTACAGCTTTAAGTTATAGTAATTTCAGCAGCTGTGAAATACACTAACTTAATTTTGTGGAGGAAAATATGAGAAAAAACAAGAACATACTGAAGAAGGGCATGATCCTTGCAGCAGTTTCAACAATGGTAGTTACCATGGCACCGGCAATTCCGGCTTATGCTTATGGTGAAGCGGATTCAAAAACAGGTCAGGCGGCTTTTAATGCGGCAACAACAGACTCAGTGGATTATCAGAAATGGTTAACAGATACATGGCAGAGCGGTACGCAGGACTTTGCCAATACCAATAAGATTGCACTCACACCGGGCTCTACAGCCAAGGATCTGGGCTTTGCATGGTATTCAAAGACCAAGGGGACACCGGCTGTGATGGTATGGAAGGACGGCTCAAAGGCAGGTGCACAGATTGTAAAGGGTACTGCAACAGATATAAGTGCCACAAACTGGCAGCAAGAAGCCTATGCTGCTTCAAATAAAGTAAGCATCAATGGCTTTTTTGAACCAAATACAAAGTATGTTTATCAGTATACAGACAATTATTCGGACAATGGTGATACCGTATGGTCAGATGAGTATACATACACCACACACGCTACAGATACATTTTCTGTAATCCTGACAGGAGATCCTCAGATTGGAGCCTCAGGCAGTAAAAGTGATAAAGAGGCAAACGATATGAGCGTTGCACAGGATGCCTACAACTGGAACAAGACAATGCAGAAGGCTATGGAGATTGATCCGGATGCGTCATTTCTTTTGTCTGCGGGAGACCAGATAAATGAGTCAAATGCAGGATCGGAAGATACTAAGAAGACCAGAGAGAGCGAGTATGCCGGATATCTTTATCCGTCAGTATTCAGAAGTCTTCCTATTGCAGCTACAATCGGAAACCACGATAAGGATGGCTCTGACTACACTGCGCATTTCAACAATCCAAATTCAGAGGATAATCTGGGAAGCACCGGTGCCGGCTGTGATTTCTACTTCAATAACGGAAAGGTATTGTTCATTTCTTTAAACAGTAATAATCGTAACCAGACAGAGCACAGAGAGTTTATGAAAAAGGCTATTGCAAGCAATCCGGATGCGGCATGGAGGGTAGTTGTATTCCACAGCGATATCTATGGCTCAGGACAGCCACATGCAGATACAGATGCTACTACAAACAGAATTATCTTTGCACCGCTCATGGATGAGTTTGATATTGATGTATGTCTTACAGGCCATGATCATACATATTCAAGAAGCTATCAGGTGCAGGACGGAAATGTTATCGACTATGATTTGAGCAAAGGTTCGGTTAACAATCCTGAGGGAACTCTTTATATCACAACAGGCTCAGGCTCAGGTTCAAAATACTATAACCTGTTAAATTACACTCCATACTATATCGCAGAGAGAACCAATGCGTGTCTGCCTTCATTTTCTACTATAGATTTTTCGAGTGGAGCAATGACAATAAAGACATATGACTACAACGGAAATAAATATGCTGATGATTTCACAATCACAAAGACAACTGATGCGCAGAGTGCCGATGAGGTGATTGCGGCAGCAGATGCGATTGTAAACAGCACAGCTGTTGCATATACAGATGACAGCATGGGTGTATTAAAATCAGCACTCGCTTCTCTTAAGGAGCTTAAGGCTTCAGGCACAACAGCAGATGATCCTATGGTCAGTGATATCACAACAAACTATGGAACAGCAAGTGATCGTGTTAAGGGATATGGCTCTATAGCAAATGATTCTGACAAGGATGGTAAAAAGAACCGTTTCAAGAAGGGTATTTCTACACTTCTTGACAAGACAATCTATACCCAGGTAGCTGAGGGCAAGGAGGAAAACCTTTCAGACTACAGTGCTGACAAGGCTCCTGTTATAAAGGGCATCGATGAGGCAAAGAAAGCAGTTGTAAGTGCAATAAATGCTTTACAGGTTAAACAGACTGCTCCAAATGGGAACCAGAATGGAAATGCTGACCAGAGCGGAAACGGAGCACAGGACAGCACAAACCAGAACGGAAACGGGGCACAGGGTGGCGCAGGCCAGCAGATTGCGGGAAACAATGCAGGCGGATCAGGAAGCCAGAATGTCAGCACAGCAAATACAGGTGCAGGCAAGTCTGATTCTAATGGCGTAAAAACTTCAAAGAGTGCTAAGGTAAAGACAGGAGATGTTAACCATGGCGGCATGTATGCAGCACTTGGAGTATTAGGCGCAGCAATCCTCGCAACAGTGCTTGGAATGAGAAAGAAGGGTAAGTTTTGGCAAAAATAATTGACACATTAGGCAAATACCTTATTGTGGCTCTTATTACACTGGCAATGTTTATATTCTTTCGAAGCGTTGAAAGAAAACCGCTTCTTGCAGATGACAATACATCGTTTGTGAGAGCGGTGGTTACGCAAAACGACAATGAAGACCTTCAGGCTGAAGCCTCACTGGATAGCGGTGACAGCCAGAAGGTTGTTTTGCTTATCAAGTCAGGAAGCCACAAGGGTGAGACAGTTGATGCATACAGCTTAAACGGATATTTATACGGTGCCAATTGTAAGGTAGGCACAAGGGTTATTGCGAGTCTGTCGGAGTACGATGGCAGTCTGTCAGCAAATGTTTATAACTACGACAGGGAAAATGAGATATGGGTGCTCTTAGCGGCGTTTTTTGGACTTATGTGGCTGGTTGGAGGAAAGAAGGGCTTTAATTCAATTCTTGCGCTTATATTTACCTTTGCTACGGTAATATTTTTGTATATTCCGCTCATGTATATCGGGGTTTCTCCGTTTATTGCGGCAACAGCTTCGGTCGTAATTATCACGGTTGTCACGTTCACACTAATAGCAGACTGGCAGATGAAATCTATAGGTGCTATGCTGGGAACAGTTTTTGGAGTTGTAGTTTCCGGAATAATCGCATTGCTTTTCGGACACTTCGGACATGTGACAGGCTACAATGTGGATGATATTGAAAATCTGATTTATGTTGGCCAAAATTCAAAGCTTGATATCGGTGGCATGTTGTTTTCCGGTATACTCATTGCATCGCTTGGAGCAGTGATGGATGTGGCAATGTCTGTAGCCACATCGCTTCATGAGATAAAAGAAAAAAGCTCTGATATATCTGCAAAGGAGATATTTAGGTCGGGCATAAATATAGGTCGCGATATGATTGGAACTATGTCAAATACGCTTATTCTTGCTTATGTGGGCGGAAGTCTCGGACTTGTGATGGTTATATATGCATACTCGTATCAGATGCACCAGATACTTAATATGTATTCTATGGCAATCGAGATAATGCGAGGCATATCAGGCACAATGGGAATTATCCTGACTGTGCCGATTACATCGCTTATTATGTCTTTTCTTCTGACAAGGAAAAAACAAGTGACTGAGTAGCTGAAAACGCTAAACAATCAAAAGCTCGTTACAACAAGATATATCACACCAAGCCCCCAGCTTGAAAATATGCCGTACAGTATCACAGGACCTGCAATCCTAAATATCTGACAGCCTATGCCAAATACCTGCCCCTCCACCTGAAATTCACATGCAGACGAGCATACTCCGTTTGCAAAGCCTGTTATAGGAACGAGAGCGCCTGCGCCTCCCCAGTTTGCAAGCGGAGCATACAGGTTTAGCGATGTCAGTATGCAGCTTATAAGAATCAAAAGCATGCTGCACCAGGCAGATGCTTCGTCATTTTTTAACCCAAAGTATTGTGTGCAGGTATTTACTATGAGCTGTCCGATAGTGCATATTATGCCACCGAGTATAAATGCCTTAAGCATGTTTGCAGAAAGGCAGTGAGTAGGGGTGACGCGCTTTACATATTTGTTATATTCATCGTTTCGTTTTTCTTTTTGGTCAGTAGTCATGTTTTTCAGACCTCCTTTTTTATAGGATGACCGTATTTTTTAAATGTATTCATATATGTGATTTTAGTTATTCGATTTAGGTATAGTTACTTATTAGAATTAAATATGAAGGATATATCAAATAATCCTTGCCACTTTCTGCTTTAAATAGTAGAATTGTAGCAAGGATTATTTTTGTGCGGTAGCACATCAAAGTAATAAATCACAGTAAAGCATATAATTGCGACAAATAATGCAAGCATTTTGCAATAAAGAAAAGGAGACACATATATGTATACACTTGACGACATCAAGAAAGAAGATCAGGAGATTGCAAGCGCAATCACAGACGAGTTTGAGCGCCAGAACAGCCATATCGAGCTTATTGCTTCTGAGAACTGGGTAAGCCCTGCTGTTATGTCAGCCATGGGAAGCATCCTCACCAATAAGTACGCTGAGGGATATCCGGGTAGAAGATACTACGGCGGCTGCGAGTGCGTGGACGAGGTAGAGGAGCTTGCCAGAGAAAGAGCCAAGGAGCTTTTCGGCGCAGAGTATGTAAATGTACAGCCACACTCAGGCGCACAGGCCAACATGGCAGTTCAGTTCGCCATCTTAAAGCCGGGCGATACCATCATGGGAATGAACCTTGACCATGGCGGACACCTCACACATGGTTCACCGGTCAACTTCTCAGGCTCATATTTCCATGTAGTGCCTTACGGAGTAAATGACGAGGGCTTCATCGATTATGACAAGGTAGAGGAGATTGCCCTTGAGTGCAAGCCAAAGATGATTATCGCAGGTGCATCTGCATATGCGAGAACTATAGATTTCAAGCGTTTCAGGGAGATTGCAGACAAGGTAGACGCAGTGCTCATGGTTGATATGGCTCATATCGCAGGTCTTGTAGCTGCAGGACTTCATCCAAGCCCAATCCCATATGCACATGTTACCACAACCACTACACACAAGACTCTCCGTGGACCTCGTGGAGGAATGATCCTCTGTAGCCAGGAGATGCAGGATAAGTACAATTTCAACAAGGCTATTTTCCCTGGAATCCAGGGTGGACCTCTCATGCACGTTATCGCTGCAAAGGCAGTCTGCTTCAAGGAGGCATTACAGCCTGAGTTCAAGGAGTATCAGAAGCAGATTGTAAAGAATGCACAGGCACTTTGCAAGGGTCTTCAGAGCCGTGGCATCAAGATTGTATCAGACGGCACAGACAACCACCTCATGCTTGTAGACCTAACTCCGTTTGGTCTCACAGGAAAGTCTATCGAGAAGCTTCTCGATGCGGCTCATATCACAGCCAACAAGAATACTATTCCTAACGACCCACAGAAGCCATTTGTCACAAGCGGTATCCGTCTCGGAACACCTGCTGCCACATCAAGAGGCTTAAAGGAGGATGATTTCGACAAGGTTGCAGAGGCAATCGCCATGATCATCAAAGAGGGCGAGAGCGCAGTTGAGCCTGCAAAGGCTATCATTAAGACACTTACTGACAAGTATCCTCTTGCATTTTAAGGGTTTTCAGAGTAAAATGTTATAAGTTATAAAAACATAATACTTTGGAGGAATTATGATAGACTTAAAGTTTTTAAGAGAGAATCCGGATCTCGTAAAAGAAAATATTAAAAAGAAATTCCAGGACCACAAGCTTCCGCTCGTTGATGAAGTAATCGAGTATGACAAGAAGGCCAGAGAAGCACAGCAGGAGGCTGATGATCTTCGTGCAAAGAAGAATCAGGTTTCTAAGCAGATTGGTGCTCTTATGGCACAGGGCAAGAAGGAAGAGGCTGAGGCTGTAAAGGCTGAGGTAGCACAGATTTCAAAGCGCCTCACAGAGCTTGAGCCGCTCGAGAAGGAGTATCAGGACAAGGTGCTTGAGGATATGATGAAGATTCCAAACATCATCGATCCATCAGTTCCAATCGGAAAGGATGATACCTTCAACGTGGAGAACGAGAAGTTTGGCGAGCCTGTTGTTCCTGATTTCGAGATTCCTTATCATACAGATATCATGGAGAGATTTGACGGAATAGACCTCGATGCAGCAGGAAAGGTTGCAGGAAACGGTTTCTATTATCTGATGGGAGATATCGCACGTCTTCACTCAGCCATGACAGCATATGCACGTGACTTCATGATTGGAAAGGGCTTTACATACTGTATCCCACCATTCATGATCCGTTCAAATGTCGTAACAGGAGTTATGAGCTTTGAGGAGATGGATGCCATGATGTACAAGATTGAGGGAGAGGATCTCTACCTCATCGGCACATCTGAGCACTCAATGATCGGTAAGTTCATCGATACAATAAACGATGAGTCAAAGCTTCCATACACACTCACAAGCTACTCACCTTGCTTCCGTAAGGAAAAGGGTGCACACGGCATCGAGGAGAGAGGTGTTTACCGTATCCACCAGTTTGAGAAGCAGGAGATGATTGTTGTCTGCAAGCCAGAGGAGTCAAAGGAATGGTATGAGAAGATGTGGAAGTACACAGTAGAGCTTTTCAGAAGTCTCGATGTGCCTGTCCGTACTCTCGAGTGCTGTTCAGGAGACCTCGCAGATCTCAAGGTTAAGTCATGCGACGTAGAGGCATGGTCACCAAGACAGAAGAAGTACTTCGAGGTTGGAAGCTGCTCTAACTTAGGCGATGCACAGGCAAGACGTCTCAAGATTCGTGTGAAGGGCGAGGATGGCAAGAAGTACTTTGCACATACTCTTAACAACACAGTTGTTGCTCCACCACGTATGCTTATCGCATTCCTTGAGAACAACCTGAATGCAGATGGCTCTGTAAATATCCCTAAGGCACTTCAGCCATACATGGGTGGTACAGAGAAGCTTATTCCGAAGCACTAATTTTTGAAATAAATTAGTTCATGTAGATAATTTAATACATGTAAATATAACAGCCGTAGCTGCGATTGAAAAAGAAATCGCGGTTACGGCTGTTTTGTTTTTCTTATACAGAAGTTCAGGTAAGGGAAGATTTCTAATGAATTTACAGGGAAGAAAATCCCTTACCAAAAACTTCACTGGTGCTCATCACAGACATAAAAGCATGCAGCTTATTCTGATGTATGAAGCTTCTAAGCTCTATGGCCTGCTTCTTTGTAAGAGTGCTGAAAACGATATAGTTTGGTTCTCCGGTGTAGGCGCCTCGTGCCTCCACATAGGTGGCACTTTTTCCGAGAACATTTATAATATAATCACATATCACATTTTTGTCATCGCAGATAAGCATTATGGATTTCCTGAGCATTATGTTTTCGATGATAGCATCAATCATAAATGATTTCACAACAAGTCCGACAAATGAATACAGAGCAGTCTTTATGTCAAACACAAAGCAGGCAATGATAATCATGACGAGGTCAGTGAGAAATAAAGCCATGCCGATATTTTCAACATGGGCATATTTTTTTACAATCATGGCGATGACATCGGTTCCGCCACTTGAAGCCCCCACATAGAAAAGCAGTGCAGATGCGATTGCAGGAAGCGCGATGGCAAAAATCAGCTCAAGCATTGGCTCGTTTGAGAGCGGATGAGTGAGTGGGTCAAGCTTTTCAAGCACCAGAAGCTCAACAGACAAAAGAACTGTGGCATAGGTGGTCTTAATAGCAAAGCCTTTGCCGAGAAAGAAAAAGCCCACTACAAGCAGGAGCATATTCACAATAGTAGAAAACATACTTGCTGAGAGCGGTGTAATCTTTGCAAAAACAACTGCAGCACCGGTTACGCCACCGAAGGTGAAGTTGTTTGGGAACTTGAAATAGTATACACCGATTGCCATGATGGTGATACTGAGTGTCATTATCAGAAAATTTTTTATCTGTTTAAGCATTTGTTGTTCTCCTTTATGATCTGACAGCTTATAAGGTATTTATTTCAGTGCTGTGTATCATAGCTTTCTTTTGTATTATTAATCGTTCAAATCTTAATATTAATTGTATGGATAGTGTAGGACGATGAATGTCTGATGTCAATATAATCCGTGAAATAAATTATAAGTATTATTTCTATAAAAGATATATTATATT
>ERZ1026776.2149-NODE-2149-length-10175-cov-79.793083_pt1 | contig 10175 bp, 10 predicted proteins | sample MGYA00380125_ERZ1026776 | MGnify/ENA primary metagenome ERZ1026776 (study PRJEB33269, sample SAMEA4719761) | human gut metagenome | biome: human-associated habitat; feature: organic feature; material: feces | place: Cameroon | collected 2013-10 ... | reverse complement strand
ATTTTATGTTCTCGCTGCAAAGATACGCTTTTCTTTCGTAACTTCCAAGAAATTACCAAGAAAAAATTCTCTAATTCTCTAATTCTTGACTTAAAAAACGAATCAAGCACTTGAGTATTTTAAAAGTCAAGAATTTAAGAATTTTCATTCTTGTTTGATGAATGCAGAAAAAATTCTCTAATTCTTAAATTCTTGATAAAAATGATAATAGCTAATTGATAATGTCTGCGGCATAATTCTTCCGCAACTTGCGGAAGATTTCGTAGTAGGCACATATAGTAAAGATATTCAGCGAGTTGGAGATAAAAAACAAAATCGTCTACACGGTGTAGACGATTTCAAAATTCTATTCTTTATTCCATGGTTTCATCATCAACGTATCATCGACAAATGCAAGGATGATGTGAACAAAGAGAACTTATCCATAGCAGAAATGAGCGGCAAGAAACTCGACTGGTTCCGCAAGGTCTGTGCAGCGGTACTTTAGATACCTTGCGCCCACACGCCCTGAAGGGGCAGAAGCTCCTAGCCCAGGATAACACCCTGGGTATAAGCGCAATCACCCCTGCGCCCTGTAGGGGCAAAAGCTTTATGTTTTGTCTGGAGTTTTAAATCTTTTGCCCTTACAGACCGAAAAGATTTACGTATTTTCTAATATTTCCGCTAAAAAGATTTGCGTATTTTCTAATATTTTTGTATTTTTGCACCGCCAAAAGGCATAAAATCAAGAAGTTAAAGATTTCGTAAACGAAAGAGTCGCCATGTACCCGTTGGATTACGAAGAATTTCGTTGGGCGATGGGAGATACGGTATCAATTCCTTTGCTCAAGCAATTCTTTGATAAACGGCTGATGCTAGGCCAAGCTCATCGAACAAAGATGAGGGAACTTCGTCTATATATGCTTGTTGGTGGTATGCCTCAAGCTGTAAATGAGTATTTGGAGACAAATAATCTCAGTATGGTAGATTTGGTAAAGCGGGATATCATTCGTTTGTATCTAGATGATTTTCAAAAGATAGATCCCTCTCGCAGAATAGAACAGTTATTCTTGAATATTCCTGCCCAGTTGAATCAGAATAGTAATCGATATAAACCTTATTCTGTTGTGGGAAGTGTGGATACGGACAAACTCCAAGGACTACTTCGAGAGATGGAAGATAGTAAGACTGTTTTGTTTGTTTATCATTCCAATGATCCCAATGTAGGGATGTCATTGCATCAAGACAATTCAAAGTTTAAACTGTTTTGTGCAGATACAGGTTTGTTTGTGACTTTGGCGTTTTGGGATAAGTCGTTTACGGAGAACGTGATTTATGAGAAACTGTTGAGTGACAAACTTTCTGCCAATCTGGGCTATATTTACGAGAATCTGGTAGCCCAAATGTTGACGGCGAATGGTAACAAGTTGTTTTATTATTCGTGGGCTAAAGATGCAACGCATAATTACGAGATTGATTTTCTTTTGTCTCGTGGAGCCAAGATTTGTCCGATAGAGGTGAAGTCATCTGGCTATAAAACTCATGCGTCGCTAGATGCCTTTTGCGATAAATACTCTAAGGTGGTGTCACAACGCTACTTGTTGTATACTAAGGATTTGACGAACGATGGCAATACCTTATTGCTGCCATTCTATATGATTCCACTCATTTGATGGTAATATTCTTACGAAGATTTTTGGCAATAGGCCCACTCCATAGAAGATCTCCCGGAGGATTATCTCCCTACCGAAGATTCTTATTATGAATTTGAGCCAGAAGATGTGAACAAAGAGAACTTATCCATAGCAGAAATGAGCGGCAAGAAACTCGACTGGTTCCGCAAGGTCTGTGCAGCGGTACTTTAGATACCTTGTGCCCCACACGGGCTGAAGGCCCAGAAGCTCCTAGCCCAGGGTAACACCCTGGGTATAAGCGCATTTTGCCTTAATTCTTAATAATTCTTCTTCTGAAAGGCCTGTATATCTCGCGATTTTATCAACAGGTTCATTTTCCATCAGCATATTCTTAGCTACTTCAATTTTAGCCTCTATGATAGCTCCTTTATAAGCTGCAATATGGTCACGCATCACCTTGATTGCATCATCATATTTCTCTTGATCTTCCTTGCAGAGTACAGTAATGTCCTCTATCGCAGCAAGTTTCTGGAAGAGTTCATTTCCTGCCAAAGAAGGTATTTTGTCCAATATACTCATATTATTTAAAACAAAAAATCAACAAGCCTTACGACATCAACTTTTGGGAAAGGAATCGTTTTCAACACATCATAATGATGGTCATTGGTAACAATACATTTGGCATGCGCTGCGATTGCACAATCTACGAATTTATTATCATCCTTATCAGCCTCTATCAGATTGAAATTATAAAAAGGAGTTATCATCTCTGTAAATTTGCTATTCAGAATAGTTTTAATAACATATTCTGCTGCAGCATATCCCATCAGTTTTTGCATTATCTCAACATACTCTTCAATAATTTCATTAGAGACACAAAGAGTATTTTCACCACGAACAAAACTATCCCATAAGGAATGATATTTGCTTCGTGGCGAAACAATCTGTATAAGACAATTCGTATCTAAAACCAAGCGACTCATGACATTTCCAATTTATGCAAATCCATATTATTGATTTCGTCAAGTCTTTTCTGGTCGAGCACACCCGAATCCCAAAGTTCATTCAGAGAATCATCCATTTTCTTTGAATAATAAGAATACAACAATTCTTTCAATTCTTCCAAACCTTTCTGAGAATCATCTACTTGAAACATTTGCAAGAGGTGTACTTGTGTACTGTTTAATACCGTTGCTGCCATAACCTTTACATTAAAACGTTCTACATTTTTCTGCAAATTTACATTTTTCCTTTGAAAACACAAAAGAAAAAGCCCAAAAACTTGCAGAAAAGAGAAATATTTCTTATTTTTGCAGCAAAATAAACTGTAGAAATATGACAACTGAAGAACAATATAAAAATTTCATTAAGAATTGCACTACCTCACCAAAAAGTGTCAACAACTATAGTGACTTTAAGCGCATCAATGAAACTGTAGCCAAAATCAAAGGAGTTGATTCCTTTGATATCTACTCTTGTGTACATACCAAAGAGCTACAAGACATCATTGATTCACTTAACAACAATGAAGAATTCAAGCAATATGAGAAGACAGGTAGTTACCAGTATTCTAACGCATTAAAGACATACATGCATTTTCTATGCGCTAAGGAAATTTTCTCAAACGAAGCGAAAAAGGTAAAACTCCCTTCAAATCTTACTCTTCAGCAGATTTACTATGGTGCTCCTGGCACAGGCAAATCAAAGACCATCAAGGACTTGACTTTCGGGGAGAGCGTGATTCGTACTACATTCCATCCCGACTCAGATTACGCCTCTTTTGTGGGCACCTATAAGCCTATCACAGAAGAAATTACGCTGCGCGATTGCTATGGCAAAAAGGTAATCGATGAAGAAACAGATGAAGTAGTAAAGGAAGAAAGAATTGCTTACAAATTCATTCCTCAGGCTTTTCTCGAAGCCTATGTTGAAGCGTGGAAGAAACTAGGCTCCAGCAAGAAGCAATTTCTCATTATCGAGGAAATAAACCGAGGCAATTGTGCCCAAATCTTTGGTGATCTGTTCCAATTGCTCGACCGAAACGAATATGGTTTTTCTGATTATCCTATCGTAGCAGACAAGGATATGCAGAAATATCTTGAAAAGGAATTTGAAGGATGGGAGATTACGAATAAAGACGAAATCAACCAGCTCTATGGCGAAGCCAATATGGTAAACCTCATCATGAAGGGAGAGCGCCTTGTTCTGCCTTCAAACCTCTATATTTGGGCTACAATGAACACCAGCGACCAGAGCCTCTTCCCTATCGACTCAGCCTTTAAGCGCCGCTGGGATTGGAAGTATGTGCCTATTCGCGAAGGTCGTGACAAAGAAACCAACGCTCCTCTCAACTGGTACATCAACACGGGAGATAAGCAGTACAAATGGTGGTCATTTATCAGCAAGGTTAATGAGCTAATTGGTTCACTTACCAATTCAGAAGACAAGAAGCTCGGCTATTTCTTCTGCAAGGCAAAGGATGGCGAAATCGATGCAGACTTATTTGTAAGCAAGGTTATCTTCTATCTCTGGAATGATGTGTTTAAGGACTATGGTTTCGATGACAAGGACTTTCAGGATGAAGAAGGCAAGATTCTGTCTTTTGATAGATTCTATCAGGATGTCAACGGCAAGACTAATGTTGATATTGCTATCGTTAAGCAGTTCTTGGAGAATTTGGGAGTAGAGGAATACTATTCTGATGAAAGAGAAGAAGAGGAGGATATTGATACTGAAGAAGAAGGAAAAAATAATGGCAAAAACAACTATTTTAAATATACTATAAACGGTTCTTCTCAGCAATATGCCAAACGAATTCTTGCAGCAAAACTAGTAGAGGAATATATCAAAATGAATCCTGATTTATCTCCTGAACAAGTTGTTAACAACTGGAAATCTTTAGGAAATATAGTACCACACTTCGTTGAAACTGAAGAAGAATTTAAGAGCAGAACCGATAAACCAAGAGTTGAAAAAATCAAATGCCAAAACGGCTATGTTTATGTTTCGAATAACGGTTGGGGAGGTATAGCTAAAATGCATGAACTTATGGATGCAGTAAATAAACAGAATTGGAATCTTTACATCCAAGAAATAAAGAGATAATGAGAATCCTCATAGAAGAACATCAGTATCAGGCTGAACAGATTAGGGATGTCCTGCACGGCATTGACGCCATGCAGGACATTGATGGCAACGTCAGCATCAACTACGTTGGGTATTACTACAATACCCAGCTCAACGATTGCGTCTTTATTTTGCCGAAAGTACTGCTCGAAGATACCCCAGAGGGCGAAAGAGTATTCGGTAAATACGCCCCGGAAACCATCGTCAACCTGAACCAGAACAACCCACTCTCTCAACAGGAGAAAGACTTCATCTATGAGTTCTCTGTCTGGATTTACCGCACCATAGAGGTTTACAACAATACCACCAGAAACGGCATTGTCTATCACCAGAAAATAGCGTGCCTCGGTAAAAGTAACAGACAAATCAATAACACATTCCTCGATATTCTGCTGGCTCTCATCGACTTCAACAAGCATAACCAGGATTTCATCTTCTTCATTCTGAAGAACATCCATTCCGGTTACAACCGCATTCATTGGTCAAAGACCATAGCCACCACGAGGGCCATCATCAGCAAAAACAGTCCTGTTTATACCCATCCTGTCAACAGGAAAAAGCAGATCAACTTTGATGAAGAACTCTTGATTATCTTCTATTCCATCCTGAATTATATCAGCGAAAGATACGGCTTCGCCAATCATATCAACTGCAATTTTCAGCTGATAACAGGCTATCGTTTTGAGACCTATCTGGATGGACTGGGAAAGACAAGACTGCTCCAGATTAAATACAAGTACTTCTCTGACAAGGCATTACGCCTCTGGCAACTATGCTACGATTTCTTTGATAATGCCAAGCGTATGAATATCCAGAAGGAACGCAAAGAGTATCTTCTGGTTAAGAGTTTCAATATCGTTTTCGAGGCTATTATTGATGAACTTCTAGGCGAGAAGAACATTCCAGCCGGACTGAAAGAACAGGCTGACGGCAAGCGCATAGACCATCTGTACAGCTACCAGAACCTGATTACAACAAGAAATCAGGAGCCAGTTTATTACATCGGCGACAGCAAGTATTACAAGTTAGGTCATTCCATCGGCAAAGAATCTGTGTATAAGCAGTTTACGTACGCCAGAAACATCATCCAGTGGAACCTGAACCTCTTTATGAACGACGATAAGGACGATGAAGAACTGCAATACGACAAGCGAAATTTTGGCAACGTGCCCAAGCTTCGCGATGACCTGACGGAAGGCTACAACATCATTCCGAACTTCTTCATCAGCGCAAAAATGGCAGAGAATCTCTCTTTCTCAGACCAGATTTCGTCAACCGACAGGGAAAAGAAGTGCTTCAACACCCAGCATTTCAACGACCGCCTGTTCGACCGCGACACCCTTCTCGTCTTCCATTACGACGTCAACTTCCTCTATGTAGTATCTCTGTATGCCCGTCATAACGAGCACCAGAAATTCGCCTGGAAGAACCGGGTTCGCAAAATGTTCCGTGATGAAATCCAGAAGATGCTGGACGAAAGATACGACTTCTATCGCCTCACGCCGAAAGAAGATACACAAGTAGAAGAATTCGTCAGCCGGAATTTCAGAAAGCTTATCGGCAAGATATTCTCTCCAACGAAATCCAATGATTATCTGATACTTGCGTTCGAGAAAGAAGATTCCAACGAGGAGCAGAAAGAAGCTATCATAAACGATGTTAAGGAGAAATTCTATATAGATAAATTTGCTTTATCAGATGATGAAGAGAAAAAATAGCAGGTACGCAAGTCCTTCAGGCGTTCTTTGCCACCTGACTGGCTTGAGTTTCCCTTTTATCTTACAAAAAGACTTTTTTTTCGCATATTTTTCAGATATAATTTGGTGCTTTCAGAGAAAAAGTGTACTTTTGTGGGAGATATTTAATTAAAGGAGAAGATTATGGCAACATTAACAATAGATAATCAGATGGTAAGTCCATTAGATGCGTTATGGACACTTTTTAAAAGTCAGCCCAAAGCTGTTCGTAGTGCTTTTACCCAGCGCTTATTACAGGAGGATGTAGATGCAGAAGCGATGCGACAGAGATTGGTGGTAAAGGAAAGTCTGACACAGGCTTTTAAAGAACTCCGTGAGGCAGAAGCTTCAGGAGCCGAACTTCCTGATGCCCGTAATTTATTTAAATAAATGAAGGTCGAATTTCATTATCTCCCTGAATTTGAGCGGAGAGCCAAAGCCTTAGCAAAGAAATATAAGTCTTTTCGGCAAGACTATGATGATTTCCTGGACTCTTTAGAGGAGGCTCCTTTTCAAGGTACTTCCTTAGGCGGTGGTGTTTATAAGACAAGAATGCAAATCGTTTCTAAAGGAAAAGGGAAAAGTGGAGGTGCCAGAGTTTTGACTTATAATTTGAAAAAGATAGAACCGGATAGAATTTCGATAACATTTCTTTCTATCTTTGATAAAAGTGATATGGAGAATGTCTCTGATTCTTATATTAAGAGCCTAGTAAAGGAGGCAATCTTATAGTCTAACAGAATTGTCTATGGAATCAAAAACGAAATTTATTTTGACCTATGTAGCAGGTATTGTTACGGGTTGCGTATTACTGTTTGTTATAGGCTGCATTATTAATACAGAAAATTCTTCATCTTCATCCCCAGAGGAAGATATTGTTATGTTTGATAATCCACGCAATACTGTACCCGGAAAAGCCTTTAGAGTTATGCAAGTACTTCCTGACGGAAGTGCTTTGGCTAGTGGAGATGATTTTTCTGATGATAATATCGGTATGGTTGTTCTATTTTTGGGAAACGAGGGTACGTCTTTCTATGATAACCAAAAGATTGAAATTCCGAAGGGAAAGGTAGCAAAACAAATTGGAAATTACAGCTATATGTCCCAATCGTATAATGAAAAGACTGTGCCTATAGTGAAAATCATGGATGAGTAATAAGATACCTCAAATATTCAAACAATGGGGAGGTCAGTTTACATGAGACGCATGTAAGACTGCCCGCCCCATTTTGATAGGCTATATTTCCTTTATACCTATTTCCTTCAGATAGTTATAAATACCATCATACCACTCCGGTTTGCGTGTTTCGTCTGGCGGTACACCATGATCGCCATTCGGTACAACTAAAACCATTCCTTGACGGGCACGAGTCAGCAGAACTCGGTATGCGTTAATCTGATATTTCCGATTTATCGGCTTATTGATATTTTGCCATTTGGTTCCACTACGTAACTGATAGTGCTCCCATTTTGTATGGTCTTTATTAAGCCTCAAATCTGCATCCCAAGCAACACAGGCCCAATCAATTTCCAGACCCTGAACCTTAAACTCGGTGAGGGTATCTTCAAGAGCGTTGGAAGAACGGATATCACTTTCGTCTTCTAAGAACCAATGAACAAAATCTGGCTGATAACGCACGTTGATACTGATAGCCTTCAACCTCTCAGCTTTACTACTAGCTAAAAGACCATATCTTTCACTACCTCTAGCATGAGCCTTTAGCCACTGCTTTGCTGTATCTAGCGACCTTGTAAGAACAATTGGATAATTCTGAAGTTCCCTCAACGTCAATGCTGCTTCATCTTTTTGTAGGTTGAGAAGTTGGTGCACAAACATACTCACTTTTTCTGCACGGAAAGAACGCATACTTACAGATAAATGCAACGATTGTTCAACATGAATCTGGCTGTTGTCTATGTCTAATAATTCCAAAGCCTTACCGTCAGCATACTCTTTTTCAGTGAGCATATTGCTCATATATACATGCCAATCGCTAAAACTCCTGTTAAGAGAAGCAATCCATTCTGAGATACCTGCTTCACCCTTGTTAATCTCTTGACCACCACCAATCAAGCAAACAACCAATCCCCAATCTGTTTGTCTATCCATACAAGACATCAAGTATTCAGGCTCACTATAAGGAAAATCTTTGATAGATTTCTTTTCTTTCATAAAGCGAGCTAATTCTTCTTTTGTCCATGCACGCTGAGCTTCATCAAAGATGGCAACGTGTTCAGTAGGGATATAGGACTTATCAGTATGACTCAGGAAATAGCCTTCAATAGGAACTATTTTCCCATTTTTCACTTCAGTTCCGTTAAGGTAAAAGTCCCGATAATGATGAATCATCTGGATAAAAGCCTTCACTTTACTCTTTGCTTCTGCCTTGGTACAACGCTCACCTTTTTCCTTACATCTCCTCACATAATCGCGCGTAAGAGCTTCCTGCAAGACTTCTACCAGAGGAAAGTTACCAGACAGGTATACCGCTTTTTCATTCTGCTCAAACTGGCTGATAGCTGTCTGTAATCCAATAAGAGTTTTCCCTGCTCCTGGTACTCCTGTAACGAAACAGATTGCTTTCTGTTTCTTTTCACGACATTCGTTGATAATATTCTCCAAACATTTTGAGGTAGCATCAATATCACCGTCATGTTTGGTAATATCCTCTACAGTATTTTCTTCATAGAGCGCAATCGCTGCTTCGATAATCGTAGGTGTTGGCTCATAGCCGCTCTTGGCCCAAAAATTATCTCTATCAGCCGAGAATACAACCTCTTCTCCTATTTCCGCTAAAACGTTATCTATCGCATTTTGCAATTGTTTTCCGTTTACTTGCATTGGCTTATAAACAAGGTCCTCAAAATGAGACAAATCCATCACGCAATGCTTATCTTTTTCTGAAGGTGCAACAAGAATCGGAATCATCTTGCGACAGCAACATCCTTCCTGAAAGTTTTTTAAGTCTAGAGCATAGTCCCAAACCTGAATGTAGGCATCTCGTGTAAACTTTGACTCTGCAGTTTTAAACTCGAGTACAAACACTATATCATCTATCAGGAGAATAATATCAGCACGCCGTCCCATTCGTGGTATATTGTATTCAAAATACACACTACCACGATCTCTATATTTACCTAAAATAGAACGCATTACTCGTATTTCATCAAGCCACGATCTTTTAGTTTCTTCGTTGATGTCATGCGAATAAGCAAGAGCTAGTTCTCCTACTATAGCTTTTTCCTCTTTTTGCATAAAATCGGAAATTGTATCGCTATAATAATATCTTTTGACAGACATAAGCAATGGCTTTTATTTAATAGTTTGCTTGGAGCAATCAGAATAATCTGTTTGCATCCAAGCAGACAACAAATTAATATGAATAGTTATGAAGTGGATCAACCTTTTCTATAGACCAACCAAGGTTCAATTTTTCATTGATTTCTACCAAAGTATTAAATTTACTTTCGGTATCACTATTGGTGTCAATCCATAGATTTTCATCCACTTTCTTGAATTTTGTCATTTTCTGTTCTTCTTCAGAAAGATGATTCAACATAAAAAATCTTTTTCCTATTCTAAGATTAAGCCCCAAGACTCTATCAGCTCCAGCTAGTTGTACAGCTTTTACCAAAGTTGTTGAAACCTGATTCTCTTGAATAAAGGTACCATCAGAGAATGAAATTCTAATCTTCAGTC
>ERZ1026776.2144-NODE-2144-length-10193-cov-7.019629_pt1 | contig 10193 bp, 6 predicted proteins | sample MGYA00380125_ERZ1026776 | MGnify/ENA primary metagenome ERZ1026776 (study PRJEB33269, sample SAMEA4719761) | human gut metagenome | biome: human-associated habitat; feature: organic feature; material: feces | place: Cameroon | collected 2013-10 ... | reverse complement strand
GAGACAGACTTAAAATATAAAATATAAAATTTATATTTACACGCCAACAATTTCTTCAAAAGTGTTGTAAGAATTACAAAAACGTGATATAGTGTTTATATATAGTATTTTGGTAAGCATTACAATGGGGGGATTATTGTGAAAAGAATCATCAGTATTTTATTAAGTATTTCTCTTGTATTTTCAATCACTATGTCAACTTTTGTAGTAGATGCCGCAACGAAAATTGCTATCTATTATAATGATGCCGAACTTACCGAGACTCTTCATATTACCGAATATGACTCGGCGCAGTTTACAATTCATTGCGATACCGATTTGCCTGCCGGTTCTACGGTTGAGTGGGAGAGTAATATGCCGCTTCTTGCCGATGTTGACGAAAACGGTAAGGTTACGGCTTATGACTATTCAAAAGCCGCAGTAATCAAATATTGGCTTGATAACGAAGTGCGACCTACTCCTATTATAGGTAATGCAACGGCTGACGCTATTGAAAAAGCTTTTGCAAAAGCAGGAATTGACCTTAACGACAGCAATCTTAATACCGACTTGATTGTTGCTATTGTTAAGGGTATTAACCAAACTATGGGTGAACAGCTTGAAAAAATGCTCAATAATATGACCATAACGATTACTGCAAAGCTTTTAAGCGAGGGTGGAAGCGTTCTTGCAACTGACAAGGCAGAAGTTGTTGTTGACCAAAGCTTTGCGGGTAATATTTGGCCTACAGGTGTTCATATTACAAATAAGAAAACCGTGCCTAAAACTGTAGCTGTCGGCAAACAAATTCAGCTTTACGGTGCCGTAACTCCTGTTAGACTTAAACAGGGGGTTAAGTGGAGTGTAGGTAAAACTATTGACACCGAATCGAAAAAGCACGCAACAATCACTTCTGACGGCCTTGTTACATTTACTTCAGCCGGCAGCGTAACTATTCGTGTTAACCCTGAAAGTAATTTGTACGCCGCAGTTTCGGATACTGTTGATTTTACTGTAGTTCCTGCCAAGGAACTTCCCGTTACAGACTTTTCTATCGGCGGAACTCTTGAAATTAAAGAGGGTGAATCTACTCAGCTTTCTGTTGAAAATGTAACTCCGGCCGGTGCTTACACAGGCAGTGTTGAATGGAGCAGTTCGGATACTACAGCCGCAGTTATTACTAAGGATGGTACGGTAACCGCTCTTGACGCAGGTTCAGGTGTTTCATTATCTAAAACCGTTACAATTACTGCAACAATAGACGGCGTTACTAAAACCGCTTCGCTTAAAATTAACAGAAACATTATCGGTGAAACAATCAACGGCGTTGAGATAAAAGGCTATGATAATGTTGCTCTTAATGAAACTAATAAATATACAGCAAATGTTACTCCGTCAAGGCTTAATTCAAACAGCGGCGTAGTACGTGAATGGGGTCTTTACAATACTCAAACGGGTGACCTTGTTCTCGCAACTTCTGATTCTCCTGCAAGCAACGGCTTTGCAACGATAGACACAACCGGTAATCTTATTGCGACGGGTGTCGGAATAATTAAAATGTATGTGAAAGTTACATATAACGGCACTTCTATTGAAGCCGAAAAAACAGTTTCTTCCGGTATACCTATTACGAGTTTTTCCCTTTCAAAAGGCAGCGGATTTACTACAAATGTTTTGACAGGCAGTCGTGATTCTTTCCTCGAAGAGGGTAAAACAGCTAAAATTAATATTACCGATATTTTACCGGCAGACTATGACACTGATTTGCTCAAAAATGCCGTATGGCAAAGTTCAGATCCGTCGGTTGCTTCAGTTGACGCAGAAGGTAATGTTTTCGGTCTTGATTCGGGCGGACTTACTATCTATAATTCAAAATCAGTTACGATTACAGCAATAATCGGTGGCGTTCGTGCATCTATCACATTTAATGTAAGGGGCGCTTCTGTAAATAAACTTGTTAATGCTTCAATAACAGGTAACGATTATGTTGTAAAAGATTTTCCGAGAAGTTATACTTCAATCTTTTCTCCGTCAAGAATTAATGTTAAAAATGTTCACTGGGGTCTTTCAACCGATGACGGAAGCCGTCCGTGGAACTCTGCTTGGAGCAGTACCTCGGGAAATACAGAAAACAGTGTCGCTTCTGTTGATTCAAACGGTAAAGTTACCGGTAAAGCAGCAGGTAAAACAACCTTGTGGCTCTTTGGTAATGAGGGTGTAACTTCTGTTAACGGCTCTTTTGCCGAGGCTTCAAAGGATATTCAGGTTGTGGAAATTTCGCCTAATAATCTCGCCGTTACCGCTCCTGAAAAATACGATTATGTTGAGGGCGATACCAAGCTTGATTTGACCGGTTTAAAAGTTTCTGCAATATATGACCGTTCAAAACTTGCTGAATATTATCCGGATGCTGAGGATTACGGCGATTCTCTTATCAGTGTTGATGTTGACGATTATGAAATCAGCGGTTTTGACCCTACTTTGATTGACAAAGAGCAGTATATTATCGTAACTCTTGTCAGAGCAGGCGAGCAATTCCGTTCAGTATTCCCGATTAAAGTTAATTCAAAAGCTGTTGAATCTATCGATATCACTGCTCCTAAATACGCTTATATTGAGGGTACAAAGGAACTTGATTTGAGCGGACTTCAGGTGTTTGCAAATTACAGCAATGCACCGAGGGAAGAAGTGTTTGACTATAAAGTTGACGATTCTGAAGTTGACTACAATAAATTAAACGAAGAACAAACTGCTAAAGTTATTTATACTCACTACGGTCGCTCTGCCGAAGCTACTTTTCCTATCATTATTTACGGCAAACCTGTAGTCAGTGTTGATACCTCCGGCTACGATGGTTCGTGGACGAGCGGTGATGTTACCTTTACTTTAGACAGTACGAATAAGCTTGACGGCGTTAAATACTATTATAATATCAACGGCGGCGAATGGACTGAAATGAACGGCAATACACTTACCGTATCCGAAAGCACAAATGCCGCATATGCGTTCAAATCTGTTAACAGTGCAGGTATCGAAAGTGATTCAACTCAAAGTTATGCTGTAAAAATAGATAAAACCGTTGCAAGCTTTAATCTTGTTCAAGATGTAACCGAAATTACAAATCAATCTTATTGTGTTAAAATTACCGATTTGCAGGTGGGTATTTCAGGTGTTAAGGCGGTTTACTTAAACGGTGACGCTATTGACAGCCAAAGCGAGTTTACAGTAACTCAAAACGGTGAATATACAGTTAAAGTTGTTTCAAACAGCTTGCTCGAAAGCGAAAAAACTATTAAAATTGAAAATATCGATACCAAAAAACCGACTGTTACAGAAGTAACGGTTGCTCATAAAGATACAAAAGATTTTGCAAGGCTTGTAAACAAAATGACTTTCGGTCTTTTCTTTAACAAAACAACGCAGCTTACAGTTAAAGCAGAGGACGAGGGCGTTGCCGGCGTTGATAGAATTGAATATCGTTTTGTTGATGAAAACAAAACTCCTTTAACCGATTGGGCGGTATACGACGATAACAATAAGCCTTTGCAAGATGCGAACTTTAAGGGCTATGCCGAAGCGAGAGCAGTTGATAAAGCGGGCAATGTTTCCGACAGTAAGTTAAATGACGGTTATGTTATCGATGAGCAAGCCCCTACCGATATTGTCATTACTTCCGAAGCCGGCGAAGAAACTTACGAAAGCGATACCTGGACTTCAAAAGATGTTACAATCAAACTTTCTTCATCTGCTTATTCGGGAATTTACAGATATTACTACAGCGTTAACGGTTCAGACTGGACTGAGATAGACGGTGATACCATTACCGTTAAAAATCAAGGCGAATGGAATTATAAATTTAAAGCTGTTTCATATGCTGATAATGAAACCGTTACTCAAAATGATTTCAAAGTGAAAATCGATAAAACCGAGCCGGTTGTCCGTGTTGATTTTGAGGGTACATTCGGCAGATGGACTGCTGACGGTGTTCAGTTTAGTATGAGCATACTTAATCAGGCAATTTCAGGTGTTCGTTACTATTACAGTACCGACGGCGGTAAATCTTGGATACAAGCCGAGGAGGGTTCGATAATCACTATTGACGAAGATGTTGACGCATCATATATCTTCAAGGCAATTAACGGCGCAGGTGTTGAAAGCAATGTTTCCGACAGCTATCGAGTTATGATTGATACCAAAAAGCCGACTCTTGAATATACGCTTGAAACCGAAGAAAAAACAGATAAGCCTTATAATGTTTTATTTAATATTAACACCGGTCGTTCGGGTCTTAAATCTGTAAGCGTAAACGGTAAAGATATAACAGGTGAAAAGTCATTTGAAGTAAGTGATAACGGCAGATATGTTATTGTTATGACAGCAAATAACGGACTTACTTCTACCGAGGTTATTAATGTAAACAATATTATTGAGCCTGAAAGACCCGTTCTTTATGTTACCCCATCGGGAACACTCGGCAGTCAAACCGATAAAATCGTTACATTCACTCTTTCAACTCCAAACGGCGGAAGTGATGTGGTTTATTATTATAACGACGGCAACGGCTGGGTTCAACTTGACGGCGATACTTATTCTGTTTTAAAAACAGGTGAGCATAAAGTGAAATTTAAGGCGGTCAGCGGTGAACTTGAAAGCTATGAAAGTCCTGAATATACCGCAATTCTCACAACAAGCTATTATAAAATCGTGTTTAAAACGACCGTTCTTGAAGCACAAGGAGCAACCGAGGGAACAACGGCTCTTTCGGGTGTTAAGGTTTATGTTAACGATGAACTTGTCGGTACAACAAATGATAGCGGCGAAGCTGAGTGTATTCTTAAAGAGGGCGAATATAATCTTCTTCTCGATAACGGTACATTCAACAGAAGTGAAATAATAAATGTTACCGATGACAAAACGCTTAATATGCCTATGGTAGCAGTTGACCTTAACAAAGACGGCTTTGTTAACGCAAAAGACTTCTCAATGATAAAAAAGCTTGATAATGCAGAAACTTCATCGCTTTACAGCAAGATATTTAAAAATTTCATTAATGTAAGCGAAAGTAAGTTTGCGTATTCAACAACCGATTAAAATCAAAGATGCTGTAAAAAACAGTCTAAAAAAAGATGACTGCAAGAACTCCGAAAGGAGATGCTTGCAGTCATTTTTTTGGTATAATTGAGTTGATGAGTACGCTTCAAGTAAAAATCTTTCTCTCAATATTTCGACATTTGGTAGTGAACAAGTCGATATGCTATCCTCGTACTTATTTAACTATAAACATCAAAATTTATTGAATATCAGTATAATTCTAATGTATAAAGTCATTCATATAAGTCATTTATATCTTCACAATCATCAATTTTATCTAACCAATACATACCAAGCACTTTAGGCCATTGGTTTGTATTGTATATAGTTGTTGCATTTATATTACCCATATGGCAATGAAAATGTCTAAATTGACCTAAAATTAACGATAATCTGTTATACTCACACCCTTCGGGTTTTTCATATAAATCCTCATCACTTAACGAGTTTAAATATTCCATTATTTTCTCTTTGATTTTTTCAAAATAATCAATTAACATTTCTCGTGATAATACCTTTTGATTATCATAATCATCAAGACTATTTAAATTTGGTTCATGGAAATCCGGTTCAGTATATACTTCGGGATTGATATACCATTGATCCAAAGAATGTAAAGTATGGTACACATGTTTCCATATTGGCATATCGCATAATATCAAATCCATATCGCATGTTTTTAAAGTAATCGAAAAATTATAAAACATTAAATTCGTATGCTCAATAATAGTATTTATTAAAACGTCATTCATAAATTATCTCCAATCTTATTAATGTAAATACCATTGTGTGATTTTTTATTTCTCTATTTCAGTTGGCAATTTTAATTGATTATTCATAGTATCTAATTTTTCTATACTTTTGTTTCCTATCAAAGTTTTCAACTGAGATATTGCCATATTATGCAATAATGTTAACCGTTCTATTTGTGAAATGCCTTGATCAATTAACATAGCATTAGTATTTTCTAAATTTGCAAGAATTAACAATTCTTCTATTGAAGCATAATCACGCACATTTCCTTTTTTATCTGGATTTTTAGTCCTCCATTCTGCAGCAGTAAATCCAAACAAAGCTTTATTAAGAACATCCGCTTCACTTGCATATATAAAGCCTTGTTGGTTTTGAGGAATACTTTCCGGAATCAAATTGTACTTAATTGCATCAGTATGTATTCTATAATTTGTTTTCGCAATGATTCTTCTAACATCCCACTCAAGTGCAAGCTTATGACTTTCATCTTGTTTTAATCGCTGATAGTCTTTGATAACATATAATTTAAATTCCGGCGATACCCATGATGCAAATTCAAAAGCGATATCTTTATGTGCAAATGTACCTCCACCGTATCTACCGGATTTAGATCTAATACCTATAGCGTTTGTATTTTTTATCCATTTTTGAGGTGTTAAAACAAAAGAGTTAGAACCAGCCTCCGTTTTAAACTGGTCGAATTCGACCAGTTTAAAATTTGGATTGTTTAATTGCTCCCATAAACCTAAAAATTCTATGGTGCTTCTAACTCTTAACCAATTTTTCACAACATCCGCCGGGAATTCAGGATTCTTATATCTTGCAATATCTGTAAGCGAAATATAATCTTCTTCATTTGGCTTACTGATAACAGCAATATCAATATTATTTGCAGTAATTTTACTTTCCATATTCATCCATCCACATCACAAATATTAACACATTTAGTATAACATATATCGATACAAAAAACATATAAATCAAAATTGCTCAAGACTTCTTAACAATGGCTATGTCAAAAAAATTACTTATATTCATTGTAACCTTATCATAGACGAGTGATGAGCTGCTGCCGCTGTTTTTAGTAATAGTTCCAAGTAACCTTTTTTGCGTCAAGCGTTATTTGGGACATACCATATTTATTATATTTTTTATACTTGCCTTTTTTATCAAAATACACACAGAGTTCGATTTTAAATTCACCATATGTCGCCGAGCACGAAACAAACGATGATGAAGTTGCAATGTTAATCATATTGACAAAATTTTCTCGATTAAGGCTCAACCCTTTGAATTTACCTTTATTGTTAATTGAACTTATAAGTTCAAAATAATTAAACGGCTCTTCGTTCATCTCAACCGTCATATCGCAATGCTTGAAGTCTTTGTATTTTTCAAAAAATTCCTCGTCATAATCATCCTTAAAAAGCTCAATGTCAAAAGTGAAAACAAATTTATTATCTTCATTCCTGACACTTCTCAGCTTTTGGTCGTGCAAAACACCGTAGGGATAATCAATGCTTTCCATATCAAATACCGTTTCCATTTTATCACCTCTTGATTTGATTATAATATATACATATAACGAAATCAATAAAAAACATATTGCAATCATCATTCCCTATATGCTATAATATAATCGAATGATTGATTAATAAATAAAATATACAAGGAAATGATAAAATGAGAACGAGAAACGAAAAGCAATATTTTGCCAAAAAGATTGAAATTATGGAAAAGGCATTTGACTGCTTTGCCGAAAACGGACTACATTCGGTCGGTATTCGTGGAATTGCCGAAGCCTGCGATTGCACATCGGCAACGCTTTATCAATATTTTGACGATTTGGACGATTTAATCATTCAGTCAACTGCGTACTGTATGGCTAAGGTTGAGGATGATTTTATGCAAATCGCACCGACAGATGCAAAGGATGTTATGCGATTTATTGAAGAAGTACCGTATTGGACAGCTGAAAAGCACGGCAAAAAATACAGGCTTATGTACCAAGTATACACTCACCCAAAATATATTGAGCATGGAAAAAAGTTTTTTGAAGGCGTAAACGAAAGATACACTGCATATGCAAAATCGTTGGAGGCAAAAATAGGAATACCTTATAAAATCACAACCGGGCTTATTTTCATTATTGTCAGAGCCGGCGTGCACTATGCAATGTTTGAGGACGAATATTATTTAAAATCACAAATGGAGGTGCTAAAGCAAAGCGTTATTTTGTTTATGGAAAAATACAAAATCGATTATTTGAAAGGGGAAAATTAAATGAAAAAGAAAATAATCAGCATTGTTGTTGCGATATGCTTGGTTATCGCCACTGTTCCTACCATAGTTTTTGCAAGCAACAGTCAAAGCACATCACCTATCAAAATAAGAGTTGCTCCAAGTGAGCACGAAAAACCGGGTTGGAATGTTGAATGGAGCGAGAGTTTTGAGCAGGGCATACCGTCAACATGGCAAAATATTGACAAAGACGGTGACGGTTTCAAGTGGTGGAAAGTAAAAGAAGAAATAAGTTTTGAAAATATCGATAATTCAACGCACCATGGTAATGAATCAATCCATTCAAATTCTTTTTTAAGATACCGTGGATACAATAAACAAGCATTAGAGCCTAACAACTGGCTGATTTTACCCGAACAAAATCTGAGTGAGAAAAAAATTTATTCACTTACTTTTGATATTGTAGCATTTGACGGAAAGTATCTTAAAGATAAAATCGGTATATATATTTCGACCGACGGCGGAAACAGCTACACCCAGCTCGGTGATGATTTTGATTTCACTCAAAGTGAACTTGGCAACAGCCCGGATGTCAGGGATGTTTGGCAAGAAGTAGAAGTTGACTTGTCTGCTTATTCAGGTAAAAAAGTCAGCATTGCAATAGTTCACCATAATTCCCGTGATGAATATATGGTGGTTATGGACTGTATGTATATGTGGAGCATTAATAAGCACATCATGCACTGTGTATGCGGCGGCAACACTGACTTTAACGGTCACGACACGCATAAAAATATTGAATGGACCAAGTGGAACAGCACAGATTCTTTGCCTACCGCTTCGGGAAATTATTACCTTGCAAACGACATTAATCTTGCTACAGCACAGACTGTAAGCAATGATATAAACATTTGCCTAAACGGAAAAACGATAAAAAGCAACACAAGTAATTATGCAATTACGGTTAAAAACAATGCGTCCCTTACAATTACTGATTGCTTAGACAGCGGCAAGCTTGAATGTTCGATTAAAAACTACGGTTCATTTAATATGTACGCAGGCACGCTTCAAAGCGGATATGAGCTTTATACAGAACCTGATTCAAAAATGGAACTCAGCGGCAATTCAAAATTCATCGGCGATGTTATTTCAAAAGGAAACGCAGAAACTAAAATTGGCGGCAACTCTGAATTTCAAGGTATGCTTCTTGTTACAGAATTGACAAGCGACAGCCGTGCATATATCGGCGGAAATGCAAAAATCACAGGCAAAATTCAAATTTCACTGCCACAGGAAAATGCCAAAATTGAAATAAAAGACAATATGATAATTGACGGTGATATTGAGTTTGATTACTTCACGCTTAATAGCAATATTGTCTGCAACGGCAATATAATCAGCGGTATTTTTAAAGGAAACGTTGAAAACAACGGCACAATAACAGGCGGAACATTCTATGGCAATGTTTCGGGAAACGGAACGATAGCCGACAGCGCAAAGGTTAAAGTAACGCTTGATTTAGACGGCGGAAACGGTAACGATAAAAAATATATTTTGAGAGGTCAAAAGTTAACATTGCCTACGCCTACAAAAGACGGTTATACTTTTGACGGCTGGTTTAACGGTGAAAATGAATACGATTTTTCTTTACCTGTTTTTTCAACGCTTAGCTTGACTGCTCACTGGGTTAAAAATCCGACTCCGCCTACTACCGAGCCGCCTACTACCAAGCCGCCGACAACTCAACCGACAACAGAATCAACAACTCAGCAAACAACGCAATTAACAACAGAATCAACAACGCAGTCAACAATAAAAAACATTTCGGATAAAAATGTTAACGCTGTCACCGATTACAACGAAAATCACAACACAACCGTAAAATCAACTAAAAAGAAAAACAAATCAAAAACTTCACCGAATACGGGCAACAACATGGCACTCGTAACCTCAGCTGCCGTTGCCACCCTCCTTGCCCTTGCTTTTGTGATAACCAAAAAGAAAAAAGATGACTGATTTTGCAATTATTCTATAATTTTATTTTGAGTTAAAATTCAGGGAACAATTCACCCTAATTTTAACATTGCTCTTGTTTTATATAATTTTTCTTGGTATAATAAGTTAAAAGT
>ERZ1026776.2143-NODE-2143-length-10195-cov-5.144970_pt1 | contig 10195 bp, 9 predicted proteins | sample MGYA00380125_ERZ1026776 | MGnify/ENA primary metagenome ERZ1026776 (study PRJEB33269, sample SAMEA4719761) | human gut metagenome | biome: human-associated habitat; feature: organic feature; material: feces | place: Cameroon | collected 2013-10 ... | reverse complement strand
TTGTCAAACCGGTCAACTGATGCAACTAATTTTTTACACATTACTAAATGGTTCTAAATCGCAAACATTTGAGCCATTCTTCTTGAAAGCTGCATATAGCTTGGTAAACTTAATTATTATCTCCGAATCCAATTCCAAAATACCGTCACGGAACTTCTCATAAAGTGTCCGGATATCCTCCGGAATGTTCTTGAACAGTGTGTCTTCCGAATAAGGCACGGTTTTGCTGATAACCTCTTTCACATTGTTTGAAGATTTCATCAATGGCGAGATGCTCACAGCGTGCTTTGATTTGCCAATAGGGCTGAACATCAATGTGTCATTAGCATAACGGCGAACTTCCCAAAGCTCAATAGAGAGGTCTTTGAAGTCGGTTGCCATTTTCTGCTTCTCGCTGAATTCCCGGCAGATGAATATGATTCGGGACTGGGACCAATCGAAATTGCTCTTGCTAAAGTTGGTTTTCTTTGCGTTGTTGTATGCCAACACTCACTCCGCTTGATTCTTCAACATCTGATTGAGATAAGATACACCTTGATCAAAGATGCTGGTCGAAGAATCCTTCTTATACTCAATGATGACGAAGGAATTCGTAGTGGAATCATAGGCCAGCGTATCAAAACGCACATCTTGAACGGTAAGTTCGGTCTGAACGTATTCCAAATCAAGAAGCTGCTTGAGGTTCGCTTCTACAAGTGTTTGAATATCTTTTTCCAGTTTGAAGGGCTTCTCCTTAACTGCGGTTAGCTTTCCACTTATGTGTTGATACAAAGGCATCTTGATGAGTTTTTAACGCAAATACAAATATAATGGTTTTCTGGCTCACCCGCAAAGTTCCGTTGGAGGTTACCCAAAGATGGCGCATAGCCTGAACTTGAAGAAGTACAGGTCAGACACTCTCCTAAGCAGAGCCTGAAGCCTTTGATTTTCGAGTTGAACGATTCCGCTCCGGCGTTGGTGCCACGCACGGCGGCTATCAGCGTCCCCTGTTTGCAGTATCCGGTATATGCTATGTCCTTCTGGCTCTCCCTGGACATGAGAGACTCTGTCTCCCTCCACACCAGTTCGAAAAAGTCCAACATACCCTCAGGGAGAAAGCAGAAAATTCACATCATATCAAACACGGGACTTTGCAGGTGAGCCGCTATTTGAGCAGCTTTCCCATAGTGTCTATGCACTTGCGTTTTTGCTCTAGATTAGGGTGTACATAGAGATTGAGGGTGGTGCTGATATTGGAGTGGCCGAGGAGGACGCTGACGGTCTTGTAATCGCATTTGCTCTCGATGCATCGGGTGGCGAAGCTGTGCCGGAGGCCGTGGAAACGCATTTTGGGAAGGCCCAGTTGCCCCTGGAGTTTGTTGAAGTAGCAACGGTATGTGCGTGGCTCCGTTGGCGTAGCTGCGTTGGTCAAGACATAGAAATCACCACGAACTATCTTCTTCAGAGGACGGACCAGGGCAAGCAGGTCGCGCGTCATGGGAACCTCACGGATGGAATTCTTGGTCTTAGGCTTGTCCACGATGAGTTCGGTGTACTTCTCTTCCCCGTCCACCAGGTAGATGCGTTGAATGGTCTTGTTTACTCGGATTACGCCTGATGCGACATCCATATCATCCCACTGCAGGGCGCATACTTCACCGATGCGAAGACCGGCGTTGAGACAGATAAAGATTCCCAGGTTAAGGAAGGTGAAATGCTCTTTGACATAGGTCATCAGCTGGCGCTGGTTGGCCAACGTCAGGACTTCAATGTCATTCTTCTCACGCTCCGTTGGAAAGATGACGTCAATCTGGTGAGCGGGCAACAAGCCGTGTTTGGTCCCATAACGGAGAATCATCTTGAGAACCACCAGAATATCCCGGACCGTCTTCTGACTGAGGCCTGAGGCCAGTTTGCGGTTCACCAGATCCTGAACGTCCTTTTCCTGGACATCTTCCCTCTCTCCAAGTTCCGGCAGCAGATGGCTCTGAATGAGCAAGCAGTACGCTGCGTAGGTTGATTTCTTGACATACTGTTTCTTGTCTGCCTTCCAAAGCGCGGCGACTGCGCTGAATGTTGTGTTTTGTTCCATAATATAATTGGGTTAAAAACACAAAGTTCCGGTTATCGCCCGATACCTCCCTAATGTCCCGAATTTGAGATTCCCGGGGTTTAGTGGTGAATGGGCGTCTCGAAGGATTGGCGAAGACTGCACCGTTAATATGTGCAAGCGTATTTTCGCCAATCAAACTTCCGAGCAGGGGGATGTGCCATTCTTTAAAATTGGAACTATTGGAGGCACCCCGGATGCCTATATAACAAGAGACCTTTTTGAGGAGTATAAGGCAAAGTATAACTATCCACACGAGGGAGAAGTGATGATTACTTGTGCCGGAACCGTCGGAAAAACCATAGTATTCGATGGAGAGGATGCCTATTTCCAGGATTCCAATATTGTATGGCTCTCAAATCCGAAACAGTTGTACATCAATTCATTCCTCAATTACGTCTTATCAAGGGTGAACTGGAATATATTGAATTCAACTACGATAACAAGAATTTACAACGACAATCTCCGTGAACTTGTTATCAATTATCCGAGTATCAAAGAGCAGGAAAAGATTGTAGCCTTATTATCCCTTCTTGATCGGCGCATTGCTATCCAAAACAAGGTGATTGAGGATTTGAAGAAACTAAAGACTGCGTTAGAGGAAAGGATGTTAGGTCAATGCCAAGGCAAACAGGTTCGCTTAAGGGATATCCTAATAGAGAGGGTGGAAAAGAGCAGGATTAATAACCAATACGAGGTTCTTAGCTCAACAGTTTCCGGCATATATAGCCAAAGAGAGTATTTCAATAAAGAGATTGCAAGCGCAGACAATACTGGATACAAAACGATTCACAGAGGAGACGTGGTTCTAAGTCCTCAAAACTTATGGATGGGTAATATAAACTACAACGATCGTTTCGAAATAGGTATTGTATCTCCTTCTTATAAGGTGTTCTCAATAGATGAAAAATTTGACAAAGGGTATATTGCATTCCTGCTAAAGACACGAAAAGCGTTGTGGGCGTATTCCCTTGTCTCTGAACAAGGTGCCAGTATTGTTCGGAGGAATCTCAATTATGAGAGCTTTCTGGAAATTTCATTTGTGATTCCATCTCTGAAAGAGCAGCAGGCTACTGCAAGAAGGTTATCAGCATTCAAGCAAAAGCATACGATGGAAGAAGCCTTTCTGAGGTCTCTTCTTTTACAAAAAGAATTCATGCTTAAGAGCCTGTTTATCTGACGGATATCGGTCTTATAAAAGCGGAGTCATGTACAGCGGAAGATAGGTGAGCCCATCTTTCTGCTCCACATCATTGGTATGCAAGACATAGGGCGTAGAAAGATACTGGCCATATTTCTTGATACATTTTTTGATGGATGTAAGCGTATAGTTTGTGCTGCTTTTTACCTCTATGGGGGAAATGTTATGCCTGGAAGTGACAACCTCCTTTTGGATAAGGAAATCTATTTGCATGCGGTTCTCCGCCTCTGCCTTATCGTAGTTGTTATAGAAAAACAGTTTACTTCCAGCGGTCTTAAGCATCTGAGCGGCAATATTTTCCACTAACATCCCCTCATCGATTTCCAGCTTGTCAAACATGAGTTTCTGGTAGATTTCATCAGTGACGATACCACGGGCGCTGAATGCAAGGGATATGAGCAAACCAGTGTCGCAGAAATAGCATTTGAGGGTGGTTCGGTCTTCGTTAAGCTGGAGCCCGATATTGGGCGCGGTGGTGTTGTAGCAGATATTTACCAACTTGGCGTCATCCAACCAGAAGAAAGCACTGTCATACTCACGCATACGAGCCTCATCCTTGAGGGCCGTGAGTGTAAATTGTTTTTCTTTCTTCTGGAGTTGGCCGGGAATGGCATCGTAAATGGCGCTGACGCGGGCCGTCATGCCCCCGGCGTATTTCTTAATGTCGTTCTTGTAGAGGCGTAGAATCTGACGTTTGATGGCATCCACTTTTGTAAAGTCCCGAGAGGCAGCGTATTCGGCTACGGCTTGCGGCATTCCACCAACAATGAGGTATTGGCGAAAATAGTGCAGCGCCTCTCTGTGGAAGTCACCCATGGGCTTACATTTCTCAAACTGCTTCCGAATATAAGGCATCAGGACTTCGTTGTCCATAGCCCAAAGGAATTCTTCAAAGTCCATGGGGTACATATCTATACCGTCCTCCTCGGATGGAATAACAATGTTCTCAACATTTTTCTTGATAGATATGAGTGAGCCTGTCTCCAGATAGTCGAAGCGACCGTCTTCCACCAGCGCTTTGATGGCCTCGCGGGCTTTAGGGCATTTCTGGACTTCATCAAAGATAATGAGGGATTTTCGAGGTGCAAGTTTTTTCTTATAGTGGAGCTGGATGTTCTGGAGGAGCGTATCGACATCTTCCAGATACTCATCGAACCAGCCTCTGACTCGCTGCGGGGCCTTGCTGAAATCGATGAGGATAAATGAGTCATATTCATTGCGGGCGAATTCTCGAGCGATGTAACTCTTGCCAACACGGCGTGCACCCTCAATCATAAGGGCTGTAGCGCCGTTTTTCTCTCGCTTCCACTGAAGTAGCTTATCGTAAATCTTTCTTTTCATAATCACGAATCCTAAGGTTTTACGGAGTGGTTTTATACACCTTTCCGCGATTTTTAGTCACGACAAATATACACCTTTCCTAGATTTTCGCAAAATTCTACGAGAATTAAGGAGAACAACTGCCTAATTAAGGCACTAACTGACAAGATTGTCGATGATCTCTTAAAAGGGCGCATGGTACCATTTAATCAGATGTATATACAGGCTGGCGAAGGAGGAACGCCATCAACATCAGTTGGACAGTATTATTTGAATGGGACTAGACCATTCGTAAAGATAGATGACTTATCATCAAAATATCTGGTTAAAAACAAGGATTTCATCAATGATCTTGGCTTAAGTAAATCCTCAGCATGGCTTATCCCATCAAATTCTGTGATTTATTCCAATGGCGCAACAATTGGTGCAATCTCAATTAATACCTATCCTGTAAGCACGAAACAAGGCATACTTGGAGTTGTTCCTGCAGCTGATGTAAACACTGAGTATCTTTACTATCTAATGTGCTCAAGGTATTTCAGTGAGCAAGTACAGCGTATAATAGCGGAAGGGACAATGAAAACAGCCTATCTCAAGGACATGAATAAGATTCAATGTCCATTGCCGTCTCTGCGTGAACAAAAGAGAATCGTGGCCGGTCTGTCGGCGCTATCTTCTAAGCTAGAGTCAGAATTAGCAGCACTATTATCTTACGAGTCTATCAAGAGGTATCTTCTAATAAATCTTTTTATATAAAAAGAGCATTCAAGAGATATGCTTTAACTGATAGCAGATGTTCCTTGAAATATCTCTCTATTAGCATTTTAGACTCAATTCTTTCCAAACCGATAGCAATCCTCTTCTGATCCAGATAGCCTGGGCAGAATATTCTTTCTTTACCATAATCCCTGAAATAAATGTGCGGGATTGCCTGCCCGGTCCGATAAGTTTCAAAACTCACGTTATGTAAGGCGTAGTAGATGTATGGAAGATAAAATCCATCTCTGGGTGTCATTGAATTCATCGTTCCTACAAACGAATGAGGTCCACTTACGTAGCGTAAGGAACCAACACCGGAGCCGTCTTTAGTAATCAATAGCGAATCTCCTGCAGAAAGAGCATTATCAGTGAACCCGGAGATTCCAGCTGCGCCGTATGCTGGGACCGCTCCGGCATCTGACAAATCACTCTCTTTCAGTGTTGAGGAGGTACAACACACACATTCAGACAGCATTGTGTTTGGGGCGTTCTTTCCAATTATCTCGTGCGCAAGTGCCTTAATAAGGGATTCATATTTCTCAATCACCTTGTTTTGGATGGAGATACGTTTGTCAATAATAGATAAACAATCGGCAATCTTGTGTTGCTCTTCTACAGAAGGAATGCACGTCTTAAATGCGTGTACATCGTTTCTATTAAGAGTTGGCACACCACTTCCTGAAGAGAATCTGGAAAGGTCAATATGTTCTAAAAGATAGTAAACAAACAAAGGAATATTTCCTTTGAAGTCAGTAACCCATAACGATGTATTGTGGGGCCAATATGGGCCAGATTCGATGTATGTAAGGCGTCCTATCGTCCCAGACCTTCCCGTAACTATTCCTGGAGCGACACATTTGGACTCATTATGATAATTCATAATACCATTACTATAAACTACTGGTACAGAGCCAACTTGTAAAGACTGCGATGGAAGGTCAAATCCCCTTTGTAAGGGAGATATTTCATCTATACGCTTTAACTCCCATTCACCACTAAACCCCGGGAATCTCAAATTCGGGACATTAGGTTTTGTAGTTTTACGAGTATCACTCATAACGATTGTCTGTCAGTCAAATTCTTGATTAGGGATTAGATAATGCCGAGTTCCTTGAGGTACACGTCAATCTGGGCGTCCAGCTCGGCGCGTTTGGCATCCAGCTCCTTGATCTCACTCATCACGGCCTTGATGTCAATCTCTTCCTCCTCTTCGAAGGTGTCCACGTAACGCGGAATGTTGAGGTTGTAGTCGTTATCCTTGATTTCCTGCAGGGTGGCGCAATGGCTGTATTTCTCAATCTCCTTACGCTCACGGTAGGTGCTGACAATCTTGTCGATGTGCTCCTGGCGGAGTTTGTTCTGCGTCTTGACCTTCTCGAACTCCTTGCTGGCATCGATGAACAGGATGTTGTCATCCTCTTTGCGGCATTTCTTCATCACCAGAATACAGGTAGGGATGCTGGTGCCGTAGAAGATGTTGGCCGGGAGACCGATAATGGCATCGATGTAGTTCTTCTTCTCGATGAGGAACTGACGAATCTTGCCTTCTGCTGCGCCACGGAACAGAACGCCGTGAGGTGCTACGCAGGCCATTGTTCCACCGTCGCCCAGGTGGTAAATCATATGGAGGATAAAGGCGTAGTCTGCCTTGGACTTCGGGGCCAGGACACCGGCCTTACTGAAACGGTCGTCGTTATTGAACTTGGCATCAGCAGACCACTCAGCAGAGAACGGAGGATTTGCGACCACTGCGTCGAACTGGCGGTCACCAAATTCATCCTTCTCCAGCGTGTCTCCATTTTGGATGTCGAAGTCCTTGTATTTGACGCCGTGCAGCAGCATGTTCATTCGAGCCAGGTTGAACGTTGTAGGGTTCTTTTCCTGACCGAAGATTTCGTCTGCGTTACCGCCACGGGCTGTGCGTAGCAGCAGAGAGCCGGAACCGCAAGTAGGGTCGTAAACCGTCTTAAGGCGAGTCTTGCCGGTGATTACAATCTCGGAGAGAATGGTACTCACTTCCTGAGGTGTGTAGAACTCTCCGGCCTTCTTGCCGGCACCAGCCGCAAATTGGCCAATCATATACTCGTAGGCGTCACCCAGGATGTCAATGTCCTGGGCATCCTCAAGACCGAAGTCGATGCCGTTGAGAGCCACCAGCACGTCACTGATAAGCTTGTTTTTGTCATCAGCCGTCTTGCCGAGCTTCGGGGAAGCCAGGTCGATATCAGAGAACAGGCCGCCGAAGTCATCGCCGCTCTCGTGGCCGATGGTGCTGTCCTCAATCTTTTTGAGGCTGCGCTCCAGCTGAGGAAGGATGTTCTCTTTGTGGCTGATGCTCTCAATGATGGAAGAGTACAGGAACTCAGGCTCAATGAAATAGCCAAGATCTTCCATGCAGATGCGCTGGATTTCCGCTTTCAGTTCCTCTTTGTTGGAGGTCCAGGCCTGTTTGAAGGTGAGGCCGTCTTCGCTGAGCTGGTCATCGATGTACAGCTCAATCTTCTGGGAGAGGTACTTGTAGAAAATGAAACCGAGGGTGAAATACATGAAGTCACCGGCGGTCATATTTCCCCGGAGTTTATTGGCAACGTCCCAAAGCTGGGTACGAAGTCTCTGTTGCAATTCTTCGCTCATATATCAGTGTAAAACTTTTATTCCCAACTAAATAGGTTAATGATTTCACGCATCTTCTCAACGATGCGGCGAACGGTGGCGCTGCGGGCCAGCAGGCCCATCTTCTTTTTGCGGACGGCTTCCTGAATGATCTCCGGCTTCTCACGGCCCAGGTAGTCGTATTCGGACATGTACTTACCAAGGGCTTCCGCATCCACGCCTTCAACCATGGCAAGATCCTCAACGGCCTCGGTTTTCTTCTCGATGATGTAGTCCTTCAGACGGGTTTCAAGATCCATGGTGCCGTCTGCCTTGGCCCGCTGGAAGCCTTCCTTATCATAGTCCACGTTGGTCTTGATGAAGTAATCGATGAGACGTGTCTTTTTGCGCATGGTAGCATCCTTAATCATGGTGTCCAGAATCTCCTGGCGCTTCTGCTCATAGTCTTCGTCAGAAGGATTCAGGTCGCTGATGAGGGAAAGGATGTAGGCCACGTTAATGACATCGCTGTGCAGCAGTTCCAGGCAGAAGTCAATGTCCTCCAACTTGCCGCCGTCACCATATTCTGCGGACGGCTCTTCCAGCAGGTGCGGCTCATCAGAATCTTCCTTGATGAAGCCGACTGTCATGTCCAGATACTTGGAACGGTAGTCGTTGTAGTCCTGCTCGGAGAGGATAAGGCCGGGGTCATCTGCGTCAAAGTCCTCGTATATCTGGATTTCAGCGCGTTTCTTGATAATGTCGCGGAAGGCCAGGAGGAACTTCTTTTTGTCGTATTCGCTCTTGAGGACATCCACGGATTCCATGGTGGGATACTTCTGCAGGAATGCCTCGCTGAGCTCATTCAGTTCGCGTTTGACCTGCTTGAACTCCGGGCGCTGGACACCCACATTGGGGTCACCGCCGCAGAAGAGCTTTAGGGACTCGTCCACCTTGGCCTTGAGGTCACGGAAGCAGAGGATCTTGCCGAAGCGTTTCTTCTCGTTCAGGATGCGGTTGGTGCGGCTGAACGCCTGCAAGAGACCGTGGTACTCCAGGTTCTTATCCACATAGAGGGTATTGAGTTTCTTAGCGTCAAATCCGGTCAGGAACATGCCCACGACCAAGAGAAGGTCAATGGGTTCCATACCGACCTTACGCTTCTTCATACGCTCGTTGATATCGTCGTAGTAGGCGCCGAAATTGTCGGTAGTGAAGGCCGTGCCGAAATGTGCGTTGTAGTCATCCATGATGGCCTGCAGCTCATCTGCCTGCACAGAATCCGTCTCAAATCCCTGATTCATTCCGGTCTTGGCATCATCCTGACTGGTATTAGGCGCATAGGTAAAGATGGCGGCAATCTTGATGTCCGGCTGCAGGTCTTTGAAGATCTTGTAGTATTTGAGCAGCATCGGGACGGACTGCACGGCAAAGAGGGCGTTGAATTCGCCGTCGAAGGTAGATTTACGGAAGTTGTTGACGATGAATTCAGCAATGGTCTTCATCCGGATGTCGCTCTGCTCATTGGCGTCCAGCTTGCCTTGATAGTATTCTACGAGGAAGCCCAGCACGTTTTCGTCCGCAATGGCATCCTTGATCATATACTTGTGGAGGCATTCGCCGAACACTTCATACGTGGTGATATCCTGCTTGGCATTCTCCGGAAAAATGGGCGTGCCGGTGAAGCCGAATATCTGGAGGTTCCGGAAGAAATTGACAATGTTACGATGACACTCGCCAAAGTGGCTGCGGTGACACTCATCGAATATCATCACAAACTTCTTGTCCCGAAGGTCCTGAATACGCTTGTTGTAGAAGTCCTTCTTGATGGCGGCATTCAACTTCTGGATGGTTGTGAGGATGATTTTCTTGTCGGAGTTGAGGCATTTGACCAGTTCATAGGTATTGTCGGTGCCGTCCACTGCACCAGGCTCAAAAGCCTCGTATTCGCTCTTGGTCTGAGTGTCCAGGTCGTGGCGGTCCACCACGAAGAGCACCTTGTCGATGCCGTCCAGTTCTGCGACCAGCTGCGCCGCCTTGAAAGATGTCAGCGTTTTACCGGCGCCTGTGGTGTGCCAGATGTAGCCGTTCTTATTCGTGTTCTGGACGCGGTCCAGGATTTTCTCCACAGCGTAATACTGGTACGGGCGGAGGACCATCAGGCATTTATCTCCATCGTGCAGGACGATGTATTTGGAAATCATCTTGCCCATGGTGCATTTGCTGTCTCTTAT
>ERZ1026776.2141-NODE-2141-length-10201-cov-9.034398_pt1 | contig 10201 bp, 9 predicted proteins | sample MGYA00380125_ERZ1026776 | MGnify/ENA primary metagenome ERZ1026776 (study PRJEB33269, sample SAMEA4719761) | human gut metagenome | biome: human-associated habitat; feature: organic feature; material: feces | place: Cameroon | collected 2013-10 ... | reverse complement strand
TTACGTACTTTCATTTCCGCAATTACGTACTTTCATTTCCGCAATTACGTACTTTCATTTCCGCAATTACGTACTTTTTAGTTGACAAGTACGTAATTATGTGATATGATTTGGTAAAAGGAAGTGATAATTATGGCTAAGTTATTTGAAACGGCCATTGTTGAAAAAAGGAATGTGCTCAATGAATTGCGAAGCAATAATATGAGTCTTCAGGAATTGCGATTTTTCAGTATATATTTGGCAAAAATCAATCCGTATGATATTTCTACAAGAGTTGTCCGGTTCCCTTTGAATGATTTTCGAAAAATTATGGGACTTAAAGATGATATGAATATTTCTCATTTTAAGTACACTGTACGGCATATCTTGCAGCAGATCGTAGAAGTTCCGAATGAGAATGGCTCGGGTTATCGTGCTTTTCAATTGTTCAAAGAAGCTGTTGTCGAAAAAGATGAAAACGAGGAATGGTATGTCGAGTTTGATGCTCACGATAAAGCTTTACCCTTGATGTTTGCTTTTAAGAACAAATACTTCCAATATGAATTATGGAATGCTTTACGCCTGAAAAGTCCGAACCAAATACGAATGTATGAGATTTTAAAGCAATATGAGAATTTAGGAATACGAGAATTGTCTGTTGTTGAACTTCGAAGTCTTCTTGGTATTGCATCAAATGAGTATACAGACCGTACAGGTTGGTCCAATTTCAAGAAGAAAGTATTAGATAGTTGTCAGCAGGCATTGCAAGAATCAACCGATATTTGTTATACATACGAACGAGGAAAAGTGGGCAGAGGCGGAAAATGGCTCTCTATCATATTTCATATTCAAAAAAATATAAAGTATAAAGATCCGCTGACCTTGAGAGAATTTATTCAAATGCAGCCGGATACAAAGCCAATTGATGCCGAAGCTGCGATTGACGGTACAGATATGGACGAGCTTGTTGAGATCGATTATGGCTCAAAATTAGGAAATCTATTGGGAGAAGCTGCTTGCAATAATGAGTTTTCTGTTGAACAAGTGCGGCTACTACAGGATCTTGTTTTGAAAGCAGCTCAAACTAATGATAAGATTGCAATGTGTGATTACCTAATTGCAAAAGTGCATAAAATGAATTTGTACAATCCCCAGAAAGAAAAACGCTTCACATATCTTTGCTCCATGATAGAAAATGACATCAAAGAAACAAATTCATGAGGGACCAAAATTTTTGATGTTTGGTTGTAAGTCAAGATACTATGCTCTTTTGTGGAAAATGTTACTTTTTATTAATTTGTAATTGCAAATTGGACAAATTATTTTATAAAACTTTAGAATTAAGCGATATAAAAATACAGGGTGGACACGATGTCCACCCTGTTTCATGTGTATTTTTGTAATATGGTATGCGAATTGCCGTTTATTCTATGGCAAACAAAGTTTTTATCTATTCAAACGTAAAAATAATATCGATTTGAAATTCAAATCTGAAGTTTACAATATTTATGCTAATATCGCTCAAAATAACCCTAGAATCCTTTGTATGGCATTTTAATCTGTTTTTCTTATTTCTTCCCTTATTTAAGCAAAAGGCTCTCAGAATTAATCTGAATGCTTTCTAAGAATATCAGATATATTTTATATGCTTGTTTCTAACGATATTAGTCTATGCCATAACATTGTCATAAAATAAATTAGTTCGATACTCCCACTGATTGTCGTTTTCTGACAATCAACATTTTTTTGCCCATGTCAAAGAGGTCAGAGACTCGTCATGGAAATTTCTTTATGGCCTTGTTTCTCTGCCTAAAATGAACGCCGCTAGAAACTATAACTCTAGCGGCGTTTGTTTTGTCTTACAATTTTTTATAAACAGGCAAACTTCTATTACTTTCAAAATACTGCTGTTTTAGTTGCAATCATCGATTTGCTTTTTCAACTGTGCTTTTGTTCAGTGTTTCCTTAGAGTTATACAAAAATCCCAGCAGAGATCACATCTCTGCTGGGATTTTTTCATAGGAAATTACGTGTAAAACAGACAGACAAGCTTTTTGCAATGCTACTCTAACTTAAAGCACTTCTGTTCACAAAATGCATATCCGTCTTACTTTTCTCACGAGTTATGATGACGTTGTGTCACAATAACCTGAATCGGTTCACGAATCACGATTTTCCACATTGTATCTCACCTCCTGCATGAGCCAACATCAAAGAATGATATGTATTACGATCTTCCCAATAGAAATCAACGGTGATGCCATAGTTATCCCTCCTTTCTCACGAATTTTCGTGCTTTAAGACCTCAAGTGTTTTTGATGCTATCGTCAATGCACCAATTGCAAAAATACTATTCTTTTTCATAAGAGCATTCCTCCTTACTGTACCCAGTTATAGCAAATTGGAATCATGCTTCCTTTTGTCTGTGTGTCACATGTATTCAAGATCACCATTGTTTTTTCCTCCTTTTCATTACGTGGTGTTCCTACTTCTTCGCAATTTACACTGCTTTATTCAAATTTCGGCTTGTCTTTTGAAAATGCTTTCTGGAATTCTGAAACAGCGGAATTTCATATTCTTTTTCAATGTCTTTCAGATTCCGGATCAAATGCTCCTGAATGTTCTGCCGGCGAATATTTCGAGAAGACTGAAACAGTTTCTCTACGGAAACGCCGTTTTTGAAAAGCTGAAAGATATTGTTCGAAAAATACTTTGTGGAGAACAGATAGACAGTTTCCGTTGGAAGTGTCACATAAAAGTGCATCTGTCCGTTCTCGGGGTTTGTGCAGGTAATCATTGTTCTTTTCATTTTATTTTTCCTTTCTGTTTTGCGGTGGATTTGCTTTTCTATTAGATATACCGTGTTTACAGCACCCATTTCAGATTTTTTAGAAAAAAATTTTTGCGGTTTCTCTAAAAATGAAAAATCCCTCTCGTTAGAAATACGAGAGGGATTTTTGTTTTTAAAAATAAAAATACTACAATTCACGACAAACGTGGATTGTAGTCAATGAAATGGAACAAGCATTCAAAACTTGAGGGGTTTTAGTATCCACGATAACCGTGGATTGTAGTGCTGAGCCGGAAGATGACTACATCGAAACTGAGTTTTAGTATCCACGATAAACGTGAATTGTAGTACCACAGATAACACCTCAACTCCAGAACATTCCAATGGTTTTAGTATCCACGATAACCGTGGATTGTAGTTATATAAGGACACTCAAGATTATAAACTCTCAACTATTTTAGTATCCACGACAAACGTGGATTGTAGTGGAGGTCGTGAAGAACACGAAATGGTAAAAATCGTTTTAGTATCCACGCCAACCGTGGATTGTAGTCAGATGAGACGAGAATACGGAATCGAACCAATGGATTTTAGTATCCACGGCAACCGTGGATTGTAGTGCGGAATCTGCACAAAAGCAGTTCCTTGATGCTTTTTATTTTACAACAATCTGCTGTACTTGTCAAGCCTTTTTCCCAAAAAATTTCTGTTCCGACATGATCTCTTGTAGATTCATTGCTTTTTCTTCTGATTTTTTGGTGCGAATCTTACTGTCACAAAAACTCTTCTTTTTTATTCCAATATCGGAATACCCTCTAAAATGCATTTTATTGCCCTTTTTAGCCGCGTTCGAATTAAACTGCTAGTTTTCCAGAAATTCTAACAAAACGCCTGTGAGGGGCATTGTAGACGTTCTAAAGCGATTTCTGACGATGGTTGTCCAAATACGGCGTACATTTTTCAGCATCTTGAGAAAATACTTAAAGTGATCTCCGCTTATACACATACACATTCCAAACTTCCATGCCATAATGCAAGTTATAAAATTTTATGCGATAATGAATACAGACGAAATCCACAACTACCCGCAGAAAGGAAAGTTAGGTATGTTTAAAATCATCATTTTGCTGGCAATCGCAAGTATTGTAATTTCCCTCCTCACTTATGCTTTTCGGCATAAATCTTCTGGAAATTTACAGCAGGTAAATTTGTTGACTCCTTCAGATCGTGCTTATGAAATGCCGACAACTGAAAAAGCACAAACAGAGCAAACCCGCAAAGCAGTGGAAAGTGCAACCAGAACTGTACAGATCAGGGCTCATATCAATCCGGAGTGGTTTGACAAGATTGCAGATGCCTATGCTCAGGGCTATGTTCTCTACAGAAATGCTACCGCAGAAAATGTAAATAGCCGTAGCTTCCCCTATCTCAAATCTTTGCATAAGCGGTCTTCTCAAGCTGCTGGAATTCTTCAAACTGCCGAAAAGGAGTGTCAACGTGCAATTTCTGCCTTGCATAAGTGCAATGGCAGTCAAAATACCATCAAATCTATTAGCAGGTATCAGTCCATGTTGACCAAGTTACGCATCAATACTTGGCACAACAATCACAAGTTGAAGCTGTTGATTCGTGACAGTGGTGCACAGGGAAGGAAATGGTATACCGAGCACGAGAAAAAGCGAAAAGAACGCTATGGCAAGTGATTTTTGTGATATAGAACGCTCTCTAACCGCCGTTTTCTTTATACATGCACATAAAATATGCACATGCGTATAAATTATATGCATACGCATAATTTATGCACATACACATAGCAAAAATTCCATATATCAAAGCGTGAAATACAATTTTATGCGATAATATCCGTGGACCGAAAATCCGACACTGAAAAAGGAGGAATCCCTATGACATTTGAAATTCGAAATTCTGGAGGGATTATGCTTGTACCTGCAGAAACACATTTGCTTTCATCTCGTAAAATTTTTTTGGAGGGAGAAATTACTGACGAAATGGCATGCGATTTTGTACGAAACATCATGTTCTTGTATCATCAAAACAAGGACGAACCTATTGACGTACTTATCAATAGCCACGGCGGCAGCATCAATGCTGGAATGCTGATTTACGATGTTATGCAAAGTATTTCTGATAAGATCCGTACATGGTGTATTGGAAAAGCATACAGCATGGGAGCAGTTTTATTTGCTTCTGCCAACAAAGGAAATCGTTTTATTTTGCCGAATGCAGAGGTTATGATCCATGAACCGCTGCTGGGAGGAAAAATCGGCGGAAATACATCAAGTATTAAAGCAATCTCCGAATCTCTGCTGCAGACCAGAACGAAAATGAATCAACTTCTTTCTCATCATACTGGCAGATCAGTAGAAGAAATTGAGGAGGCTACTTCATACGATCACTATTTTGATTCCCAAGAAGCCATTCACTTTGGTTTATGTGACAAGGTGGCATCTTTTCAAATGCTAATGGAATGACAATCAGAATATGTGTATATAAAAAATCCACCACACAGCACAATTCTCTGTGTGGTATGGTATAATTCATATTGTAACAAACAAAAAACAAAATTTTAGGAGGAATTATAATTATGAATACATATGCAAAGGCAATTGCAAAAGAAATGGAACGAAATGAAATGCACTATCAGACCATTGAAACAGATGACAGTACTCTCATTGAGTTTTCATTTAAGGATTCGATCCCTGTTGAGGTTCTCTATGACATTAATGATGACAGCGATGCAAAGATCGTTACTTATCCCTTGAGAAATATTGGAAGAGAAAAGAAAGAAGCTATGCGAAAAGCCGTCGAAGAACTGAATCAGAAGTACAAGTTTGTGAAGCTTTATCTGGACAAGGACAATGACGTTTGTATCTCTTATGATTTTGAATTCTATGGTGAAGATACAGAACGCATTGGAAGACACGGCGTTTTTGTTCTGATTCGAATTTGCAAGATCATTTCTTCTTGTCTTCCGGTTCTGCTTCATGCTGCATATGGTGAATCGGAAGAACAGCATGATGAAGATGACATTTTTGACTTGTTTGAAGAAGGTGAAGATGGTGCAGCATAAAAACATTGTAGAAGCACATCCGCCGTAACATACCAATCTGTCAGTAAGCAAGGATTTTTGATGAAATAGGGGGAATATCATATGAAAAACGATGTTATGATTCTGGGACAGAATGCTGTATACAGTTGTGATACCAATTCCACAGGCTTAAATAACAATGTTCTTGTGGTTGCCGGAACCGGTTGCGGCAAAACCATGAGTATCATGGAAGCAAGACTGCTCACAACCACAGAGAGTTCTCTCGTTGTCACTTGCACAAAAAGACAGCTTGTGGACAAGTATACAGAATACTTTCAGAAACTGGGCTACGAAGTTGGAGAAATCAATTTCTGCAAACCGCAGTTGAGCACACAATCGTATGATCCGATGGCATATGTAAAAAGTTATCAGGACATCGTTTTTCTTGCTCAAAGCATTATCAAAGCAGATCCACAGAAAAAAACTGCAACACATGTAGATCCATATTGGGATCAAGCTGCATGTACATTATTGTCAGCACTCATCGCTAAAACCATGATGGAAAAGAAGAAAGCGAACTTCAATGATGTGCTGGAATGTTTTGATCGGATACACTTGCAAGAGGCCAATTCCAGCAGTGCAATTGAAACCGGACTGGAGGAGGAATTTTGTGCAATTGCACGAAAGCACCCCAATTGTTTTGCCGTAACGAATTGGAACAATTTCATATCGCTTCCGATCCGAACTGCTGGTTGTGTTTATTCCACTTTGGCAAGCACAATTTCTGCAATTTTTACACCAGAATTGAGAAAAATGATGTGCTTGCCAAACAAGGCAGACTTTCGCTCACTTGCTTCTCGAAAGAGTGTATTGTTTGTTACAACCAGTGCAGTAAACCCAGCACTGCATAGCTTCATTGCCACATTCTACGGACAGTTGTTCAAGCAATTGTTTGAATACGGAGAAGAACAGCCGGACGGTCGGCTGCCGATCGATGTAATTGTTTTGGCTGATGAATTCGCTGTTGGTGCACCGGTGGCAAATATGGGGCAGCTTATATCCGTTTTTCGTGCCAAGGGCATTAGCACATTGCTTTTGATCCAGTCCGAATCGCAGTTGATCAGTCTGTATGGGGAGGCAGACGCAACTACGATCATCAACAATTCAGACACATATATTTTCATGGGTGGTAACGATTTGACGACAGCACAGAACATCTCTAAGCGAGTGGACAAACCGTTACAAGATGTTTTGTACCTGCCACTCGGCAGAGAATATATCTGTCGTCGTGGCACAAGACCTATAGAAACACAGCGATATGATATTCTGAACAATAAAAAATATCAGGAGGTGACAAAAGCATACGAGAATCGAATTCGTCAGCAAAAAATCAAATGATCTAGTCTGACATAACAAAAACGGCATCGAAAGGGACAACTTTCGATGCCGTTTTTGTTATTCTGTAGATTCTTTGTCCAAATAATCCAAAAGGATCTTTTCAATTGCAGCATTTCGCGAGATCCCTTTAGAATCTGCGTACACCTTCAATTTCTGAAACAGCGATGGTTTCATTAAAAGCTGTACACGGCGATCTCGTGTTTCTCCGTCATATGATGCACGTTCGTAAGAATTGGAAACAGATTTCGTTTGATCTGTACTTTCCGATGAGTTGAAATACACAGCATCTAATGCAGTTCCCATAGAATACCCCTTTCTGTTGTGGTAGCAATAATATATGTGTATATTATAACATAAAAATTTGATGTTGTCAAAAGATGAAAAATTCCAGTATTTTTAAAAATGTTATTTTACTATATCCCAATTCTGTTCTGTATTGCTCATCTAAAATGAAAATCAAAATTCCCCAATATATCCATATATTTTTAGGACAATACATCTCAACAATACGAAAAAGAATTGGTACTTTACTATAAGTATGCAATTATATAATATTAAAAAAAGTCATCTTCTTCATCAAGTTCGATGTCACTTAATTTGTAATTAATTCTGTATGCAATTCCTTTAACATTATCAATGTAAAATTCAATTCCATACATCATTTGATCATGAAGTGGAGTTAAATTAGATTCTTCTTGAATACTCATATATCTAGGGTATACATTACTTGGATGTATTTTAAAAAAAGAATCCACCGAATCCAAGGCTGCAGCCCCAAATTTATACGGTTCAAAAATCCCAAATGTAAGTTTTCCAACTCCACAAGAATATCGTGTTAGGGAAATACTTTGTGATAACTCAGCTTTGAAATATGCATCTGGTTCATTTGGCCAATCTAGTCTGTAAAATATTCTAATAGATTCTCCAGGTCGTAAAGGCTTCGGAAAATATATTTTAAAATATTGCTCGAAATTCGGTTGTATTTTTGTTAACGATTCTACTGTTAGTGATAAACCATGTATATTAGAGAGCTTGGATCTGACACGCATTTTTGAAAAGTCTGTTTTATTTTCACCTGATTCCTTATGTACTACATAGTTAGTAATTGAATTTGAAATGTTAGTAATAGTAAGAAATCTATAACTTGAATATCTAGAACTAACTGAGTCAATAACATCAAGACGTATTATTTCATCATAATGATGGTAAATGTCTTTTTCTATAACAGTATTAATTTCTAAACTTTTGGCAAAAGCAAATCGCTTTTCCTGTGTTTTTATTCGTAATGAGTCGTAGTTCATTTTTTTTCTATATTCATCATCAGCTAGAGAAATTATAGTTTCTTCATTGATTTTTTTGCCTAATAAAACAGTTATATTTTTAACTAATGTAGCAAAAAAAGAACTTGCTTCTGGGAAAGCATGAATTGCTTGTGTTCTGTCTAAATAGTATCTAAAGCTCTCATTTATTTCAGTTTCATCTATTTTAAAAGGAAGAATAATTTTATTAAATTCAACTGCTAGATTTATTTCATTAAGGACATGCTTAGAATCATTAGAATGTTTAGATACAATTACAAGTAATATTTTTGATTCTTTAATTCCCTTACTAATTTCTTCGGCATAATCCATTCCACCGAGGATATTACGTGGTGCTATCCAACATTTTATATTGTTTTGTTCTAATACATTGCATACAGCTTCAGCAATAATGTCGTCTTTTGTAGATTTACTAATAAAAATTTCGCACATATATATCTCCCTATTTTTCGACTATAAATTCATCAACTATCTCCCCTTTGTGCCTAGCTGTGCTTTTTGATGGAACGCACAAGACGCTATCAGAAGAATTAAGATCAACAAAATGTAATGCCGTATCTTTTCCACACAAAAAAATACTATCAGCAATTTGTAATGAAGCTGAAATATTATTTTCAAGCTGAATTCGTCGGATAGGACGCTTTTCTATTTTTACTCTTCCAACTGTTACTTGACGTTCTGATATGCCATTAGTGACAATGACCTTATCTCCAGGTTCTACCTCTGAAATATATTTTGTTACATTGTTTCCTAAATAAATATATTGATGAATTGCTCCAACATTTACTCTAAAGGGACGTGGAGGATAGGTGTCAGTAAATCTTGTTTCTGCTAAAACAAGAAGAAATCCTTCCCCTGTATTTCCCACTAAAATCCCTTCATCACTATCAAGAATATCAATAAGGTCAATTTCTGCTCTTGTTCCATCTCCCATATCAATAATTTCTGTAATTTTACTTTCAGTAGATTCCATTATAATCACCTCAACAATAGTATTGCTTTTTCATTAATACAATTAACAGGCTCTGAAATTATTACTTGGAATCCTATTTTTTTGCAAAAATCAACAAGCCATTCAAATTTAATTAAATACTCAGAATCTCTGCTTTTCACAAGTTTTCCAGCAATTGATTCTTCTTTTGACGAAGTTTCTGCGATTTTTTTTGCTAGATCGATATCAATCGGGCTTAATGATCTGAGAGATTCCCAATAGGTGGAAGCATAGCCTTCCAATGCTCTAACTTGAAACAGGGTTTCAATGTCCATCCATGGATCTGTGCCTTCCGGAAGAAAAGTTTCAGTAATTAATACGTGACTTCCAGCAGATAAATTAGAGTATAACTTTCTTAGAAATAGTTCTTTATTGGATATGGGATCTAAAATATGATGAAATGAATATAAAAGAAATACAAAATCATAGTCATTTTGATTTTGATTTAGAAAATCACACATGTCATTGCATTCAAAATGAAGATTATTTATTTCTTTGAATTTACTTTTTGATTCACCTATAACATTTTCTCGAATATCAACTCCGGTAAATCTGATTTTAGGGAATTTTTTTGCCAAAATAGAAATAGTAGTTCCTAATGCCGAACCAAACTCTAAAACATTATTAGGTTTGCAAAATGAAATTAATTTTTGAGTTATATTCTGTAATTTTAA
>ERZ1026776.2138-NODE-2138-length-10207-cov-3.972518_pt1 | contig 10207 bp, 5 predicted proteins | sample MGYA00380125_ERZ1026776 | MGnify/ENA primary metagenome ERZ1026776 (study PRJEB33269, sample SAMEA4719761) | human gut metagenome | biome: human-associated habitat; feature: organic feature; material: feces | place: Cameroon | collected 2013-10 ... | reverse complement strand
GCATATGTTATTGATGAAAATAAACTTATTCATAATCTTAAGATACTAAAGAGTGTTGAGGAAGCAGGCGGCTGCCATATACTTCTTGCACAGAAAGCATTTTCAGGGTTTGCTATGTATCCGCTTATTGGAAGCTATATAAGCGGAACAACAGCAAGTGGCCTGTATGAGGCAAAGCTTGGAAGAGAAGCTATGAATAAGGAGAATCATGTGTATGCACCTGCTTATAAACAGGAGGATATGGATGAGCTTGTTAAGATATGTGATCATATTATATTTAATTCTGTAAGCCAGCTTAGAAAGTATAAAAAGCAATGCCTTGATGCAGGTGTAAGCATAGGTCTTAGAGTTAATCCTGAAATATCAACGCAGCAGGAGCATGCTATATATGATCCATGTGCTGCCGGTTCAAGACTTGGGGTGACACTAAGTGCGCTAAGAAAGGGACTGGCTGAAGATGAAAGCCTGCTTGATAGTGTAGATGGACTGCACTTTCATACACTTTGTGAGCAGAATTCGGATGCTCTAAAGGTCACACTTGAAGAAGTGGAAAAGAAGTTTGGAAAATATATGCACAATTGCAGATGGATCAATATGGGTGGCGGACATCATATCACAAGAGAAGATTATGATATAGAACAGCTTATAGAGTGTATAATGCACGTTAAGAATACATATGACGTTGAGGTATACTTAGAGCCTGGTGAGGCAGTTGCCCTTAATGCAGGCTATCTTGTCACAGAGGTTCTTGACAAGGTGGATAACGGTATAGAAACACTCATACTTGATGCTTCTGCAGCCTGTCATATGCCAGATGTATTGGAAATGCCATATACCCCGCCATTATATGGTGCAGCTATTGTTAAAGATAGAAAAATACCTGATTTATATGGAAATAAAGAAAATGGCAATAAAAAGGAAATTGGGAAATATACATACAGATTATCCTCTTATACGTGCCTTGCGGGTGATGTAATAGGAGATTATGAATTCAGTCACGAGGTCAATACAGGTGATAAGCTTGTGTTTATGGATATGGCAATATATTCAATGGTAAAGAATAATACATTTAATGGAATGCCGCTTCCAGCTATAGCTGTATTAAAGGATGATAATATAAGAATAATCAAAAGCTTCGGCTATGAAGATTTTAAGTCCAGATTGTCATAGTATAAGTATAATATCTGGCGTACAGGTGTATATAAGTCTGGTGGCTGCAGAGCTGATAAGAAACTAAGATAGGAATAAGTGATAAATGGGAATTATTAATTCAACACCATTAAAGGATGGATATTATATGCCGGCAGAGTATGAAAAGCATGCCGGAACAATTATGATATGGCCTGTAAGACCTGGCTCATGGCCTAGGGACGGAAGGGCAGCAAAGAAGGTGTTTAGTGAAATAGCAGGATATATTGTCCAGTCAGAGAAGGTATATATGCTTGTTGATGCCAAACATATAAGTGAGGCAGAAGAACTGCTTGATAAAAGAGTTAAGCTTGTTAATATTGATACAGATGATGCGTGGGCAAGAGATATGTGCCCTACATTTGTAAGGAATTCATCAGGAGATGTGCGTGGTATAAGCTGGTCATTTAATGCATGGGGCGGAGAATATGACGGCTTATATCAGGACTGGAAAAAGGATGATGAGGCAGCAGGAAGCTTTTGCGATAAGACAGGCATGGATTATTACGATGCTGCTCCCTTTGTGCTTGAGGGAGGTTCTGTGCATAGCGATGGTGAAGGTACAGTTATCGTGACAGAACGGTGCCTGTTAAGTAAGGGCAGAAATCCTAAGCTTAATAAGGCACAGATAGAAGAATACCTGAAAGCATATCTTGGAGCAAGAAAGATAATATGGCTTCCATATGGGATATATAATGATGAAACTAATGAGCATGTAGATAATGTATGTGCATTTACATCATCAGCCAATGTTGTTCTTGCCTGGACAGATGATGTGAGCGACCCCCAGTATGAGATGTCACTTGCAGATTTAAAGGTGCTTGAGAGTGAAACAGATGCAGCGGGAAGAAAGATAAAGGTGCATAAGCTGTATATACCAGAAGAAAAGGTGTGTATAACTAAGAAGGATCTTGAAGGTTATGTGTTTGCAGAAGGTGAGGATAACAGAGAGCTTGGAGAAAGACTTGCTGCAAGCTATGTTAACTTTTATATAGCGAATGACCTTGTGCTTGTTCCGCAGTTTAATGATAAAAATGATAAGGTTGCAATAGAGCTGCTGTCAAAGCTTTTTGATGGCAGAAAAGTTATTGGAATTTATGCAAGAGATATAATAACTGGTGGCGGAAATATACATTGTATAACACAGCAGATACCAGAATAAATGCGCAAAAAACGTGCGCAGGAATGAGGAATAGGATGAGTAGAATCACAGGTGTGGCTGCGGTACAAATGAGCTGCAGCACAGATGTTTCAGAAAATATAAAGACTGCTGACAGACTTGTAAGAGCTGCGGCAGAAAAGGGTGCTGATATAATACTTCTTCCGGAGCTTTTTGAGAGACAGTATTTCTGTCAGGAAAGAAGATATGAATATTATGAATATGCAGCACCAGTAGATAAGAACGAGGCAGTAAAGCACTTTACGGCAGTTGCAAAGGAGCTGGGGGTGGTTATTATAGTCAGCTTTTATGAAAAAGATGTCAACCAGCTATACAACACAGTTGCTGTAATAGATGCAGATGGTACTAATCTTGGTATATATAGAAAGACACATATTCCTGATGATCATTATTATCAGGAAAAGTTTTACTTTGTGCCAGGTGATACAGGCTTTAAGGTATTTAACACAAGGTTCGGCTGTATAGGTGTAGGCATATGCTGGGATCAGTGGTTTCCAGAAACAGCAAGGGCTATGGCGGTTAAAGGGGCTGAAATCCTTTTTTATCCTACAGCAATAGGCAGTGAGCCTATTCTTGACTGCGACAGTATGCCACATTGGAGAAGATGCATGCAGGGACATTCAGCCTGTAATCTTGTTCCGGTAGTTGCTGCTAACAGAGTTGGTGTGGAGAAGGTAGAGCCGTGTGAGGAAAATGGTGGACAGACAAGCTCACTTAAATTCTATGGTTCTTCTTTTATAACTGATAATACAGGTGATATAATATATCAGGCTGGCAGGGATAAAGAGGAAGTTATTGTTTACAAGTTTGATCTTGACAAGCTGGCATATGAAAGACTTTCGTGGGGACTGTTCAGGGACAGAAGACCAGAAATGTATAAATAAGCAAGGAGCAGATTGATTATGAAGAAGCTGGTTGTGGGCATGCTGGCCCACGTAGATGCCGGGAAAACTACACTTTCAGAAAGCATACTATATACCTCAGGAGCAATAAGAAAGCTTGGAAGGGTAGATAATAAGGATGCATTTCTTGATAATAATGAATACGAAAGACAAAGAGGAATAACCATATTTTCAAAGCAGGCCTGTTTTACATATAAAGAGCTTGATGTCACACTATTAGATACACCCGGGCACGTTGATTTCTCAGCGGAGATGGAGCGTACTCTATGGGTACTGGATTATGCAGTGCTTGTTATTAATGGAATGGATGGAGTGCAGGGACATACAGACACATTGTGGAGGCTGCTTAGCAGGCTGTGTGTGCCTGTTTTTATATTTGTCAATAAAATGGATCAGCAGGGAACCAATAAAGAAAGATTGTTAGAACAGTTAAAGAATAAGCTTTCCTCAGGTTGCATTGATTTCACAGGCTGCACTAAGGGCGTAGACCCTGACTTTGAAGAGATGGCTACATGTAGTGAAGCGGCATTGGAGGAGTATCTTGAAACTAATACTGTATCCGATGAAAATATAAGCAGAATGATTGATGAACGTAAGATGTTTCCTGTTATATTTGGTTCAGCATTAAGACTTAATGGAGTTGATGAATTACTTGAGGTTATGAACAGATTCTGTGTAAACAGGGTATATGGAGAGGAATTGGCAGCAAGGGTATATAAAATATCAAGGGATGAACGAGGAGAAAGACTTACCCATATTAAGATTACAGGTGGCACTATGAAAAGCAGGGACCTTGTTAATGATGAAAAGGTGAATCAGATAAGAGTTTATTCTGGTGATAAATATACGGCTGTACAGGAGGCTGGTGCCGGAAGCATATGCGCTCTTACGGGACTTACTGCTACATATGCAGGACAGGCGGTAGGCAAGGCAGCAATGGATAATTCACCTGTACTGACACCTGTGCTTAGTTACAGGGTTAATCTTCCGGATACGCTTGATCCTATGCAGATGCTGCCTAAGCTTCGCAGTATAGAAGAGGAAGAACCACAGCTTCATATAGAATGGGATGAGAATTTCAAGGAAATACATGTACAGGTTATGGGACCTGTTATGATAGAAGTACTTCAGAATATTATAAAAGAGCGCTTTGGTGTTGATGTGACATTTGGCGAGGGAAGTATTGTGTATAAAGAAACGATTGCTGATAAGGTTGAAGGAATCGGACATTTTGAACCGTTGCGGCATTATGCAGAGGTGCATCTGATACTTGAACCAGGGGAACCTGGAAGTGGCATGCAGTATGTGATTGACTGCAGTGAGGATGTCCTTGCAAAGAACTGGCAAAGACTCATATATACACATTTGTGTGAGAAAACGCATAAAGGTGTGCTGACAGGCTCCGCGCTTACAGATGTTAAGATAACGGTTGCTGCCGGACGTGCACATAATAAGCATACAGAAGGCGGGGATTTCAGACAGGCAACCTACAGGGCTGTAAGACAGGGGCTTATGCAGGCTGAATCGATATTGCTGGAACCATATTATGAGTTCGAGTTAAAGCTTGACAGGCAGTATATTGGAAGGGCGATGACAGAGCTTGAACGTAAGGGAGCAGCATTTACAATTAATGATACAGGAGCAGAAGTATATGTGACAGGCTCTGGACCGGCAGCCACTCTTTCGAATTATCAGGCTGAGGTTACTGCATATACTAAGGGAACAGGAAACCTCAGTTTGAAGATGGCAGGTTATAAGCCTTGTCATAATCAGGAAGAGGTAATTAAAAGGATAGGGTATGATGTGACGGCAGATATAAGAAATACGCCGGATTCTGTATTCTGTGCACATGGTGTTGGATTTACCGTGAGCTGGGATGAAGTACCTGAATATGCGCATGTTGAAAGTGTTCTTAATCCAAAACCGGTATCAGGCGATAATATAGTTATGACAGCAAAGCAGGCTGCAAGAACTGTTTCCGAGGAATGGATAGGTACAGATGAGGTTGACAGGATACTTGCTAAGACATATTTTTCAAACAGCAGGAAGGATAATGAGAAAAGAAAGCTGTCAAAAAGAAGGTCCTCAGAACAGCTTGGAAGATATGTAACAACAGCAGGCAGCAGTACTGCTAAGGCAGGCAAGGTGCCAGGAGTCAGTTATCTGCTGGTCGATGGCTATAATATAATTCATGCCTGGAAGGAGCTTGATGAGCTTGCCGGAATTAATATGGATAGTGCAAGGGACAGGCTTCTTGATATTATGTGTAATTATCAGGGAATGAAGGGCTGCGAGCTTATAGTTGTATTTGACGCATACAGGCTTGCAGGACATCAGGAAGAATATATGGATTATCATAATATACATGTTGTATACACTAAAGAGGCTGAAACGGCAGATCATTATATAGAAAAGTTTGCACATGAGAATGGAAAAAAGTATAATGTGACTGTTGCAACCTCTGATGGTCTTGAGCAGATTATTATAAGAGGCGCAGGCTGTCTTCTTTATTCGGCAAGAGAATTCGAGGAAGAGGTTAAGGCCATGGAGGAGCATATCAGAAAAGAATATCTGAATAAGAGCTATTAATTAATGATGAAGGGTTTATACGTTTTAAAACAGTACGGAAAGACCTTTAATCATGCATAATACATATGTGAAAAGTGAGGTTTGATTGTTATGAGTACATTATGGGTTATTGGTGATTCAACACTTAGCAGCTTTAAGGACAAATATTATTATCCAAGATATGGCTATGGAACGATGCTTGATAAGTATCTTAATGATAATGTGAAAGTTGTTAATATTGCTCTTTCAGGAAGAAGCTCGAAAAGCTATACAACAGAGCCACAGTATAAGGAGCTGCTTGAAGGAATGAAAAAAGGAGATTTTCTTATTATAGGCTTTGGCCATAATGATGAGAAAACAGAGGAGTCGCGTTTTACCGATGCGAATGGTGATTATAAGACAGAGGGCTCATTTGCACATTCATTATATGCCAATTATATTGAAAAAGCAGATGAAGTGGGTTGTAAGACGATTCTATGTACACCTATTGTAAGAAGAACTCCTGATGGGGAGTGGAATAATACACTGCTTCATATAACAGAGGATGTTGGTACATTTAAAGGTGGTGATTATCCGGCAGCGGTAAGAACTCTTGGAAAAGAGCTTAATATACCTGTTATAGATATGACAGAAAAGACATATCAGTTATATAACAGGCTTGGTGTGGCTGCTACATTGTATCTTCACGCTTGGCCATCAGATAATGCACTTAGTGTTGATAACACACATACTAACATATGGGGTGCGAGGGTTAATGCATATATGGTTATGTCGGCTATAAAGGATATTAACATAGCTGGTTTATCAGAAAATGTTATTAATATGTCAGACAATCCTGTTGAATATAAAGATAAATATCTTGTTTCCAATGCAGAATATAAACCGGTAGTGTTTAGTGACAAGCTGGAGGAAAGCAGACTGTTTAAAGACTATGGTGAATTCAGGGGAACTGTATTTGGCGATGTTATTGGAAAGGTGGATAAAGATAACTTTACGCTTGAAACAGATAAGGACGGAAATATGCATATAGCAGTAAGGAATAACTGTGGTAAAATATCAGCAGTTACAGACGGTATTGCTATGTATTACAGGAAGATAGATGTTAATAAGAACTTCAGACTCAGCGCTAAGGTAAGAGTGAACAAGGTATTTTCTAATGACCAGGTATCATTTGGACTTATGGTAAGGGATGACTGCTATATAGACAGGGAAATGCCGGATATTCTGGGGGATTATGTGGCAGCAGCACCTTTATGCATAACAAGAAAGAAGGCTTCAATAGGAACCTTTGCAAGAAAGAGCGGAGTGCTTGTGACAGGACCGGTAACAGGTGTTGAAATAGAAGAAGGAAAAGAATATAAGCTTACACTTGCTGGAACGCAGGACGGATATATGGCTCAGTTTGCAGATGGACCAGAGGTTACAGGTGGATATGACTTTAAGCTTACAGCTATAGACCCAAAGCATGTATATGTTGGAATGTTTGCAGCAAGAAATGTTGATGTTACATTTTATGATATAAAACTAGAGCTGAATTAAGCAGCAGTATTGCCGCAAGATAAACCGGCTGATTAGCAGAATATCAGTAAAATATAATGTAAAAGTTATGTAAAAGTAATGCAAAAATAATATAATTTCTGTTAATTTCATGTTATACTTAAAACACAATGATAGTATTCAGACAATAAGTGGGCGAATACTATATAGTGTGCACAAATTAAATAACATGAATTGGAGGAAGTCAAAGCCTATGAAACTTACTTTTTTGGGTGCGGATCACGAAGTTACAGGAAGCTGTCATTATCTGTGTGTGGGTGATAAGAATGTTTTGATAGATTGCGGAATGGAGCAGGGAAATGATGTATATGAGAATCAGGAGCTTCCAATTCCGGCATCGGAGGTTGATTATGTACTGCTGACACATGCACATATAGATCATTCAGGACTTATACCACTTCTTTATGTACATGGCTTTAGAGGTAAGATATATTGTACAGAGGCTACTGTACAGTTGTGTGATATTATGTTAAGAGACAGCGCACACATACAGATGTTTGAAGCTGAATGGCGTAACAGGAAGGCAAAGCGTTCTAATGGTACACTTAAGGAGTTTGTACCCTTATATGATGCCAAGGCAGTATATGAAGTTATGAAACAATTTGTAGGTGTTAAGTATAATGAAATCATAGATATAGATGACAATATAAGTGTCAGATTCGTGGATGTTGGACATCTATTAGGTTCTGCAAGCATTGAAGTGTGGCTGAAGGAAGAAACACCACAGGGTGATATATCTAAGAAGATAGTGTTTTCAGGAGACATAGGTAATATTAACAAGCCTATTACTAAAAACCCTGCAATGCTTACTGATGCGGATTATGTTGTTATGGAATCAACATATGGTAACAGGAGTCATAATGGAACACCTGATTATGTTAAAGAGCTTGTTAATGTGTTTAAGAGAACGTTTGACAGGGGAGGTAATGTAGTTATACCTTCTTTTGCGGTTGGAAGAACACAGGAGCTGCTGTATCATATAAGAAAGATAAAGGCGGATCACCTTATAGACAGGGATTTCGATGTGTATGTTGACAGCCCGCTTGCGATAGAAGCTACAGAAATATTTAATAAGAATGTTGAACAATGCTTTGATGATGAAGCACTAGAGCTTGTAAGACAGGGAATCAGTCCACTTTCTTTTCCGGGGTTAAAGTATGCTATATCCAGCGAAGAGTCTAAGATGATTAACTTTGATACTTCTCCAAAGGTTATAATATCGGCATCCGGAATGTGCGAGGCTGGGCGTATAAGACATCATCTTAAGCATAACCTGTGGAGACCTGAGTGTACAATATTATTCGTAGGATATCAGGCAAATGGAACTACAGGACGTATAATAGTTGATGGAATAGATGAGATTAAGCTGTTTGGAGAACCTATACAGGTTAAGGCCGAGATAGCACAATTGCCAGGAGCAAGCGGCCACGCAGATAAGGCTGGTCTTATAAAGTGGATAAGTGCATTTAAGAATAAGCCACAGAAGGTCTTTGTAGTACATGGAGAAGATAGTGTATGTGAGGAATTCACAGAGTGTCTGAAAAAAGAATATGGCTTTGATGCATATGCTCCTTATACAGGCGGAGCCTTTGACCTTGCAACAGGAGAAATGCTTACTGAAGGATGTAAGGAGAAGAAGAGCAGAAGAACAACAGTTAACAAGCGCAACAGAAGTGTATATGACAGACTTGTTGCTGCTGGTAAACGCTTAATGACAGTTATTATGCACAATGAAGGCGGCGCTAATAAGGATCTTGCCAAGTTTACAGACCAGATTAATTCCTTGTGTGATAAGTGGGACCGTTAATTAAAGCAGGTGCTAATATATGTGCAGCATGGCAGACTGGTTACAGAAATGACTATCTGTAGATTATATAATATTTCAGGATGAATGGAGGAGTATCATGAAAAAAATGCTTTTTGTATTTAACCCTAATTCAGGGAAAGCACAGCTTAAGAATTCACTTATGAAGATTATTCAGATATTCTCCAATGCAGATTACGAGGTTACTGTGTATCCTACGAAAGCAGCATTAGATGGGTATGAAAAGATAAAAGCCAATAAGGAGAAGTATGATATTATAGTGTGCAGCGGTGGTGATGGTACACTTAATGAGGTGGTGTCGGCAGTTATGTCAAATAGTTTATGCAGACCACCTATTGGTTATATTCCGAGTGGTTCGACCAATGATTTTGCGAAAAGTCTAGGCATACCATCTGATAAAGTTATGGCAGCGTATAATGTCGTAGGAGGAGAAAGGTTTTCGTGCGATATAGGAATTGTTAATAATAAGCGGTATTTTAATTATGTTGCAGCCTTTGGCGCATTTACAGATGTGGCATATGAAACACCACAGGATTTAAAGAATATGTTTGGACATCAGGCATATGTTATTGAAGGTGCTAAGAGACTTCTTAATCTTAAGTCCTGCAATATGAAGGTGAGCTCAAGCAGACTTAATATTGAAGATAACTTTATATATGGAATGGTTAGTAATGCAAGCTCAGTTGGTGGCATGAAGGGCTTGATTGGAGAAGGCGTTGATTTTCAGGATGGGGTTTTTGAAGTTACTCTTATCAGGGAAATAAAGAATGCCCTGGATTTCCAGCAGCTTGTGAATGCCTTTGTGACACAGAAGCTTGATAGCTGTGACATGATATATTCCTTTAAGACAAACGATATAACCTTTGAATCCTCAGAGAATGTCAAGTGGACACTTGATGGTGAATTCGGAGGAGAACATAACAAGGTTAATCTTAAGGTATGCCCTAAGGCAGTAGATTTTATTGTTAAGAAAAATAAGTTTAAAGC
>ERZ1026776.2136-NODE-2136-length-10207-cov-7.001872_pt1 | contig 10207 bp, 8 predicted proteins | sample MGYA00380125_ERZ1026776 | MGnify/ENA primary metagenome ERZ1026776 (study PRJEB33269, sample SAMEA4719761) | human gut metagenome | biome: human-associated habitat; feature: organic feature; material: feces | place: Cameroon | collected 2013-10 ... | reverse complement strand
GGAAGCAGAGACCTTCAATTTCAAATTTTCCTGTTCCACTTTCTCGCACCTCCTACTTCTTACGACTTGCCAAAATGGCTTTTCTTGTACCTGCGATTGTCTGCGTCAGATGCCGCTTCGCCGGGCATACATACGAACAACAGCCGCACTCACAACATTCCATACCATTTAACTTCTGAAACTCTTCGAGATCTCCCTGACTTGCCAGAGTCGCAAGCTTGTTCGGCATCACTCTTCCCGGACAAACCTCCACACATCTGCCACAGCGGATACAGTTGCTTGGCTCATATTCAGAAACCTCATCCTTCGTCATACAGAGAATTGCAGATGAAGATTTCGTAACCGGGATATTCAAATCATAGATAGCTTTTCCCATCATCGGGCCACCGGCAATGATTTTCTCCGGATCCTGTAAGAATCCACCTGCAGCCTCGATCAGCTCCGCAAAGCTTGTACCGGTCCGCACAAGATAGTTACACGGATCTGTGATTGCATCACCCGTTACAGTCACCAATCTCTGGATCAACGGTTTTCCCTGTCGAACAGCTTCACAGATAGAATAAACAGTATCTACATTATGTACGATACATCCTGCATCTGCCGGAAGCATCTTCGAGTTGATATACCGTCCGGTATTCGCATAGATGAGCTGACGCTCTGCACCTTCCGGATACTTCGTTTTCATGGAATTAACCTTGATATCCGAATCATCTCCAAGCACTTCTTTTAACTTCTTGATTGCCTTCGGCTTGTTATCCTCGACCGCAATGATTCCCTTTGCTTTCGGGAAAATTGCAAGTGCGAGACGCAAGCCTTCAATCACCTTATCCGTCTCATCGAGCAGACGACGGTAATCCGATGTCAGATATGGCTCACACTCGGATGCATTCACGATAATGTAATCAATCTCATCCGCATTCTTCGGCGAGAGCTTGACATTCGTCGGGAATCCGGCGCCACCCATGCCTACAACGCCTGCGTTCTTGATTGCTTCGAGGATTTCCTCCCTGTTAAGCTCCGCAAGCGGTTTGTCATTTTTCACATATTCAATTTCTTCAAACTGATTGTCATTTTCGATCACAATCGAATTGACTTTAGAACCGGAAGCGGTCAATCTAGGTTCCACAGCCTTGACTGTTCCGGATACAGAAGAATGAATGTTTGCAGAAACAAATCCACCGGCCTCTGCAATCAGCTGCCCCACCAAAACACGGTCACCTTTTTTGACAACCGCTTTTGCAGGTGCGCCGATATGCTGACTCAGTGGATATACCATATCTCCCTTTGGGACATATTCAATTACATCCTTATCCATCGTAAGCTCTTTCCCTTCGTATGGATGGATGCCTCCTTTAAAAGTTAGTTTCATCGTATCGACCCCACTCAAAAAATATTTATAAATATTTTAATACAAGTAGGAATTTTTATCAACAAATGTGTCCTTAATTTCACAACTTTTATGTCTAAAATCTTATATTTTTTAACAAAAACGAAGCAAGCAGTCCGATCGCGACACCGGCAACCGTTCCTGTAACCAAAAGCACAAACATATAATAAAAAATTCGTATATTTTCCATGACACAGACCGCCACCAGAATCTGTCCCAGATTATGGAATACGGCACCTGCGACACTGATTCCAACAAGTCCGAACACCCGGCATTTCTTAAACAGTGTCATAATCAATATGCTGCACGCCGCACCTGCCAGACTGTATAGTAACACCGCCATATTTCCGAACAAAACGTTTGACAGGATGATACGACCGACTGAGATTACAATCGTCGACTTCAGATCCAGTCTCTGCAATGCGATGATCGTAACCAGATTGGCAAGCCCAAGCTTCACCCCGGGTACCGCCATATGAATTGGCACAAGACTCTCTAAATACGATAGAATCATGGCAAGCGCAATCAGCACGCCGCAAAGTGCGATTTTGTGATTATTATTTAATTGCGGCTGTTTTTCCTGCATGTATAATTTCTCCCCATGCTGTTTGATACGTTCATTCTTCAACGACCATTACTCTTTTATTTCCACAACCAGCTTATGCGGCAGACAGATAATCGTCTCTCCGGTCCGGTTGATTGCTTGGTGTTTCTCACATATATTATCCGGGCAGTCTGCATTTTGCACAGTCACGCTGCCATCCTGCACAACAACCGTATTAACTCCCGCCTTCTGTTTTACCTCATAGCATGCATCCTGATTGAGCTGCATAGTTTTAACTGAATTTCCATCAACCATAATATCCACATATACACCCGGTTTCTGCAGTTTCTTCCACGCAAAAAATCCCGCCATCGTCAGAATCAGAATTCCAACAATCAGCAGGATATCTGCATGGGATATCAATTTCCGTTCCTGTTTCGATTCCATAATCAATCACGCATTATCCATTATTCCTATTTGAGTGTAACGGATGTGCCCTCCCGCAAATATGACTCCGGATGTTCCAGATATCTGCCTATGATTTCCTCCATAGTACCATCCCTTCGCATCTCGGCAAATACCTTTGATAACTCCTTTTCCAGTCCACGATCATCCTGCAAAGAAAATGCAACACCTAAGCCAACCGTAAGAAGGGGCTCATCCAAAATACGGTATCCCATACCATAGTCCTTCATATTCTGCAAAATGGCAGTCTCATGTGCTGCAATCGCATCCGCATAACCTTTGTTTAAAAACGGATATATCAGTTCTCGGTTCTGCAAAGCAAACACTGCTCCCAACTCCGGAATCCGTGGATCTGCATGACCTGCAAATATCTCCTCCGGCTTTGTAGTTGACTGCACCGCAATTTTCTTTCCGGCAAGATCTGCAAATGTATAAATATCACTATCCTCTTTCACGGCAACCACCTGGCGACTGGTCATGTACGGATCTGTCCAGCGATACACATCTTCTCTTCCATCAATGGAAAAGCTCCCCCAGATACAGTCAATCTCCCCACTCTCAAGAAGTTCCTTTTTTTCTTCCCAGTTAATATACTCGAACACGGCCTCGTACCCCATCCGGCGAAATGCCTCTTTCGCAAGTTCGACATCGATTCCTGTCGGCTCCCCGTTCGAGTTCTCATAATTATATGGTGGATAATTATCACTCCCCACTATGATCTTCGGTAAATTCTCGGAAACTGCTTCCTCTGTTTTCCCGGCAGATCCGCAGCCACAGCACACAAATGCCAGCACCAATCCTACAAACAGCGCAATTTTCTTTGTACCTTTTCTTTTCACAAGACGTCTCCCCATCATCTTCTTACCTCTCCCCTCTGATTCTCCATAAGTATATTTATTAAAATCTGTTGTAACTTCGTCTTATCACATATCCCGAAATTATCACATTGATATCCAGCCAAATGCATTCGCAACGGAACTAAGCAGAATGATCAGCGCGAAGATCGGGCACAGATATTTTATCATCACGACAAATATCTTCTTTCTCCGGAACTTACTTTCTCCATGGCGGATCTCCTCTTCGATCTTGTCGATTCCAACCACGCGCGATACAAGCAGGCTTGTCACAAATGCCGCAATCGGCATCATCACGGAATTCGTCAGGAAATCAAACAGATCCAAAAACTGCATTCCGAGTATCTTCACGAATCCAAGCGGTCCATATCCAAGACTCGATAATGTTCCAAGTGCAAGCATGATCAGCCCGATCACAATCGTTGACTTCTTCCGTCCCCAGCCAAGCTCATCCTCGAATGTAGCAACAGCACTTTCCGTCAGGGCAATTGAGCTTGTAAGTGCAGCAAACAGCACAAGCAGGAAGAACAAAATCCCGACGCCTGTTCCAAGTCCCATATTCGCAAACACCTTCGGAATCGTGATAAACATGAGTGAAGGTCCTGCCTGCAGCGTATCCGGATCTCCACCGGAAAATGCAAACACCGCCGGAATAATCATAAGTCCTGCCATGATTGCGATTGCCGTATCAAACACTTCTACATTTCTGGTTGCATCCTCGATAGACGTATCCTTCTTCATATAGGAACCAAATGTAATCAGGATACCCATGGCAATGGACAGCGAATAAAACATCTGCCCCATCGCAGCTACGACAGTCATCCACGAAAAATTCTTTACATTCGGAACCAGGAAATATTTCACACCTGCAATGGCTCCCGGTCTTGTCACTGAATAAATGGCAATCACCACGGAAAGCAAAACGAGGACCGGCATCATCAGCTTCGATACACGTTCGATTCCGTTTTGTACACCGGCATAGATGATAGCAAGTGTCACAAGGCAGAAGATGACAAAACAAAGCTCCGTTGAAACACCGTTTGAGATAAATGATCCAAAATATCCATCCTCCGCAAGCTTTGCCCCATTTCCACGGATATACTCTGCCAAGTATTTGATTACCCAGCCTCCAATGACCGAATAATACGGCACGATCAGAATCGGGATAACCGCATTGATCCAGCCGCCGAAAGATATCCATTTCTTCTTACCAAAGAACCGGAACGCACCAACCGGACTTTTCTGTGTCATGCGCCCGAGCGCGGACTCCGCAACGATCATCGTATATCCAAACGTCAGTGCTAACACAATATAGACAAGCAGGAAGATACCTCCGCCATATTTTGCAGCAAGATACGGGAATCTCCATATATTTCCAAGACCGACCGACGCGCCCGCCGCCGATAACACATAACCAAGCTTGCCCGAAAACGAGCCTCGCTTCTCTGGATGTTTTCTACTCATGTAACCTATCCTCTACCCTTTCCATATTTGTTTCCATAGTTGTTTTTCTTTTTGCAAATATACATGGCGGCATCGTAAATATCACGCTGCCATAGACACAGGCCACACAATAACCGCAAAAGTGAACGAGATGACAGTAACATATTTTCTGTCCTTTTTCAATTGTTTTGCGTTACCTTTCCGTTATTTCATAAAAAATGCGTGGATACATTTCGTGTCCACGCATTTTTCGATCTTTACTCTGCAGAAAGAAGCTCAATCTTGAAATTCAGTTCCTTACCTGCCATCTCATGGTTCGCATCAAAGGTGATAGTCTCTTTGTCTTTATCCACAACCTTCACCGGAAACTGCTGTCCGTATGGAGTTGTCAGATAAACCTGATTGCCAATCTCTAAGTTCTCAGAACCAGGCATATCCTCAAATGCAACTGTGATGACATTTGCCGGATCCGGCATACCATAAGCTTCTTCCGGCATCAGATGTACATCGACGATCTCGCCGATATTCATATTCTTCACTGCTTCATCAAATCCTTTGATCATCATGCCTGCACCGCATACAAACTCCAGTGGTTCATCGCGATCGTAAGATGAATCAAACTTTGTTCCATCGTTGAAAGTTCCTGTATAGTGCACCTTACAGCGCTTGCTTTCGTTACTCATATCGATTCCTCCGATTTCATTGAATGTCTTATTCTATCACGAAACAAAAGGAATGGCTAGATGCTCTTTTTGTAAGTTTCCGCCGTTTAGACGGATTCCTTCAAAGAATCTATGCTTGTTACATGGTCTTCCGTACAGATATCCCTGCAGATAATCTACATTCAGATCTCTCAGTTTCCGGCTCCACTCAATTTCTTCTACGCCTTCCACACAGATTTTAATGCCGATACTGTGTACCATATCTATGATTTTTTTTAACAATTCATAATCCCGGTCATTACGCATTGCCCTTGCAGTGAAATCCTTATCTATTTTTACATAATCCGGATTCATATCACAGATACAATGTAAATTCGAATACCCGGTCCCAAAATCATCAATTGCAAAGGATATCTTATTGGCTTTGAGTTTTTTTCTCAAAGCGCAAAAACGGGGCGTCATATCCATATACCCGCTTTCCGTCATCTCGACACATATACTCTCCGCCGTGATATCGTGCTGCTTAACAACAGATAAGATATCTTTCCAGATGTTATCTTTTATCACCTGGACGTATGACAAATTTATATTGACCCGGAACTTTTTGACCTGCTTCTGCATTTCATGGCACATCTGTGCGGCTGCATCCATGATGTATTTTCCTGCCGGTATGATCAGTCCTGTTTCTTCCAGCCATGGAATAAACTCCACTGGCGAGATTGATTCATCGGCATCTTCGGAATGCATCGTAAATCTCATAAGCGCCTCCGCCGCAATAACCTGCTCCGTACTGCAGTCAACGATTGGCTGATAATACACTTCAAATCCTTCGAATCCATTTGACACAGCATTACGCAATGCACTTATGATCTTCCCTTTCCGGAGGAACTTATCATAATCTTCCTGTTCATAAAAATAATAATTGTTCTTTCCTGCTTTTTTAGCCTGCTGCAAAGAAAAATCACACAGCTTCCGGCAATCATCATAGGTTCCGGAAAGCATCTTTGTACCGGTTATCCCGAACGAAAGGGAAAAAACTACTTTATATTGCACAGAGACAATAAATGCATCAATCTGTGCAAGTATCTTTTCCCGCAATCGCAATACATCATCCCGGGTATGGCTTTTCAGATCCACGATCATATACTCGTCAGACACAAGATGATAAAGCTTCTGACTGTCAGACAGACACTTATTTATACAATCGGCCACATTTCTTAACACATAATCTCCATAGTCAATCCCCCATGCCCCATTAATCAATGCAAGATTATCGATTCCTATATGAATCAGAAATCCCTTCGGTTTTTGTGTCGTACATGACTCAAGATAACTGCGCATATCGACTTCCCCCAATAGTCCGCTGTTGTTATCTGCCCTCTGTCTGTTTCCTATCTCATTTACACATCCGATCAGATACCGTGGTTTCCCCTCTTTGTCATCAATCACTCCGCCTCTTCCGTTGACCCAGACCGGGTTACCATTTTTATCAAGCCAGCGATAATTCATATCATGCTTTCTTATTTTTCCCCCGACAATATAGCGTAATTGCTTCTCAACCTTCGCGCGGTCATCTTCATATATGAATGTCATACATGTGTTACGCGCATTCCCAAATGAACTACATGGGATTGCAAAACGTTCTAATGCAGTCGGAGAAATTCTGTAAGTGTCTTCCTGCAAATCCAACACATACAAATAGTCATCCATAGATGATTCAATTATTTCCATTATATTATTAAAATCAACTTTTGAAAGCATTTCATCTTATATCCTTTCATAGCATAACGATCCATTAAATATAATATCGTTCATGTTTCTGTCTATTAAATTTCAGCCACCTTGATTTCCCGTATCATATTCCGTAAATGTTCTGCTTCGTCGCTCATCTCCATGCTCGCCGCAGCGCACTCTTCCGATGTTGCGGAATTACTCTGTACAACATCATTGATCTGCTCTATTCCTTCATTGATCTGCTGTATTTCAACTGTCTGATTAGCAAGCGTATCTGCAATATCGGATACCTCTCCGGTAATGATCTTTGAGTTTTGTGCAATTATCTCCAGCTGCTGTGCCGTCTCTTCGGCAAATGAAACACCTTTTCCGACCGCATTCACGGATGTTTTGATCAAAGCAGCCGATTCCTTTACTGCCTGTGCACTCTGGTCTGCCAGCTGGTTTACCTGATTGGCAACAACCGCAAATCCTTTCCCCGCTTCCCCGGCTCTCGCTGCCTCGATAGACGCATTTAATGCAAGAAGATTTGTCTGGGATGCAATATCATTGATGGTTTCAATAATTTTTTCTATCTGCATGGATGCGTCTTTAATTTCAAGCATAGACTTTACCATCTCACGCATCTTGGTATTGTTTTCCAGGATATCGTCTCCAAGTGCCACTACCTTTGTACTTATCTTACTTGCAGCCTGTGAGTTTTGCTGAACCTGTTCCGAAACATTCTCTACCGTTGCCGTCAGCTCCTCTACCGCTGCTGCCTGATTCGTTGCTCCATCTGCCAGCTCGTTTGCCCCGGATGACACCTGTTCCGCACCACCGGACACCTGATCCGAAACCGTCTGGATTCCCTTTACCATAGCTGCCATGCTTTCTTCAAATGCCATAAAGGAATTCAAGATTCCAACAAAATCTCCCTTCCACTCTACATTCGGCTGCACATCAAAATTCCCTTCTGAAAACAGTTTCATTGCGCGGTCTATATCATCCACATAAGAGCCCAGGATCCGGATGGATTTACGCATGCTATGTGCCAATCGTCCGATTTCATCTTCCGAACGATACTCCAACATGCTGTGTAAATTTCCTTCTGTCAGCTCCTTTGCAACATCCTCGATTGCATGCAATGGCTCTAAAATGCTCGAAAGTACTTTTTGGCTGGTTTTTCTTGAATTTATCCACGCCAGACTTATAAAGAATATAATGAAGGCAACACCGAAAATAGCACATAATACGGTATTTCTGACTGCCTTATCGCTGGCTATGTCTGTAATATCATCTAATTTCAAAGCAATATCAACTAATTTATTCAATGCAGGTGTACATTTGGTAAGGATATCCTCTACACCTTTTTGGTTCTGTCCCTGTCGTATTTCCTCTATAATGGATGTGCTTATGTCTTCCCAATCGGATAATGCTGTAGCATATTCTGTATAATTTTCTTCTGAGACAACCCCGGTTTCTTTTATTATTTTTAACTGGGAATCAACATCTGCAAGCAGATTTGTTATTGTCTTTTCATAGTCATCATAAGAAGCTTCTTCGTCATCCAACGCCATTTCCCTTATATTTCTTGCAGCAGCATTTACATTCACTCTGCACATTTTAACTGCTATGTCTGAAGCATTGATTTTCTGCACATAATTTAAAAGGCCCGCAAGCAGTACGCCTATCGCTATTATGGAAAGCAGCCCTGAAATAAGCATCAGCATAATTACTTTTTTGTAGCCATAGGCTATTCGTTCCTGTAATGGCATGTTTTCAATTTTCTTTTTTGCATTTTTTGTATACATAATTCATAGGTTCCTTTCTTATATTTTTTATCCTTCGGGATTCTATCACTATTTTTTTCGTATTTCTTGCACATATGTGTTCACAATAGTATAATTGTGTCCATATTCATAAGGAGGAGCCCGCCATGCAATCCATTGATTACAATTATATTGGTACTATAATCGGCAGTCTGTTCGGGATTCCGACACGCATTTATAAAAACAATACACTTATTTTTTATTACTCCACGGTCAATCTAATTAAGGATCCTCTGTCCATCTACCAGGCGGACATTTTAGAAATCACTGACCGAATCAGTTATTTTATGACTGCACATTTTTGTTACTATGGCATTGTTAATTCCGATGATCATAAAATTGTAATCGGGCCGACAAGCCAGGTTCCAAACTCCACGCCAACACTACGGGATCTCGCCATGCAATTGGACATACCGGGTGACGATATCGATGATTTTATAATCGCCATGCAGGATATCACCCACATACCATTAGAAAGCCTTATGCAGATTCTGTGTCTTTTAAATTACATACTGAACGATGAAAAATGCTTCCTTCATGATGTTTTTATTGACGATGCCATGCAGAAACAGTTTATAGAAGCAATAAACAAGCATGATGCTGATATGATTTTTTCCGATGAACTTCCGGATCAAAGTATGACGTTTCACAACACTTATGATCTTGAACAGAATGTGATGAATATGGTACGAAAAGGCGATTATATGGCCTTAACAGGACTGATTGAAAAATCAGCAGCCCTGAAGATTGGTACGATGTCAAACGACCAGCTTCGTCAATTCAAGGATACCTTTATCGTTACAACTACACTTGTTTCGCGTTCGGCTATCCACGGAGGTATGAATCCCGATGTTGCTTTCACTCTAGGCGACAACTACATCCAGAAATGCGAATCATCCTATGATTATTCTCAGATTATTAATCTCCGTAATCTTATGGTCATAGACTTTGCCAGACATGTAAACCAGTTACAGGAAGCAGGGGCAAGATCACAGCTTGTTTCAGATGTAGCAAATTACATTGATCATCATATGTCAGAGACGATCACAGTGGAAGCCATGGCAAAAGAATTTTATATGAGCAGATCTTATCTTTCAAAACGGTTTAAGGCTGAAAGTAATATCACGCTCACCGATTTTATACTTAACCGGAAAACGGAGGAGGCAAAACACCTCCTCCGCTACTCAGATAAACCATTAACTGACATCAGTCTGTATCTCGGCTTTTCTTCCCCGGGGCATTTTTCCCGTGTTTTCCGGAAATACGCCTCCATGTCGCCGAGTGACTATCGCAAAAAATATTTAAAC
>ERZ1026776.2131-NODE-2131-length-10220-cov-85.671717_pt1 | contig 10220 bp, 6 predicted proteins | sample MGYA00380125_ERZ1026776 | MGnify/ENA primary metagenome ERZ1026776 (study PRJEB33269, sample SAMEA4719761) | human gut metagenome | biome: human-associated habitat; feature: organic feature; material: feces | place: Cameroon | collected 2013-10 ... | reverse complement strand
AAAGTTCATCCAGGCGAACCTCTCGCATGCTGATTTCCTCCTTGCCGTAATCCGCTTTTGCCAGGTTCAGCAAACCGTCTATCAGTCGGGTCATTCGCTTGGCATCCTGCTGCATGTTCTGCATGGCGAGCCGGTACTGCTCGTTGGTTCGTTCTTTCTGCAGCGAAACGTCGATTTCGGCAGTCAGGGCAGCTAGAGGAGTGCGGAGCTCGTGAGAAACGTTGCTCACAAACTGCTTCTGTGAATTGAAGGAAATCTCCAGTCGCTTGAGCAGTTCATTAAAGGCGATGCTCAGTTCGCCCAACTCATCTTTTTCGTTCTTCACGGGGATGCGGCGGTCGATGTGGGAAGCGGTAATGGTTTCAGCCTCGTTCACGATGTTTCTTATCGGTTTGAGGGAGAGCCTAGCCAGAACATAGCCGGCGATGAAGAGCAGCGACAATCCGATGATGAAGAGGCAGATGAGGGTCTCCTGTAGTCCCACCAGGTTGTCGTAGCCGTAGCCGTCATAAGCGGCAGCCGTAACAATATAATCCTTTCCCTTGTATTGGAAAACCATTCCTATGCCCTGGTATTTTCCGATGTGAAATTCAATTTCCTTTTTCCGGAGGATTTCCTGAATCATTCCTTCGCTTTCCTTCACGATGTCGTTGTGGATGGCGTCGTGGTAGAGCATGTGGAAATCGGTGGTATAGACGGCAACCTCTACCTCGTTGATAAACTTCTGGTTGTTCAGATAAACCGACTGCATGGTCTTGGCATCTACCTGTCTTGCCAAGAAAAGATTGGCCTTGGTAATGCCTTCGCTCTTCAGGTTTCTGAAGAAAGTCTGGTCGCGGGTATGTTCGCTGACCAGGTAAATGAGCACCATGCAAAGCAGAAAGATGGTTGCCGTAATGCAGGTGTTTTTGAGGGTAAGGGCAGTTCTGATTTTCATATTTCTTTCTGATTATATTCAAATTTTTATTCGGTTTATCTGTTTGGAATCGTTACATCTTATCCGTTAGGATGAATCCAACTCCCGGCTTGGTATGAATCAGTTTCACCTCGAAGTTCTTATCCATTTTCTTTCTCAGATAGTTGATATAGACATCGATGAAATTGGTGCCCGTATCGAAATGGGTGTTCCAAACCTTTTCGGCGATTTCCACTCTGCTCACCACCTTTTCTGCATTCTCCACCAGATAAACCAGCAGGTTGTATTCCTTAGGCGAAAGCTTGATAGGTTCGCCGTTTCGGGTTACTTCCTGTCGCTCCAAATTGATGCACAGATCGGCGTATGAAATCTCCTTCACCACATCAACCTTAGCCACGGCTCGTCTTTTCAGCAGCACTCTCACTCTCGCCAGCAGCTCTCTGAAATCGAATGGCTTCACCATGTAGTCGTCGGCTCCCACATCGAAACCTTCCAGCTTGTCATCGGCGGTTCCCAGAGCCGTGAGCATCAGAATAGGGATTTCTTCATCCGCCTTTCTGATTTTCTGGCAGAGTTCGAAACCATTGAGCTTCGGCAGGATGATGTCTGAGATAATCAGTTGGAAATCATTCGATTGAAACAGTCTCCATCCCATCTCGCCATCGTAAGCCACCAAAACCTGATAGCCGTTCTCCTCCAGACCGATTTTCAATAAATCAGCCACTCGCTTTTCGTCTTCTATCACTAAAATCTTAATCATACTATTATCTGGGTTTTAATCATACGATTTTCTATATCCTAATCATTCTTATTGGCTTGCAAAAGTACATCAAATTTATAGATTCCCACGATTCCTGTCTTTTTATTATGGAAAATTAACCGTAATATATTTAAAAGTCTTTGCCTAATCAGATATTATTCGTACCTTTGCGTGGTCTTTAAACAGTTTAATCAGTTAGAAATCAGTTTAATCAGTTAGAAAAATGAAGAAGATATTAAATCCATATTTGAACAAGGAGGGTTACAACTGCGTTTGCTGTGCCCCCAACAATCCTGTAGGATTGCATCTTGAGTTTTGGGAAGAGGGTGAGGATGTGCTTACCATCTGGAATCCCGGCGAAAATTACCAGGGCTGGATCAATACCCTGCATGGCGGAATCATCAGTATGCTGATGGATGAAGTGGCAGGCTGGGTCATCAACCGCAAACTGCAGACCACGGGTGTGACGATGCAGCTCAACGTGAAGTACAAGAAGCCTGTGATGACCACCGATTCGCAGATTACGGTGCGTGGTCACATCGCCAGTCAGCGCCGCAACATCGTCACCATCCACCTGACTCTGGAAAACTCCAAAGGCGAGGTTTGTGATGAGGGCGAAGCCATCTACTTCACCTTCGGTCCTGACAAAGCCAAGGAGATGGGATTCGACTGCTGCAAGGTAGAAGGGGAGGAATAACTCCCCCCACTTGTTTGTAATGCTGGAGTCTTTCTTGAAGTTTTGAAAGTTCTTGAAGTTGCTCATGCTCTGTCTGCGTTTAAGAGTTTCTTGAATCACAATTCCCCAGAAAGCCGTTTCCTGCCCATTTTGTGGTCTTCATTGATGACCGGCGCTTGCCATCTATTAAGACCAGTCTCGGTCTTCATAGATGACCGACTTTTGGTACAAGAAGGCTCTTCTTTCGATTGCCGGTGCAAAGGTAAGAAGAATTCTCCGAGGATGCAATAGTTTTCCGGTACTTTGATTCCACTTTTCCCGTATGTAGTGAAATGGGGCTGTGGTGAATCACAGCCATCCGGTCATTAGTGACCGGTCATTTTCGGTCATTAAGAAAAAACAGTTCCGGTCATTTAGTCCTATAGTATATATATTAAATATTTTAATATTATACTATAGACCATTTTCGCCGCCCCCGAAAACCTTAATGACCGAAAATGACCGGGCATTAATGACCGGATTCTTGTGTGGTGGGGTCATTAAGGTCAAGGTCATTAAGGGTCATTAAGGTTTTTGATACTTCGAAATTTCTTAACATTCTGCCATAAAAAATGCCTTTGATAAAAGGGAAGGTTATGGAGGTTAAAATCCATGTTTTTTTAGGCTAAAATCTAGCTTTTTTGGGAAAAGTGTAGTTTTTAACCTTCGTTTTTATAGGAAAAGTGTAGTTTCCAGCCCTCTTTTTTATAGGAAAAGTGTATTTTTCGACTATTGATTTTATAGGAAAAGTGTATTTTTGATTTCTTTGGGCATTACCTATCTGCCTATATATTATATAATGTGTATAGAGGTGAAGGAGGCGGAAGGCGAAGTGCTGCTGTGATTCATCCTGTTTCCTTTCTAACCCCTCGAATTCGAGGGGTAAATTTGAATTTTCAAGTTTTGAAAGTAAGCTCCACACGCCCAGAAAGGGCAGAAGCATCTAGCCCAGGACAGCGCCCTGGGTAAACCGGCAATCCACAAGTTATTTCTTCATTTTCTGAATTTCCTCCAGTGGAAGCTCTGTGGCCGTTGATACTTGCGCTTCAGAAAGCCCCATTGATAAAAGGCGGTAAGTCTAAAAAGTATCTGATATAAAACCTTATCGATTTTCCCAAAAATGCGTCACGACGTAGACTTTACCACATGGCGACGTAATCTTTCCTGCGTCACGACACAGAGATTCCTGCGTCGCCATGTAATTTCAAGAGCATTTCTTTCTAAAAGGAGGAAAAGAAAGAGTGTGGGGACAACCTGGTGTTTATTCCCATTCCTCGAATTCCAGCTCCAATTCTCTGTATTTGTGGTTTCGGGAAGAAATCATAGGTAAGGGTACAAAAAAAGGCAGATTCCAAATTGCCTTGGAATCTGCCTCAATCATTTATGGGAGATGATTATTTGACTTCGATATTCTTTGTAGTCTTAGCCTCCTCCTTAGGAGTAAGCTTTGGAATCTCAACCTCAAGAACACCATCAGCTACCTTTGCTGAAATCTTCTCACGGTCGGCATCCTCAGGGAGAGTGTAACACTGCTGGTAGTTGCTGTAAGAGAACTCGCGGCGCAGATAGTGCTCATGCTTGTTTTCATCCTTGTGCTCCATCTTGTTCTCGATGGCGATGTTCAGATTACCGTCGTTGTCGATGTTTACGCGAACCCATTCTTTCTTCAAGCCAGGAGCTGCAACCTCCATGGTGTAATTCTTCTCGCTCTCCTTTACGTTGATGGCTGGAGCGGTAGCATTCATACGTGGCATTACGTCTGTATTAAAGAATGCATCATCAAAGAAGTTACTCAACCAATCTGAATTATTATTTCTACGTGCTAACAACATAATTAAAACCTCCAAATTTTATTTTACTCATCCTCTCGGTTCCTTACAGCTCCGTCGGGATTTCTGTTTGTTAATATTCTTGTTATTTTTTTGCTTCCGCCTCGAAACTCCGTTGTTCTTCCGAACTCCTTCATCTTTCATCTTCAGCTTTCACTCTCGCTTTTTGCAACTTATGTGCCAGCGAAAGAGAAGTGGTAAAGTTGGCACGAAAGGATAAATATTTTAAACTTTTCTGCCAGATGATGCGGTTATCTCAATAAAAAAGTGTAACTTTGTCACCAACTTAAAAATCTAAAGAATCTTGTTTTTTAGCAGTTTTTTCAAGGAAACGGACTTTGAATCATACTTTTTTATTATATTTGCAAGCGAAAATCGAATTGAACCTTGACTAAACGATGATATAGTTATGGAACAGAACTTAAAAAACATATTTTATGCGGTGGGTGCGATGATTCTTGCACCCCAAACCCTCAGTGCTCAGTCTGTGAACATCGAAGGCTTAGACTCTCTGCGCTTATCAGGTTCGGTGAGCGTGGTGGAACCTGAACTTCTGAAGAAGGGTGTGCTCAATAATGCACTGGATGCCCTGAGCGGACAGACGGCAGGTGTTAACGTCACTACAAACGGTCTTGACCGTATCGCTATGTTGAACTCCGTCCGCGTTCGTGGTACAACTTCTATCATGGGCGGCAATGATCCTCTGGTGATTATTGATGGTGTTACTTCTGATGTGGCAACGCTTGCCACAATCTATCCCGCCGATATCGAGAGTTTTACGGTACTGAAGAATGCCAGCGAAACGGCACTCTACGGTTCCCGTGGTGCTTCGGGCGTTATTCAGGTAAAGACCAAGAAGGGCACGGGTAAGGGATTCCAGATTTCTTACGAGGGCAACTATGGCATAGAGGCGATGTACAAGAGTATGGAGATGCTCAATGCCGCCGAATACATAGCTGCTGCACAGAAGTATGGGCTGGAGTATAACAATAAGGGATATGATACCAATTTCCGCAAGGCGATTACCCGAACCGGAAATATTCAGAACCATTATCTGGCCTTCAGCGGTGGCACTCCGCAGAGCAACTACCGCGCTTCTTTTGGCTATATCGACCATAACACGATTATTCGGAGCAAGGGCTATCGTAATCTGGTGGCTAAGATTGATGTCACCCAGAAGGCGTTTGGCGATAAACTGACGGGAGATTTCGGCGTGTTCGGTTCGTCTTTCAAGAACAATGATATCTTCGACAGTCAGGCGCTTTTCTATTCTGCCGATGCCATGAATCCTACTTATCCTTATGATAAGCTGAACGGCAGTTGGGTGAAGAATGGGGCTGCATCTCAGGTGAATCCTCCCGGTGCCTTGCTCAAGGAGCGTAATGATACGAAGAACATGAACTTCAATGCTCATCTGAAGTTGAACTATGATATGACAAATTCTCTGAGTGTTTCTGCCTTCGGAGCATATAGTTATGCTTCCAACGAGAACAACCAGTTCTGTCCTACCTGGGTTTGGGCGCAGGGCAATCTCTATCGTGGGGAGTTCAAGAGCGAGGACTGGCTTGCCAATGTATCGCTTAACTATCAGCATTCGTGGGAAATCCACAATCTGAAGGCAATGGTGGGTGCAGAATATCAGAAGGATATCCGAACGGGATTCTGGACTTCTGCTAAGGGAATCACCAACAACGACATGTATTACCATAACATAGGTGCTGCTGCATCACGGCCTTTCGGTGGGACAGACAGCAACTACGAAGATCCGACCCTGGCTTCTGTGATGGGCAATGTCGACTACACCTTATATAATAAGTATAGTCTTTCGGTTTCCATGCGTGGCGACGGTTCTTCGATGGTGGGCAATGACCATACCTGGGGTTTCTTCCCATCCGTCTCTCTTTCCTGGGATATGAAGCAGGAGAAATGGCTCCGTTCTCTCAGGCAAATCACCATGCTGAAACTGCGTACGGGTTACGGACGCTCTGGTAATCTTGGTGGAATCTCTTCTTATACCACCCTGAATACGGTGCGTCAGAACGGCATTGTTTCGGTGAACAGTTCTCCTACGGTTACGATGGGAATGATCAGCAATAACAATCCTGATCTGAAGTGGGAAACCCGCGCTACCTGGAATATCGGAGCTGATTTGGGATTGTGGAACAACCGGCTGGTTCTGACGGCAGAATATTACTATTCCAAGACCACCGACATGCTCTATGCCTATGATGTGCCGGTTCCGCCTTTCGCCTATGACAAGTTGCTGGCAAACCTGGGTTCTATGAGCAACCAGGGTTTGGAGGTAGGTGTTTCCTTCACTCCTATCCAGAAGAAGGATATGGAACTGAATATCAATATGAATCTCTCCTGGCAGAAGAACAAACTCCTCTCGCTGAGTGGTGAATATAACGGAATGCAGATGTCGGCAGCCGATATTACTGCGATGGGTGCATTGTCGGGTGCCGGTCAGCATGGTGGCTACAACAATGTGGTCTATCAGATAGTAGGTCAGCCGCTGGGCGTATTCTATCTGCCTCATTGCAAGGGAATCATTGAAGATGGAAACGGACATTACCGCTATGATATTGAAGATTTGGACAAGAACGGAACCGTAGATTTGAGTGATGGAGGCGACAGATATATCGCCGGTCAGGCTACTCCAAAGGTAACGTTGGGCTCCAATATCAGTTTCCGTTATCGCGACTGGTATTTTTCATTGCAGATGAACGGAGCCTTCGGACATAAGATATTCAATGGTACTGGACTGGCCTATACCAATATGTCGAGCTTCCCGGATTATAATGTGCTGAAGGGAGCGCCTGAGAAGAATATCGTAGACCAGAATGTTTCCGATTATTGGCTGGAGAAGGGCGATTATCTCAACTTCGAGTATCTTACGCTGGGTTATGATATTCCTATCCGCAAGGGCGTGGTGCAGTCGCTCAGAGTATCGGCGAGTGTCAACAATCTTGCCACCATCAGCAGTTACAGCGGCTTGACTCCGATGATTAACAGCTACGTGGTGAACAGTACGATGGGTATTGATGATAAGCGAACTTATCCTGTTTATAGAACCTTCTCATTGGGTTTAAGTGTTCAATTCTAAAATCAGAAAGTTATGAAACGATATAGATTTTTATTTCTGCTGCTGGCTGCATTGTCTATGACATCCTGCCTGGACGAACATCCTAAGGATCAGTTGGACGAGGATGCCATCTATGGTTCTGCATCTGATATTTATATCAATGCCGTGGCTTCTCTCTATAATTATATAGGTGGCGCCAACGAGAGCGAAGGCATCCAGGGCACCTGCCGCGGCATCTACGATTATAATACGCTGACCACCGATGAGGCGATAATTCCGATTCGAGGCGGCGACTGGTATGATGGTGGCCTCTGGAATGCCATGTACCAGCATCGGTGGACTGCCGATGACCAGTCTCTTTATGATACATGGAAGTATATCTATAAGGTTATCGTGCTGGCTAATAAGTCTTTGGATATTATCAGCAGCAAGTCGGGGCTGCTTACTGCCGCACAGCAGGAGGAATACCGCGCAGAGGTAAGAGCCATTCGGGCTATGTTCTATTACTATGCCATGGACATGTTCGGTCGGGTTCCATTGGTTCTTTCCACTGATGAGCAGCGCTATTCCAGCCTGTTCCAAGGTCAGACGGATCGCAGTTCTGTCTTCCATTTTGTCTTTCAGGAGTTGCAGCAGGTATTGCCTTCTCTTCCCGACCAGCACAGCAATAAGGAAGGCAATTATTATGGTCGCATCACCCAGCCGGTAGTCAACTTCCTGTTGGCGAAATTGGCTTTGAATGCAGAAATCTATATGTATGATGACTGGACCCAGGGTTATGCGAACCGTCCGAAGGGAAGTGACATTCATTTCTCTGTGCCGGCTGCTGACGCCTCTTTGCGCAATGGCGATAAAGAGTTGAATGCCTGGGAAACCTGCATTTATTATTGCGATAAACTGGCTGAAGAAGGCTATGTTCTAGAGTCGGATGATGCATTTAATTTCTCTACGCATAATGAGACATCGAAGGAGAATATCTTCACGATTCCTATGGATAAGAACATCTACACCAACCAGTTCCATTACCTCTTCCGCTCCTATCATTATACGCATGGCGGTGCCTTGGGATGGGGAAGTGAGAATGGTACCTGTGCCACGATTTCTACGATGAAAGCCAATCATTATGGCGAAGCAGATGAAGATGCCCGTTGCAAGATGAACTTTGTGGCGGGAGTGGTAAAGGTAGATGGTCATGAACTGCTGATGGATAATGGAAAGCCGTTGGAGTATCAGCCTTTCGAGGTGGCTCAGAACCTGACCAACAGTAAGTTTATCAAGACAGCTGGAGCGAGAATGGCGAAGTATGAGGTGGATAGAACCTCTTATATGGATGGCAAGTTGCAGAGCAATGACATTGTTCTTTTCCGCTATGCAGATGCTTTATTGATGAAGGCGGAGGCAAAAGTCCGGAATGGAGAGAATGGTGATGAGGAGTTGAATAGGATTCGTGCCCGTGTAGGAATGCCTTACCGTAAGGCTACGCTCGATAACATTCTTGAAGAGCGGTTGCTGGAGCTGGTATGGGAAGGATGGCGTCGCCAGGATCTCATCCGTTTCGGCAAATTCACCGGTGCCTACGATCTCCGTACGCCTCTTCAGGGTGAGTCCTCCGGCTACACCACCGTCTTCCCGATTCCTCAGAAATGTATCGATTTAAATTCTGAATTGGTACAGAATAAGGGATATGTCAATATTTTGAAGTAAAGAAACATTCCTTCTTGCCATCTTTAAAAGTTTTTCCAAAAAGGTTTGTGGTTTCAGGAATAATGGCTAATTTTGCGGGCTGGAAGGTGAATCGCTTGATAGGCGATGCTTCTTGGAATGATATAATATAAATAGGATATGGATAGGAAAATGGATGGTCTCAGACTGATGGATGGGGCTGGATATAAAAAGATAATAATTGCTTGCGATTCTTATAAGGGTTGCCTTTCTAGCAGGGAGGTGAACGAGGCGATTGCTTCGGGAGTAAGGGAATGGAATGCGGATGATGCTTCTTCCGAAATAAAGAATTTGGTGACTGATGCTTCTCCCGAAATCATTACCCTGGAAATGAGTGATGGGGGAGAGGGAATGCTCGATGCTTTTCTCTCGGCGATGAAGGGAGAGCGAGTGAAGATTCATGCCCATGATGCGCTGATGCGATGGATTGAGGCGGAATACGGAATTGTGGATGATACGGCGATTATCGAGATTGCGCAGACTGCCGGACTGGCTCTGATTGAGCCCGAACAGCGCAACCCGATGAAGGCTACTTCATGGGGCGTGGGCGAGATGATTATGAATGCTTATCGCCGGGGCGTGCGCCATTTCATCGTGGGCTTGGGCGGAAGTGCCACATCCGATTGCGGCATCGGAATGCTCAAGGCAATGGGCGATGATTGGAAGAAAATCCGACAGGAATGCAGTTTTGTGTTGGCTTCGGATGTTACCAATCCGCTCTGTGGCGAAAACGGGGCGGCTCATGTTTTTGCGCCTCAGAAGGGAGCTGATACTAAGATGGTGCAGATGCTGGATGATAGAGCAAGGAAGTTTGCCGAGGTAAGCGCCAAGCATTTCGGATATGATAGGAGTGAGGTTCCTGGAGCTGGTGCGGCCGGTGGTTTGGGCTATGCTTTCCTGCAATATTTCAATGCCGAGGCTCGTCCTGGGGCTGAGCTTCTCTTGGATGAAATAGGTTTTGAGGCGCTCATTCAGAATGCTGATCTCGTGATTACGGGCGAGGGACATAGCGACCGTCAGACTTTGATGGGGAAATTGCCGCAGCGCATATTGGAGCATGTTACCAATCAGAAAATCTGGCTCGTATCGGGTGGAGTGAGCGATAGGCAGGCGATGCAGGATGCAGGATTTGATAGGATTATTCAGGTTACTCCGGAAGGAATGCCGTTGGATGAGGCGATGAAGCCGGAAGT
>ERZ1026776.2126-NODE-2126-length-10235-cov-4.570629_pt1 | contig 10235 bp, 6 predicted proteins | sample MGYA00380125_ERZ1026776 | MGnify/ENA primary metagenome ERZ1026776 (study PRJEB33269, sample SAMEA4719761) | human gut metagenome | biome: human-associated habitat; feature: organic feature; material: feces | place: Cameroon | collected 2013-10 ... | reverse complement strand
CCTCACGAAAGACCCTCAACAAGTTTGGCAAACCCTCAACAACTTTGATTATCCACAAAAAAACAGACCCACCATGTGAGTCTGCTCATTTTACTTCGCACCTTTTCCAAACAACACAACCCCTACCGTCTGCAACATGATCTTAAAATCAAGTGACAGTGACCACTTATCAATATACTCCAGATCCAGCTTTACCACATCTTCAAACTCTGTGACCACACCACGTCCCTTGACCTGCCACATACCGGTCAGTCCGGGGGTAATGCTCATTCGTCTGCGGTAGTAATTATTGTACTGTTCAAATTCGTCCTCTGTCGGTGGTCTGGTACCCACCAGGCTCATATCGCCCTTCAGCACGTTAAAGAACTGTGGAAATTCATCAATGCTTGTCTTACGAAGGAATTTACCGACCTTCGTGATCCGGGGATCATGCTCCATTTTGAACATGAGGTTGTCCCCCATCTCATTTTGCGCCTGCAGGTCTTTTTTCCGTTCTTCCGCATCGATATACATGGAACGGAATTTATAGATTTTAAAACGTCTTCCGTTTTTTCCGATTCTCGTCTGCTCAAAAAAGACCGGACCTTTGGATTCCAATTTAATGGCAAGTGCCACAAAAGGTGTCAGCACAAGCGTGATCAAGCTGCCCATAAGACCGCCGAGCATGTCGATCGCACGTTTCACGAAAATCCTGCGGTAATCAAGATACTGCAAAGAGAATGTCATAACTGCGAATCCCGCGAATCTTCCCGCAGTCTTTCCTTCCAGATCCAGTTCCTTCACTTCTACATTATAATGGGTTGTCACACCCATGGTTTCAAAGTCGGTGATGTAGGAACGGATCTGCTTCGCCGGAATACCGGGCAGATACATAAACACCTGATCAAGCGGCATCTGACGCGATACATCAAACAGGTTGTATTGATTTGCCACAACCGGAATCCCTGCAATTTCTTCTCCGACCATATCACTGTTCATAACTGCAACAGAGGTTACTTCATAGTCCCATGCCTTTGCTTCCTTGATCTTCCCGATGATTTCTTCCGCATATTCTGCTTCTGTTACGATCATGAGTTTATCGCTGTTATTACTCTTGGAATAGTAATCAAGCATAAATACCTTGAAAACACAATGTAGAGCAAAGGTATAAACCGCATTTGCCACAGCAAAATACCCAAAGATCAAGCGGGAATAATCACCCGCAATATGTGTCAGATACATGATGACCACGATTGCGATCATCATGACCACATCGTATTTCAAGACAGCAATTCCCTCTACAAAAAATCCTCTTCGGAAAAAGCCTCTGTTCCAGTCAGACATAACGCCATAAAGCACACAAAACAGCATCATATAAATACCGACAGTATAATTCAGCTGTACGCCGATCGCCTGATGGATATTACCGAACCTTAAAAGCAGTGCCGTCATATAGGCGCCCAGAACGGCGATCAGATCTATCAATATTAAACTATACGTCTCAACAAGTCTTCCTTTTCTGTTGATGGTCTGCATAATTTTCCCCTATTTCTAAACCCTTACTAATTTTTACATCATTTTATCATATCATCTATTCTGTTTTTTGTCTATTTTCCAGAAAAGAGTTTTCACAAAAAATGCTTTGGAGAAAGTATAGCACTTCTCCAAAGCATTCTCAAGTAAACATATTCGCATGTTGTTACCCCAGATACATTACAGGCATTTGCAGCAAAACTTACCAATTTGCCACTCTTACATCAATATACTGGATCAGCATCTGCACACTCTTGTCCACGCCAAGCTTGCTGCTGTTGATGACGAGCTCGTAGTTGCGGGAATCGCCCCATTTGCTGTCGCAGTTGATGTTGTGATACATCTTACGTGCTCTGTCCTTCTTCTTCATCAGATCTGCCGCCTGGCTCTCTGACAGCTCGTATTTCTTGGAAACACGGGCAACCTTCTGGTCCTTGTCGCCGTTTACGAAGAAGGCGATCAGACCCTTGTTGTCTTTCAGCACTGTTTCAGAGCATCTGCCGACTACAACGAATGATTCGCCTGCATTTGCTTTTTCCTTTAAATAGTCAAACTGAAGCTGTGCAACATGCTCTGTCATAGAGCTGCTCATACCACGGACGCGTCTGTGGAATACACCGTCCTGTACTTCATCATATGACTTTAATTCTTCGCTGTTCAGGTTTCTCTCTTCAGCGATTTTGTCTAAAAGATTGTGATCGTAGAGGGGCAGGTCATAATGCTTTGCAAGTTTTTCAGCGATCTCATGACCACCACTACCAAATTCACGTCCGATTGAAATAATTAACTGTCCCATACATGATTCCTCCCTTTTCTATATTGAATGAATATTTTGCTTCGCACATGTTATCTTCTGCTTCGCAGAAGCATTTGCTCGTTAACAAATACAGAAAAACAAATGCCAGCTTCGCTGTCGCTTGTTTTTCTTTGTATTTGTTACATTTTACCACAAAAGGAGCCTTTTTGCTAGGCTCCTTTAGTAAAGATTTATAAATTATTTATTAATGTACGTAGCGTACGCAGATCATAATGGTTGCAATGATCATAACGATAACTGTTGCAGGAACCATTGCTTTGCAGTATCTGCCCCATTTGATGATATGTCCGGATTTTGCTGCTGTCGCTACACCAACTACGTTTGCAGAAGCACCGATCGGTGTTGCGCTGCCTCCGATATCCGTACCCATTGCAAGAGACCATGCAAGGATGGAAAGGTCTACGCCCTGCGTTGCTGCAAGACTGTTGATAACCGGGATCATTGTTGCTGCAAACGGGATATTATCAATAAATGCACTTGCTACAGCAGATACCCAGACGATGATCGCGATCATCAGATACAGGTTACCACCGCAGATCTTACCGATCAGGTTAGCCAGAAGTACCAGAACACCTGTCTGCTCCAGACCACCGACTACAACGAATAATCCAATAAAGAATAATAATGTATGATAATCAATTTTCTTGATCAGTGTCAGTGCATTCTTACCGGATGTGATCAGTGTAATGATCGCAATAAAGGTACCGATGCAGGATACGGTAAGTCCTGTACTGGCATGTGATACAAGAAGTACAACTGCAAGCAGGAAGATAACTGTACTTACGATAAATCCTTTTTTGCTGACGATTGCTGACTCCGGTGACGGCAGAGAAGCTGTATCAATGCTGTCTGCACCATTATCTGAAAGCTCTTTCTTGAAGATCAGATAGAAGTATGCAAGAACGACAACCAGAGCAACAATGGCAATCACACCTGTGTGTCCCAGGAAATCTGAGAAAGAGTAACCCAGTGATGTACCGATGATGATATTTGGCGGATCTCCACACATTGTTGCACTACCGCCAAGGTTAGCGCAGAATACTTCTGACAGGATCATAGGTACCGGATTGAATTTCAAAAGCTGTGACAATTCAACCGTAACAGCTGCAAGGAACAGGATAACTGTGATGCTATCAATGAACATTGCAAGTACAAATGACAGGATCATAAAGGTAAGGAAAATAGAAATTACCTTATATTTAACCAGTTTTGCAATTCTCATGCAAAGCCATCTGAAAAATCCAACATGCGCCATTCCTTCTACCATGATCATCATGCCTGCAAGGAATACGATCGTCTCCCAGTTGATACCGCTTGAAGTCTCGGAAGCCTGACCGCCTGTGTACCAGAACCCCTGTGTAAAAATACTTTTAACATTTAATGTCTCAATAACCGCATCCATACTGTGCATACCCACACCAAACACAAGGATCAGTGTCAGGAGCGCGCAGCCAAGTGTGACATACTGTTTCGGCCATTTATCCATGATGATCAGGATAAACATGGCTAAGAAAATGATGATAGCAAATGCCTGTGCCATTTTTATCTCCTTTCGCTCTTCAGAGCCTGTAATATATGTATTTCTTTTACCAAGCCCTTATTATAACACAATATTTGCCAGTGGCAAGTTAATTTTTCTTTACCGGTTTGAGATTTTTTCGTACATTTTTACTATATTGCTGGTTTTCAGGCGAAACGTTTCTTGCTCTTTCTGATCGCTTTCGCCTTTTTAAGAGTGTTTTCTTGTTTTTGGATGAACACCCTGCTTAGCGACCTAATATGCCTCATACTTTTATGGTTTTTCTCTCTTTGGGCGAAATTGCTCCTCAGTCTTCTAGTCACTTTCCTGTTTTTATATTGTTTTCTATTTTGGAATGGAATTTTCAAGAAATTTCCGTCCTGCATATCATGCAGGACGGAAATCCAGATGTTCAAGAATTCATAATCATGAAATTCAGATTATTTCAAGAATTATTATGTATTTATTGATTTACACTTAATTTCCTGCTCTCGTAATCAAGCAGAGCAAGCCATTTTTCCCTTACGCTTCCGGATTATTGATCGCGGCCTGCGCAGCGGCGAGTCTGGCGATCGGAACGCGGTAAGGTGAGCAGGATACATAGGTCAGACCTACTTTATGACAGAACTCAACGGAAGAAGGATCACCGCCATGCTCGCCGCAGATGCCAAGCTTGATATCCGGGCGTGTCTTGCGGCCTTTTTCCGCTGCCATCTGTATGAGCTGGCCGACACCCTTCTGGTCAAGTCTTGCAAACGGATCTGATTCGTAGATCTTGTTCTTGTAGTAGTCACCGAGGAACTTGCCTGCGTCATCTCTGGAGAAGCCGAAGGTCATCTGTGTCAGATCGTTTGTACCGAAGGAGAAGAACTCTGCTTCTTCTGCGATCTCATCAGCCAAAAGTGCAGCTCGCGGAATTTCGATCATCGTACCGATGTGATACTGGATATCGGAATTCTTTTCTTTCTTAACCTGTTCTGCCACTTCTACAACAACATCTTTTACAAATTTCAGCTCTTTCTTTTCGCCAACAAGTGGGATCATGATTTCCGGAACGATGTCATAGCCCTTTTCTGCTTTAACCTCGATCGCAGCTTCCATGACGGCTCTTGTCTGCATCTTTGCGATTTCCGGATAGGTAACGGCAAGACGACAGCCTCTGTGACCCATCATCGGGTTAAATTCATGCAGGGAATCACAGATTTCCTGTACTTCTTCTGCAGTCATCAGCATCTGTACAGCCAGATCGTCGATATCGCCCTGCTCTGTCGGTACAAATTCATGAAGCGGCGGATCCAGGAAACGGATCGTAACCGGTCTGCCTTCCATTACTTCGTATAAAGCCTTGAAATCCCCCTTCTGGAATGGGATCAGTGCGTTTAATGCTTTCTCTCTCTGCTCCAGTGTGCGGGCAAGGATCATCTGACGGATCTTCGGGATACGGTCAGGATCGAAGAACATATGCTCTGTACGGCAAAGACCGATACCTTCTGCACCGAATTTTACTGCATTTGCAGCGTCTTGTGGTGTATCTGCATTGGTACGGACCTGCAGCTTTCTGTACTGGTCTGCCCAGTCCATGATACGGCCGAAGTTTCCGGATACGGAAGCTTCCATTGTCTTGATATCCCCTTTATAGATCTTACCGGTGGAACCATCCAGAGAAATATAATCTCCCTCATGGAAAGTATAACCGCCCAGCTCAAATACTTTGTCATCTTCATTGATCGCAATATCGCCGCAGCCTGATACACAGCACGTTCCCATACCACGTGCCACAACTGCTGCATGGCTTGTCATACCGCCGCGGACTGTCAGGATACCTTCGGATGCATGCATACCTTCGATATCCTCCGGAGAAGTCTCCAGACGCACCAGAACAACTCTTTCGCCCTGCTCATGTGCCTGCTTTGCATCTTCTGCTGTGAAGTAAACCTTACCTGCCGCTGCACCCGGTGATGCAGGAAGCGCCTGTCCAATCACTTCGCCTGCCTTCAGTGCTTCCGGATCAAAGGTCGGATGCAGAAGCTGATCAAGTGATTTTGCTTCGATTCTTGTCACTGCTTCCTGTGGTGTGATCATTCCTTCATCTACAAGATCACAGGCGATCTGAAGTGCTGCCTGTGCTGTTCTCTTTCCATTTCTTGTCTGCAGGAAGAACAGCTTACCGTTCTCGATCGTAAACTCCATATCCTGCATATCGCGGTAATGTGCTTCCAGCTTCATGGCAATCTCCATGAACTGCTTGTAGCACTCCGGCAGATCCTGCTCCAGCTTTGTGATCGGCTGTGGTGTACGGATACCTGCCACAACGTCCTCGCCCTGTGCATTGATCAGATATTCGCCATAAATACCCTTTGCGCCGGTAGATGGGTTTCTTGTGAAGGCTACGCCTGTACCACTTGTCTCGCCCATGTTACCGAATACCATTGCCTGTACGTTAACAGCTGTTCCCCAGTCGCCCGGAATATCATTCATTCTTCTGTAAACGATAGCACGCTCATTATCCCAGGAACGGAATACGGCTTTGACTGCCTCCATCAGCTGTACCTTCGGATCCTGCGGGAATTCTTCTCCCATCTTGTCCTTGTAGATCGCTTTGAAACGTGCGATCACTTCCTGCAGATCTTCTGCAGTCAGTTCCATATCAAACTTCACCTGTTTTGCTGCTTTGATCTCATCCAGAACGCGCTCAAACAATGACTTTGGCACTTCCATAACAACATCGGAAAACATTTGGATAAAACGACGATAAGAATCATAAGCGAATCTCGGATTGCCCGTCTTCTTGGCAAAGCCTTCCACTGCAACGTCATTCAGTCCGAGGTTCAGGATCGTGTCCATCATACCCGGCATGGAAGCTCTCGCGCCGGAACGGACAGATACAAGAAGTGGATTTTCGGTATCACCGAATTTTTTGCCCTGCTTCTTTTCCAGATCAGCAAGTGCTGTAAAGATCTGCTGCTGGATGTCTTCTGAGATTGCACGGCCATTGTTGTAATAGTCTGTACAAGCCTCTGTTGTAACCGTGAAACCCTGTGGGATCGGAAGCCCCAGATTTGTCATTTCTGCAAGATTGGCACCCTTTCCACCAAGAAGATTCCGCATATCTGCGTTACCTTCTTCAAATAAATACACCATTTTTGACATAGTTTTCGTCCCCCTTGGTCGACTTTGTTTTTTCAAATCCATTTCTGCCTTGCAGCCATCCTTTCCTGCATCCTATCCGGCTTTTCATTTCAGATATTTTTCACACTGACCTCTGCTGTTTTTGTGCAATTATCACAGAAATTTGATTTGAAACTCTCGTATGTTCATTATATCATCTATAGAGAATTGACGCACTGATATCTTCTTGGAAGAATAAACAAAGTTTCAGCCTTTTTTATGTCAATTTTGCTACTTTTTACACGAACAACCCCCGGCGTGGTGGAAGCACGCCGGGGGCTGTTCATGTATATATCAACTAAGGGATTTAGGTAAAAGCTACTCTACATCCTGCAGGGCTGCGAAGTCTTCTTCGCCGGTGCGGACCTTAACAACCTTATCTACATTGTATACAAAGATCTTACCATCACCGATATGACCTGTATAAAGTGCTTTCTTGGCTGCCTCGATCACCTTTTCTACCGGAATCTTGCTGACTACCACTTCAACCTTAACCTTTGGCAGAAGTGTTGCATCCATTTCAACACCACGATACATCTCGCCGGCGCCTTTCTGGACACCACAACCCATAACCTGTGTTACCGTCATACCGGTTACACCAAGGTCGTTCATTGCTTTCTTCAGGCCGTCGTATCTTGCCAGTTTTGCGATCACAACAACCTTGTATATGCCTGTTGGCGGTAATGGAGATGCCACCACCTTGACTGCTGCATCCTTCTGTGCCTCTGATGCTGCATCGTAATCATTTACGCCAAGATCTGTATTTTCATTCACATCCATTGTCATTGTGTTACTGATATCCATGATACTGAAGCCTGCATAAGCACTTGCAAGACCATGCTCACAAGAATCAAGTCCTACGATTTCTTCCTCTTCACTGACGCGAAGACCGATTGTTGCTTTGATGATCAAAAATGCGATCGTGATCGTCACTGCTGTCCATGCTGCTGTACATACCATACCAAGGAGCTGGATACCAAGCTGTGAGAATCCGCCGCCGTAGAAGAGACCTTTTCCGGCAATCTGGTTTGCTCCATATGTAATGCCGTCGCCGATACCTCTTGCAAATGCAGGAGCTGTATCTGTTGCGAATAAACCAACTGCGATCGTACCCCAGATACCGTTCATACAGTGAACTGCAACTGCACCAACCGGATCATCTATATGTAACTTATAATCCAGAAGCCATACACCGAATACTACCAGTACGCCGGATACTGCACCAATGATGATAGCGCCAAAGGCATCACAGACATCACATGGTGCTGTGATAGCAACAAGACCTGCAAGAGATGCATTCAGACACATGGAAACATCAGGTTTTCCATATTTTACCCATGTCAGGGTCATTGTCACAACTGTTGCAACTGCCGGTGCGATCGTTGTTGTAACAAAGATGGAACCAAGCTCATCAATAGAGGTTGCTGCTGCACCGTTGAATCCATACCAGCCGAGCCAGAGGATGAACACACCCAGACAGCCGATTGGAAGGTTATGTCCCGGAAAAGCATTTACTTTTGTTACTTTTCCATTCTTATCTTTTACAAATTTACCAATACGGGGACCAAGCATTGCAGCACCGATCAGGGCTGAAATACCGCCTACCATATGAATACAGTTGGAACCTGCAAAATCATGAAAACCGATCTGTGCGAGCCAGCCGCCGCCCCATGTCCAATGTGCTTCGATCGGATAGATCACTGCTGAAATAATTGCGGAATATACACAATAGGAAAGGAATTTCGTTCTTTCTGCCATGGCTCCGGATACGATCGTTGCGGTCGTTGCACAGAACACAAGGTTGAATACGAAGTTAGACCAGTCAAAATTTGCATAATCCGTAAAAATGTCAAATCCTGGTTTACCGATCAGTCCTACCATATCCTCGCCCAGGAACAAACCAAAACCTATCAGGATAAATACTACTGTACCAATACAAAAGTCCATCAAGTTTTTCATCAGGATGTTACCTGCATTTTTTGCTCTGGTAAAACCTGTCTCCACCATTGCAAATCCTGCCTGCATCCAAAACACCAGTGCAGCGCCGATCAAAAACCAGACGCCATACACTTCACCGTTTATGGCATTTAAAATCTCCTCTGTCATAATAATCTCCTCCTCTTCTAAATAAAAAATACAATGCACTCCTTTTCCACGACTTTGTGGACTGCATTGTATTCTATGTCGGGGTCTGTCCCCACTTATCCGGATTGCGCATCCCTTATTTGAACCATCGCCCATGAGAATCTGCTTCGCAGATAAAGCAAATGGCATTAAAAAAGGTGCCTCGATCATCTCGAAGCACCTTTGCTTTACAAGTGTGAGTATATGCCTGCCTCCCCGGAATGTCAAGGCTGGTTTTTATACTTTTTTTAGAATTATGCCACTTTTTGTTATGATAACTCAATATAGTATTCTATCTGTGCGTTATCTGCTTCTTTTGTCTCCGATTGCGCACAAACCGGATGAAATCCCAGCTTTTTCAAGAGCGTTACAGATGCCAGGTTTTCTTTCCGTGTTCTGGCAAAAAGCTTTTCAAAGCCAAGTTCTTCTTTTGCGTAGGCTAAAATGGCAGTGCAGACTTCGTAGGCAAGCCCCTGCCCCTGCCTGTTTTTGCGGATCATATAGCCAAGCTCCGCATCCTCTCTGTCCGGTCTGAGATCCAGTCCTGCACGTCCGATCACTTCTCCTGTCTGCCTGTCTTCAATGATCCACATTCCAAAATCATAAATACCATACTGATACCTGATATAATCACGGGTGTAAGCGATTTCCTTCTCTTTTTCTGCATACAAACCTTCCATATATAATGTGATCGATGGATCTGCATAGATTTCGTATAACTTATCCACATCATCAAAGCAGATCTCCCGCACAATACACCGTCTTGTCCGCAATATTTCACATGGCAGCCCTAAAAGCCTGCACCGGATCTTTTCCAGATAAGCTTCCTCCACCTCTTCTGCCTGCTCCAGTACATAAGGATAGCCTGATAGATCCATTTCTTTTACCATCATATTTTCATTTCCTGCAGTGATCGGGTTCTCTGCATATATCACAGGCAGACACGGAACCGCCGGGATTCCGTTTTTCCTTGCCTCCAGCAGTTTCCCGTATTCATTTGTAAGTAATATTTCCTTATAACGTTTTTCCATGGTATTTCCGTTGTCCTATCCCTGTCTCTTATACACATCTGACGCTGCCGACGAGCGATCTAGT
>ERZ1026776.2118-NODE-2118-length-10247-cov-5.059262_pt1 | contig 10247 bp, 9 predicted proteins | sample MGYA00380125_ERZ1026776 | MGnify/ENA primary metagenome ERZ1026776 (study PRJEB33269, sample SAMEA4719761) | human gut metagenome | biome: human-associated habitat; feature: organic feature; material: feces | place: Cameroon | collected 2013-10 ... | reverse complement strand
GAGATGCGCAGCTACGCGCGCCCATATCGCAGGAGCGATATGTTATTTGGGGAGTTGGCTACAGGTTTAAGGTATGATGCAGGCAATAACAGATATGAATATACAATATGAAGATAAGGAGCTGCTGGTTGTTTATAAGCCGGCCGGACTGGCGACACAGTCAGCGCGGGTAACAAGCCCGGATCTGGTATCTTCCGTGACGAGGCATTTAAAGGGTGCTCCTGTTTATGTGGTACACAGGCTGGATCAGCCGGTAGAAGGGCTTCTTGTGCTGGCAAAGACAAAGCAGGCGGCAGCAGGGCTGAGTAAGCAGCTGCAGGCAGGAACGCTGAACAAGCAGTATTATGCACTTGTATACCGGGGAGCGGAAGAGCTTCCGAAAGAGGGAATACTGGCAGATTACTTATGGAAGAATCCGCAGACACAGAAAGCAGAGATTGTGGCGCAGGCATCCGGTAAAGGAAAACAGGCAAAGCTGCATTACCGTGTTATGACGGGGAAAGATGACATAGCACTGCTGGATGTCAGAATAGAAACCGGCAGATTCCATCAGATCAGGGCGCAGCTTGCGCATGCGGGATTTCCGATATTAGGAGATCAGAAGTACGGAACGCAGACGTCTATGGAGCGCTCTGAGGAGCTTGGGATCAAAAATGTTTCTCTTTTTGCCTATGCGCTTACGTTTACGCATCCCAAAACCGGGAAACAAATGGAATTTCAGGCAAAAACGCAAAATCCGGCGCTCAGCCATTTATTAACAACTATGAATTAAGAAAAAATGCCCATACTAATCTGGAAGTAAGCAGAGCAGGTGGGTGTTTTTTTATGCATAAAATATGGGAAACATATCGAAAACAAATAGAATTCTGCACAGCAGCGGTCCTGTTGTTTGTCCTGTTTAAGTATTTGATCGGACTGGTGGCTCCGTTTTTGGTGGCGGCGGTTCTGATGGCAGTTTATGAAAAACCGGTTTTTTATCTGAAACGAAGGACAGGAATCGGCGGACAGCTCTGGACGGCCGTTCTGCTCCTTCTGACTGTATTATTTCTGCTTCTGTTTTTCTGGTTGTTTGGCAGAAAAATGCTCGCCTATGGGATGCTGTTCTGGGAGAGGCGGAATGAATATCAGGAAACGTTTCTGTGCACAGTCAGGGACTGCTGCGGTTATATTGAGAAAGGAATACGCCTTGAAAAAGGTATGCTCTGGCAGAAGCTGCAGCAGGGCAGTGTGACAGTCTGCAATAAACTGTCTGCCATGGCTTACAGAAATTCCTATCAGTATTTTACAGGGGCGATACAGGCAGGGGCTTTTTTTCTGGTGACAGTGATCGCTGCCTTATTATATGCAAAGGATTGGGAAAAACAGAAAAAATGGAGAGAACAGGAAGATAAGAAAAGCAGACTATGGCAGGTGATAGATGAAATCATGCGTTATCTGCGCGTGAGTCTGCTGGCACAGGGAAAGATCATGGCAGTGATCGCACTTTTATGCCTGCTGGGATTTGGAATCGCAGGGCTGTCAAATGCGCCCGGACTTGCCGTGCTGACGGCTTTTCTGGATGTGCTTCCCTTTATCGGAACGGGGATCGTGATCCTGCCAATGGCAGTCTGGCAGTTTTTAAAGCGGAATCTGTTTTCCGGTACTATATTGCTGCTTACTTATGCGGCGGCTGTATTTGCAAGAGAGTATCTGGAACCGAAGCTGATCAGCCATAAAATGGGAGTGTCGCCGATTTTGACGCTGCTTGGTATCTATGCTGGTGTCAAAGTATTTGGGGTTGCGGGAATTCTGCTGGGTCCTTTATATGTGATCATTTTAGCGTTTGTATACAGAAGTTCATTCACAGAAAGTTAAAATATTCGGAGACTTCTTTTTGCTCATGAACGGCTAGTCGCCGTATACAGTCACAATATTTCGCAAATCTTAAGAATACTTTTGTGGAAAGATGGGGAGTTATAGCATATAATCAAACTTAGAAAACTGGGAAAGGAAAGTCTGAGTATGAAAAGAAAAGGAATAATTGCAAAAGGACTTGCAGGTGTGCTTGCCATATCGATGCTGTTGACCGGATGTGGCGGAAAGTCTGGCAAGGACGACAAAGATATGAAGGATCTGGTTTATAAATCAGAGAAATTAAGCTGCACAGATGATATGAAGGGTGATATCAGCAGCTTTACCGTAGCAGGTGATAAGATTTATGTCTATACAACAGAGTGGGTTCCTGGTCCGGGCAATACGGAGGATGCTGAAGCGGAAGAAGAGGCATTTGAAGCAAAAGACCAGAAAGAAACAGCTGACGGAGATGCTGTGGTGGACGGTGATGAGCAGTCTGACAGCACAGACGGAACCAATGCCATCTCTGAAGAAGGAGAAGAAAAGCCGGTCGATGATGCAGAGGCAGCAGATGATGTACCGGACGATTATTATGGTACGACCAATCAGTACTTCTACACCTGTAATGCAGACGGATCTGACCTGCAGGAGATCCAGATGGATGTGGAAAAGAATGATAATAACTGGCTGAACTACTTTGCAGCAACAGAAGACGGCATGTTATACATGATGTACAGCGGATATGATGAGAAGAGCGAGCAGTCTACATATCTGATCAAGATTCTGGATGCAGGCGGAAGCCAGACAGGCGAAGTGAATCTGAACGGTATTCTGGATGAAAATGATTATGTACAGGCTATGAGACTGGACAAAGACGGTAATATTTATCTGATGGGAGACCAGTCTGTTTACGTACTGGATAAGGATGGCAATAAGATCGCCCAGATCAAGGCGGATACCTCTAATAACAGCTGGATGATGGCAATGGCAAGAACAAGCGACGGACAGATCGTTGTTGCAATGAACGGACAGGACGGAATGAAGGTCCAGACGGTAGATCTGGCAAAGAAAGCAATGGGTGAAAGCTATGATATAGCTGTTTCGGGATATGGCTCATCCAACAGTGCACTGATAGACGGTGCTGATTACAGCTTCTATTACAATGATGGCAGCAGCCTGTATGGATATGATATGCAGTCAAAGCAGTCAAAAGAGATCTTAAACTGGATCAGCAGTAACATCAATACAAGCTATCTAGGAGATACCAGAGCGCTTAAGGGTGGTCAGTTTATTACGAATTATTCTGACTACAGTTCAGAAGATGGTGCAGATAACGGTTTATATATTTTTACAAAGGTAGATCCGAGTGAAGTGGCAGACAAGGTAACGATCACTTATGCAGGTCTTTATGTGGATGATACGATCAAATCAGCAGCGGTGAAGTTCAATAAGAGTCAGGATAAATACCAGATCATGGTAAAGGATTATTCGACCTATGATGATGCAGCTACACAGATGAACAATGATCTTCTGGCAGGTGAAATACCGGATATCATCGATCTTTCCGGCATTTCTGCTGAAAAATACATTTCCAAGGGAATGCTGCTGGATCTGTATACGCTGATGGATAAAGATTCAGATATCAAGAAGGATGATTTTATTGAGAATGTATTACAGGTAATGGAAACAGACGGAAAACTGTATCATATTTCTCCTACCTTTGGCGTTAATGTGCTGATTGGCAAAACTTCCGATATCGGTGGCAGAGATAAGTTTACCGTACAGGATCTGATCGATCTGGAACAGTCAAAGGGCAATGATGCAAAGGCATTCTACATGAGATCCAATACAAGTGTGCTCAACATGATCTGTACAGCAAATTATGAGGATTATATTGATTGGAATACAGGAAAATGCAGCTTTAACAGTGATGAATTTGTCAAGCTGTTAGAGTATGCAAATACGTATCCGAAGGATGAGGATATTAACTGGGACGAAGATTACGAAAGCTTTCCGACGCAGATCCGCAGCGGCAAAGTAATTCTGGCTGATATTTACAGTCTGGGTATGGAGGAGATCGAGCTTTACAATGCAATGTTTGAAGATGATATCAGTTTTATCGGATATCCTTCTGATAAATCAGCAGGTGCATCTGCAAGCATGAATATGGATCTTGGTATTTACGCAAAATCCAAAAATGTGGACGGTGCGTGGGCATTTTTAAAGACTTTCCTGACAAAAGATTATATCTGTAAGGGATCTAATAATTATTACAGTGGATTCCCGCTTCGCAAGGATGCACTGGAATATCAGATTAAGAGATATTCCGCAACGGAAAAATATACAGATGAATATGGCAATGAGATAGAGCCATACCAGTCTTCCTGGGGTTATGATGATCTTGATGTTGAGATCGGACCGCTTTCTGAGGATCAGGTCAACAAGCTTCGTGAAGTTATAGCATCCGTAGATCATCTGTATGTATACAATGATGATGTCATGACGATCATCTCTGATGAAACAGGTGCTTACTTCAGTGGACAGAAGTCTGCAAAGGAAGTGGCAGACATTGTACAGAATCGTGTTTCCAACTACGTGAATGAAAACAGATAGAAAGGTAAAACATGAAGAAGAAACATAAAAAATGGAAGGAAAGGAAATGGGAACTCGGATTTTTACTCCCTTCCCTGATCGGAGTCAGTGTTTTCTTTGTTGTACCGTTTGGCGTGATTTTCTATTATTCCATGGTAGACAGTCCGATCGATCCGAGGTTTGTATTCCTTCAGAATTTTGTGAATCTGTTTCATAATTCTGCCTTTTTACAGGCAGCAAAAAATACGGCTGTATTCAGCCTGACGGCAGTACCCCTGGCGGTACTGCTGTCGCTGGGTATGGCGATCATTCTGGAGCAGAATATCCCACTGAGAAGTACATTCCGAACCTTCTTCTTAACACCGCTTATGGTACCGACGGCTTCGATCGTCCTGATCTGGCAGGTGTTTTTTCATTATAATGGTGCGATCAATCAGTTTCTGGTTCATCTGGGAGCAGGTAAGATTGACTGGTTTAAGTCATCTTTCTCGCAGATCATTGTACTGCTTCTGTTCTTATGGAAGAATCTGGGCTACAATATGATCCTGTTTCTGGCAGCACTCAATGATATACCACGGGAATATATGGAAGTAGCGGACCTGGACGGCGCGAGCGCATGGCAGAAATTTATTTATATAAAGATCAGATATCTTTCCCCGACAATCCTGTTTGTAGCGATCATGTCGCTGATCAACTCCTTCAAGGTATTCAGGGAAGTGTACTTGCTGACAGGTGATTATCCGTATGATACACTGTATATGCTGCAGCATTTCATGAACAACACCTTTAAGGCGCTTGATTATCAGAAGCTGTCTGCAGCGGCGATCATCATGTGTTCTGTCATGGTTGTTATCATAGGCCTTCTCTTTGTGGTCGAAAATCACTTTGGAAAGGATGTGGAAGGATGAAAAGCAGGCGGAAGCAGAAATGCACAAAGGTTGTATTGTTTGTCATAGCATTTTTCTTTGCAACCTCATTTTTAATGCCGATCGTCCTGACGGTCGCAAACTCATTTATGCAGGAGAGTGAGATCTCTGCTAATTATGGTGCGGTATTTGACAGCTACACCGATGATTCCAATAATTATTCTTATGGGAATCAGCAACAGAAGAAGTCCTCTTATACATCGGAGGCTGCAAACCTGAAGTTTATTCCGGATATGGTTACTTTTAAGCAGTATTATACCGTGCTTTTGCAAAGCCCGGATTATTTGCTGAAATTCTGGAATTCGGTCATTTTGGTTGTACCGATCGTTGTGTTTCAGATCTTTATCGCATTGGGAGCGGCGTATAGCTTTTCGCGGTTCCGGGGACGAAAAAAGGAAATTATCTTCTTTTTATATATTATACTGATGCTGATGCCATATCAGGTCAGTCTTGTACCGAACTTTCTCGTCAGTAAATGGCTGGGAATCTTAAATACCAGAGCGGCGATCATACTGCCGGGTATTTTCTCGACATTCAGTGTGTTCCTGCTGACAAAGTATATGAGGCGTATTCCGAAATCGCTGATCGAGGCTGCTGAGCTGGATGGTGCTTCAGAGTGGCAGATTTTCACAAAAGTCTGCATCCCGCTTTGCAAAAGCGCGATCGCGAGTACGGCGATCCTGGTATTCATTGATTACTGGAATATGGTTGAACAGCCGCTTATCCTGCTGTCTGACAGTGATAAATACCCCTTGTCGATTTTCCTGTCAGAGATCAATAAGGGCGAGGTCGGACTGGCGTTTGCGGTTGCGGTTATTTATATGGTACCAACCATACTGATCTATCTGTATGGGGAAGAATACCTCATCGAAGGAATTTCCTACTCCGGTGGAGTCAAGGGATAGAAAGGATAAGAAAGTGAACGAAAAAAAACAGACCAACAAAAAAGATAGAATTAAAAATATTGCGATCGTCTTTCTGGTGATCATGCTGCTTTTGACGTTTTTCTCCAATACGATCATGAATTATTCCCTGCCTGAGGTTTCTGCGACGTATGCACAGAACGGAAGTGTAACAGCAAAGGTCAGAGGAACGGGAACAGTAGAGACAGCAGAAGATTATGATGTCAAAGTGACGGAAAATCATGTGGTCGGCAGTGTCAAGATCAAGGTGGGTGATGAAGTTTCGGCAGATCAGGTGTTGTTTGAGCTGGATGGAACAGGTACAACGGATGAGACAGCACTCAAGGAAGCGCAGGATACGCTGGATAGTCTGGAACTTGATTACAGCAAGGCACTTCTTGCTGCAGCTCCAAATTATGCACTTGACAATCTGGAGATCAAATCCGCAAGGGAAGAGCTCAGTGATGCTGTTGCCAACCAGACTAAGGCAGCAGCCAGAGCGTCTTTGGTAGAACAGCAGGCAGCAGCACAGAAAAAGGTCAATGATCTGCAGGCTGATGTTGACTATATCCAGGCACAGATCGATTCCTCCGTATCCGGAAACAGTGTGAGCAAATATAATAAGAAATTAAAAGAGAAAAAGAAAGCACTGGCAGAGGCAAATGCCACGCTGGCTCAGATCACTTCCAATCTGGAAAGTACACCAACTGTGGATGATGCCAATGCAGCAGTCCGCGAAAAACAGAAGGCACTGGATACTTTGATCCTGACGCTTGCAAACAAGCAGACGGATGACAAGGTGACACAGGGACAGGCAGCACTTGATCTGAAGGCTTCCAAGAAAAAGGTAGATGACCAGAGAGAAGTGGTCGAAAAGCTGAAAAACGGCGGACAGGAAACAGAGATCAAGGCGAAAAATGCAGGTGTTGTAAAATCTGTCAACTGTATCGCCGGTGATACGGTAACACCGGACAGCGCACTTGCTTCTATTGCAGTAACAGGAAACGGATACAGTGTCAGCTTTTCCGTGACAAAAGAGCAGGCAAAGCTTGTCAAGGCGGGACAGGAAGCTGAGATCCAGAATGTCTGGGGAACAGATATGAAAGCAACGCTGGATTCTATCAAGGCTGATATAGATAATCCCGATAAAAATAAAATACTGACATTCAAGATCACGGGAGAGGATGTAACAGTCGGACAGTCATTAAGTCTTTCTGTTGGTGAAAAGAGTTCACAATATGATGTAACAGTACCAAACAGTGCGATCCGTGAAGATAATAACGGAAAATTTGTACTGGTTGTCAATGTAAAGAGCAGTCCGCTCGGTAATCGTTATGTATTATCCAGAGCAGATGTAGAGGTTCTGGCAAGTGATGATACGAATTCTGCTGTCAGCGGAGGGTTATTCGGATATGAATATGTTGTAACAAACTCTACAAAACCATTAGAGGCCGGTATGAAGGTACGTCTGGCAGATCAATAGGAGGAACCGGATATGAAAGTATTAATCTGGTGCAGAGATCATATCAGATTTCTGGTATGTCTCCTGTTTTGTCTGCTGATGGCAGTTGTTTTGACAATTGCGGGGAATACACTGGTCGGAAAGCAGTATTCCCAGCAGGAGGCAGAGCGATGGGCGGCAAATGATATCAGATACCATCAGGTCAGTGCGTTTATGCAAAGTGACAGTCAGATCACAAAGAATATGATCTCGGAGGTACGAAGCACACTGCAGTCAAAGCTGACAGATGCTTCTATTACGGAAGAAGCTGTTTCCGGAAGGCTTTGGATCGATGCTTATGCAGCCATGCATGGCAGCTCTATCGGTAAGCTGACAGATATAGGAAGTGCTTCCGTGGATAGTGTGCAGATCATAGGTGTCGGTGGTGATTTCTTTCAGTTTCATCCGCTTAACATGATCTCGGGAAGCATTTTCTCTGAAAATGATATTTCAAAGGACAGGGTTGTGCTGGATGAGAATACAGCATGGACATTGTTTGGCGCATATGATATAGCCGGAAAAACAGTAACTATCGAAGGCAGACAGTTTGTGATTGCAGGTGTTTATAAGCCGTCGGATAATAAATATGAAAAGTATGCAAGAGGAGGTCAGTCCTACTTATTTATGGACTATGATACCTTCCAGACGCTTTTTGAAGGAACCGGTATAACAGCTTATGAGGCAGTTCTGCCGAACCCGGTCAAGGGATTTGCATTAACTGCATTAAAAACAGCGTTTGGCGAGGATGAAAAAACAACACTTTCTGATTCGGCAGTTAGTTTTTCTGATAAAGAGTATGTTGATAATACAGACCGTTTCTCCAATCTGCAATTATATAAGAAAATCTGGAATCTGCCAAAGCTGATGATGCGGGGGAATGCAGTTGCATATCCATATTGGGAGAATGCGGTGCGCAGCATTGAAATGAAGGCAGCATTTCTTCTTATATTGCGGACACTGTTACTTGCGTTTCCTGTGATTTCACTTGCTATATGGCTTGTAATAACCGTAAAAAGGGAATATCATAAGTGGAAAGCATTTGTCAAAGGCGTGATTGAAAATGCGATCGACAGGCAATATGCAAAAGCAGCGGCAAAGCGCGCAGAAAAAGAAGGCGTGGATCGGGCACAGATCGTGATAGATGCGCTTTCGGATGAAAAAGAAAAGATTGCGGATCCTGTACAGTCAGAAAATCTTCCGGAGAATGAAAAATCGGAAGAGCCTGCCTTGTCGGAAGAAGAACTGATGGAGAAGATCGTCCGGGAAGCAAAGATTTCCTGGGAGAAGAGAAAAGAGCGGGAAGAGCTTATGGAAATCCGTCGGAAAGAGCAGATCGAAGCAAGAAGAAAAGCGCGCGAAGCTGAGGAAGAGCAGGAAAGTAAAGATGAAATTTAAGGCAGTGAATGAGTTGGAGCATTTCAGTTTCAGAGATGCGCAGATTCAAAAAGCGGAATGGACAGGAGATGCCCTCCGGTTTGAACTGGAGGCTGTGATCGTAAAAGCCGATAATTCTCAAAATGGTAATTATACGGACAGCTATGCGGGAACAACGCAGATGGAACTGAAAAATGCCGATGTCCAAAAAGCTGTAAGGGAAGGATATAAGTATTATGATGCCAATGATGTATTGCGGGAAGAAAAGCCAGATGAACCGCTTTCCGAGGAGGAGCTTGCAGCGCTTTTAAAGGGAAGTAAGGGCTATTATCTGTTTGATGTTGTGAAGGTAGAAGATACTTATAATACAACAAACCGTTTTTTATATCTGGTCGGGATTGATGCGGACGAGGAGACATCCTACTGGTTACAGATCGCATTTGACAGCTCTGAGCTTTGCTGGGATAAATACATGAACCGTGTACAGAACGGATAAATGACATGAAGAAAAAAGATAAAAAGCTGCTTTTGGCATTCCTGCTTTTGTTCGGACTGCTCCTTATTCTGGCTATACTTTCGGTCTGGGGCAGACATAGAAAGATATTTGACTATGGAGCACACCTGGATGAGACGGTATTTTCAGTAGATGAAGTGCATGTAACGCTTCGTGAGTTTGGATATTATATCTATGAAGTGGAGGATTACGTGAATCAGCAGGCCAAGGCTTATGATTCCGGGAATCCGCAAAGCTACTGGAATGTGCATTTTTCAGCAGGAAAAAAGAGTAGATTTTTAAAAAATATGGCAAAGGATACAGCGGTTAATACATGTCTTGCCGAGATCATTTATGCAGATATGGCAGAGAAGGATGGATATGAACTGACTGCAGAGGAGAAAGATGCAGCAACGGAGCAGGCTGCGAAGCTGCTGACTGAAATGACGAAAGCGCAGATCGAAAAGACCGGGCTTACGCAGGCGCTTGTGCAGAAAATTGAGCTGCGGAAGGCACTTGCTGCCAGATATGCAGAGGATTATGTGCAAAAAGCGGACCTGAATGGTTATGAAGGATCTCCTTTGGAACTGATTTCCTGAAACGGTGCATACTTCCAAAATGAAATC
>ERZ1026776.2116-NODE-2116-length-10249-cov-48.568864_pt1 | contig 10249 bp, 9 predicted proteins | sample MGYA00380125_ERZ1026776 | MGnify/ENA primary metagenome ERZ1026776 (study PRJEB33269, sample SAMEA4719761) | human gut metagenome | biome: human-associated habitat; feature: organic feature; material: feces | place: Cameroon | collected 2013-10 ... | reverse complement strand
TTGATGACCGGCGCCTGCCATCATTTATAACCCGCGTAGGTCTTAATAGAAGACCGCCTTCAGGCACCTAGGACGTTTCTTTCGATTGCTGGTGCAAAGATACGAAGATTTTCGGTATCTACCAAATTTAGGCATGTGATAAGGAGCGATTTTCAGCAAACTTACGATTTGAAAGTTAGTTATAAGTTCTTGCTCTATGTTTTGTGGGGTGCATCTATATGTTTTGCGATACAGAAAACTGCGTTTTGAGTTATAAATCAGCATATTACGAAGTAATACCCATTTTCGGAAACGTGTTCAGTATTCAGTATTCAGTTTTTTTCGCTGTTGTTACCACTCTCTATATAGATAGTATATTATATATATATAAATATATATATATATAATATAAAATAATTACTTACAATTTATAACCACAAAAAGGGTAACTATCGCGAAAAAAACTGAATACTGAATACTGAACACCCTTTTAGGTACCTTACTCCCTGGGTATATCGGTGAAAGATATGCTAAATAATCCGTTTTAAATTGTACCGAATTCGATACAATTGGGATATCTTGGCTTTGGGATCTGCTGAATAACCCTAATTTCAAAGGGGGCGAATTCGACCCCTTTTGAAGGAAGCAGGCTCAAAATTGGCTTTCTGCCCGTTTCAACCATACAGTTGGAATAACTTTTTTCAAAACTTTCTCCCGAAATCCTTGCCAGTTTCAAAAAGAAATCGTAACTTTGTGGTGTGGTATATAGCCGCATAAGTAATATAAAAACGATAACGTTATGATTATCAGTAGATTTACCCCCCCATATTGGGGAAGCTGGCTCTTGTAGCCGCATTTTTTACGCTTACCCTTGCCAGTTGCAGCAAGGATGATGTAAGCTCCGGTACCGACCCCGTTGTCAGCCCACCTGCCGACAGCGAGGCTCCCAGTTATTATGCCATTACCGATACTGAGGGTATCGGCTTTACCAAGGATGGCATAGCCTATGAATATATTTCTAATGGTAAGACCCGATGGGTGCTTAGCTATCAGGAGATAGCCAAGCGCCTTGACATAGATATTTCCAAGATTTCAACCATCAAGATTACCAGAGACCAGATTTTGAAGAACGGTCTCTGGCGCTTCGACGTGCGCTTCGACGGTCAGAAGGAAGGCACGGCGTATGCCATTGACGTCGACCCAGAGGATGGGAAGATAGAGTGGGTGATAACCTTGGAGGATATGCCAGGGGGAAATGTGTTTACACTCAGCTTCTCTTCAAACGATAAATAACGTGAGTGTAAACCTAGATACAAAGAATTAAAATTACTTTATTTGCAAGTTATATTTATGGCAGAAAATATCAATATCAACCCTCGTACTGAGGAGTTGAAGACCGAGTTTAGCAACATGATTTGGAAGATGGCTACCAACCTGGTGCATGGAGGCAAGGTGAACCCTGTGCAGTTTATGGACTATACCCTGGGCGGTCTCTTCTACCGATTCATATCCGAGAACATCACCGACTATTGCAACCAGCTGATGCGTGACGCTGGCGTGGAGAATGCCGACTATGCCCACATGAGCGACGAGATGGCGGAGAATGCACGAGAGCAAATCATCAATGCCAAAGGCTTCTTTATCCTTCCTTCACAACTCTTCATCAATGTGGCGAATGCCGCCAAGAACAATACGGAACTGAACACTACGTTGAGCAATAACTTCCGTGCCATCGAAAACAGTGCCGTAGGAAAACCGAGCGAGAACGATGTGAAAGGACTCTTCAACAACTTCAACACCAACGACCAAGGTCTGGGCGCTACCGTTGCCGAGCGCAACGAGTTGCTTACTACGCTCTTGGAGAGCATCCGAGACCTCAACTTCGACAAGTATATCGAGAGCGGCATCGACGTGTTTGGTCTTTGCTACGAGCACCTCATCAAGATGTACGCCCTCAATTCGGGCACCAAGGGAGGCGAGTTCTATACTCCTGGCGATGTAAGCTATCTCTTGGCGATGATAGCTGCAGCAGGACGTAAGAGCGTCAACAAGGTGTATGACCCTGCCTGTGGCTCAGGCTCTTTACTCTTGAACTTTATCCGTGTGGTGGGTGCCAAGAACGTAAAGGATGGTTTCTATGGTCAGGAAATCAACATGAAGACCTACAACCTCTGTCGTATGAACATGTTCTTGCACAATGTGAACTACGATCATTTTGACATTCAGAACGGCGACACCTTGAAGAATCCGCTGCACGAATGCGACGAGCCATTCGATGCCATCGTCTCAAACCCGCCATATTCCGTGCCTTGGGATGGTGATAGCGATGCCACGCTCATCAACGACCCTCGTTTTTCTCCTGCTGGCGTGCTCGCCCCAAGAAGCAAGGCAGACTTTGCCTTTACCATGCACATGCTCAGTTGGTTGAGTGCCGAAGGCACGGCTGCCATCGTAGAGTTCCCTGGTGTGTTGTATCGTAGCGGTGCGGAGCAGAAGATACGTAAGTATTTGGTAAGCAATAACTTTGTGGATACCATCATTCAGATGCCTCAGAATCTTTTCTTTGGTACATCCATTGCCACATGCCTCTTGATATTGAAGAAGAACAAGGCTGATAACAGAGTTTGTTTTATTGATGCCAGCAATGAGTTTATCCATGAAGGCAACAAGAACAAGCTTTCTGCCGAGAACATCTCCAAGATATACAACGCCTATATGAACAAGGAGGAGATTGCGCATTTCTCTCATGTGGTTACCACAGCCGATATAGCCGAGGAGGATTACAACCTCTCTGTTTCTACCTACGTGGAGCAGGAGGATACTCGTGAAAAAATCGACATTACCGAGCTGAACACTCGTATCTCTGAGATTGTGGCGAGAGAGGAGCAACTGAGGAAAGATATTGACGAGATTGTAATGCAGTTGGAAGGAGGTGCAGCATGAAAAATCTTGAAACTTTGATTCAGGAGCTTTGCCCGGATGGAGTGGAGTTCGTGAAGTTGGGGGATGTATGTGAAATAAAACGAGGTGTTCGAGTTGTCAAAAAAGATTTGCAAGAGACAGGAAAAATTCCAGTATATCAAAATAGCTTGGTTCCTCTAGGTTATAAGGATGAATTTAATTATCCTTCTAATGTTGCTTTTGTCATCAGTGCTGGTGCAGCAGGTGATGTAGGTTATAGTGAAATTCCCTTTTGGGCGGCAGATGATTGTTTGACGATAACATGTCCTTCGAACATAGAAAACAAATATGTTTACTATTTTTTGAAGAATTATGAGTACAAATTAAAGTCAAAAGTAAGAAAAGCTAGTATTCCTCGATTATCTCGCAAAGTTGTTGATGACTTAGAAATCCCTCTTCCTCCTATTGAGGTGCAAATCGAGATAGTCCGCATTCTCGACAAGTTCACTTCGCTAGAAGCGGAGCTAGAAGCGGAGCTAGATTGTCGCAAGCGACAATACGAGTACTATCGTGACAAGCTGCTCTCGTTCGACAATGTGGGGGGCAAGAAGTAGAGTGGAAGAAAATAGGGGAATTTTGTGATACGCTTTCTGGCTTCCCATTTGACAGTTCTAAATTTCAAACAAGTGGTATAAAACTTATGAGAGGAAAGAATGTCAAAAGAGGATATTTTGATTTCAACGAGGATGATGACAGATATTGGGAGAGTTCTGAAGGATTAGAAAAATATTTACTACAAGATAAAGATATTATAATATCAATGGATGGTTCTTTGGTGGGGAAAAGCTTCGCTATGCTATCAAAAAAGCATCTGCCCCTTTTACTTGTACAGCGAGTGGCGAGAGTTAGAGCAAAAGGGGTAAACCAAAATTACCTCTTTCATAATATAGCTCACAGATTTTCTGGTTATGTTGACAAGAAAAAAACAGGTGTGCCATTCCTCATGTAAGTATGAAGGACATTCAGAACTTCTCAATTCCAGTTCCTTCTCTCCAAGAGCAAGAGCGAATAGCAAATATCCTCGACCGCTTCGAGTCCCTGACCACCTCCCTCCAGTCTGGTCTCCCTGCCGAAATCTCGGCACGCCGCCAGCAGTACGAGCACTATAGAGACAAGCTGCTTACCTTCAAACGCAAGGGCGCAGCATAGTTGTGGGGATTACAAATCCCCTTAAACATTTACTTGAGATGAAATATAATAATTTAAAAAAAATAAAAAACAATGGATACATTACTAAATTCTGCAACGTTTAGATTACAATATAATTTTCCACGTGATTATACAGTGAACGTGAAGATTTCACTATACAAGCGTGACAAAAGCTTTAAGTTCAGTTACTTGTATAAAGCAAGAGAATCAGATTATTATATCAATTATTCTGGAGTATCTTGTGAGTTTGGTCGGGATTCAATTAATTTTGATGTTGATAGAGAGCCAGAAAAACAATTTAAAGAAGTATGCTTTCATTGGTATCGCATGCAGGTGAATTCTGAGCATGACCCAGTAACAAAAGCATGGGGGATGGATAGTGGCATTTTTAAAATGGGTTTACACATTTTGACTCCGTATGTATATGATACGTCAACAAATAGATTTACGCTTTATTTGAGATTTGAGGGGCAATTCGGTTATTTTGCAAAAGAGTTTTCTCGAATTTCTGGCCTGACTATATCAGAGGCAGATATGCCTTCTATGATGTTGTCCGTAACAAACAATTCGGTATCATTAAATAGGGTAATAGGTATGAATGGAACACAACCACAACTACAATTAGTCAAGATGTTGGATAACCCTGTGGAATTTATCAATATGACTCTTGGGGCTTATTTCGCATTCGAAAATCATAGAACACCTTTGTTTTAACCCCCTAAGTACAAAACTTATGCAAACAAACGACATAGTTTCAGAGAACCCCCAGAGCACGGTGGTAGCCCAATACGAGCGAACCACCCCTCGTGCCGAGGCTTACCAAAGCGAGGCAGAGCTGGAGCAGGGGATGATAGCCCAGCTTCAGCGACAGGGCTACGAGTATGCCCGTATCCACCACGAGGACGAGCTGATACAGAACCTTCGCCTCCAGTTGGAAAAACTCAACGACTTCCACTTCACCGATAGTGAGTGGGAGCGTTTCTTCAAGGCGGAAATCGCCAACGAGGGCAAGGGTATTGTTGACAAGGCAGAGACTATTCAACGTGACAACATCAAGGCTTTCACCCTCGACGATGGCACGCAGAAAAACATCTACCTCATCGACCAGCAAGACCCTCACCACAATTCCACCCAGGTAATCAACCAATACGAGGTAAGCGACGGCAAGCGACCAAACCGCTACGACGTGACCATCCTCGTAAACGGTCTGCCCTTGGTTCACATAGAACTGAAACGCCGAGGCGTGAGCCTGAAGGAAGCCTTCAACCAGATAAACCGCTACGGCAGGGAATCGTTCTGGGCAGGGTGCTCGCTCTATGAGTACGTGCAATTCTTCGTCATCAGCAACGGCACGGAGACCAAGTACTACAGCAACACCACCCGAGACAGTCATATCCGGGAACAGGCCAAGCAGGGCAAGAAGCCAAGACAGAAGACCTGCAACTCGTTTGAGTTTACCAGCTACTGGGCAGATGCCAAGAACAAGGTGCTCGGCGACTTGGAGGACTTCACAGCTACCTTCCTCACCCGCCACTCCCTGCTGAACATCCTCACCAAGTTTTGCGTCTTCACCGACCAAAAGATTCTGATGGTGATGCGCCCATACCAGATAGCAGCCACCGAAAAACTGCTCAACCAGATAGAGATAGCCCACAACGCCAAGCTCTACGGCACACGAGACGCTGGCGGCTACATCTGGCACACCACAGGCTCAGGCAAAACCCTCACCTCCTTCAAGGCGGCACAGCTCGCCTCCAAACTGCCTTACATAGAAAAGGTATTGTTCGTGGTGGATAGAAAAGACCTCGACTACCAGACGATGAAGGAGTACGACCGATTCCAGAAGGGCGCTGCCAATGGCAACACCTCGACCAAGGAACTGGAAAAGCAGCTGAACAACAGCAAGAGCCGCATCATCATCACCACCATACAGAAGCTCGCCAACTTCATCAAGAAGAACCCCGACCACGACATCTACCGCAAGGAGGTGGTCATGATATTCGACGAGTGCCATCGCTCGCAGTTTGGCGATATGCACACCGCCATCACCAAGCGATTCAAGAAATACTACCTCTTCGGTTTCACCGGCACGCCAATCTTCGTGGAGAACATCTCCGCTTCGAGCAAGGGTACGCTGAAAACCACCGAAGACGTGTTTGGCAAGCGTCTGCACGCCTATACCATCGTAGATGCCATCAGAGACCACAACGTGCTGAAGTTCCGTGTGGCATACATCTCGACCATGAAGGAGAAGGAGAACGTGAAGGACGATCAAGTATGGGGCATCGAGGAAGAGGAGGCGCTGAAGGACGACCGCCGCATCACCAACGTGGCACAATACATCCTGGATCACTTCGACCAACAGACCAAGCGTGCCAGCAGCTATACCTTCAGCAAGCTCATCAATATTGAAGAAGTGGTGACCGACAAGAAGAAAAAGGTGGAGGAAGAGCGACGGAAGACTCGACTCAGCGGATTCAACAGCATCTTCGCCGTGCAGAGCATCGGCTTTGCCAAGCTCTACTACAATAAACTGAAAGAGCTACAGACAGAGCAGCCCGAGAACAAGCGGCTCAAGGTAGCCACCATCTTCAGCTATGCGCCCAACGAGGAAGTAGCCGACGGCGAGGAAGACGAGGACAACGACTCCACCGACGGACTCGACCAGAGCAGCCGAGACTTCCTGGAGGCAGCCATCAAGGACTACAACCAGATGTTCAACACCGCTTACGATACCTCTTCGGAAAAGTTCCCCAACTATTACAAGGACGTGTCGCAGCGCATGAAGAACCGAGAGATAGACCTGCTGATAGTGGTCAATATGTTTCTGACAGGATTCGACGCCACCACGCTCAACACGTTGTGGGTGGATAAGAACCTGCGCTACCACGGATTGCTGCAAGCCTACAGCCGCACCAACCGCATCCTGAACTCGGTAAAGACCTACGGCAACATCGTATGCTTCCGCAACCTGGAGGATGCCACCAACAAGTGCCTCGCCCTCTTCGGCGACCCTACCGCCAAGGGCGTGAGCATCCTGCGCCCATTCGAAGACTACTTCGATGGCTACGACGAGGTGACGGAAGACGAGAACGGCGAGGAGAGACAGGAGCACGTAAAAGGCTATACCGAATATCTCGAAGAACTGAGAGAGTTGGCACAGCCAGGCGAAATGCCGCTCACCGATGCGGACAAGAAGCGATTCATCAAGCTCTTCGGCGGCATCCTGAAGATAAGAAACCTGCTTACCAGCTTCGACCAGTTTGCCGAGCAAGAACCCCTTAGCGAGCGAGACCTGCAAGACTATACGAGCATCTACCTCTCGCTGAGAGACTGGGCTAAGGAGAACGCAGAGAGCGGCGACAAGACCAATATCAACGACGACATCGAGTTTGAGATGGAGTTGGTGAAGCAAGTAGAAGTGAACATCGACTACATCCTCTTCCTCGTACAGCAGATGCAGGGCGACCGTGCCGACATCGCCGAGCTGACTATCCAAATCAACAAGGCAATCGACTCCAGCCCAGACTTGCGAGACAAAAAAGACCTCATCAACCGATTCATCGAGAGTCTTACTCCGGATAGCGAGGTTACCGACAAGTGGAAGGAATACGTGGACGCAGAGAAGCGCAAGGAGTTTGAGCGCATCGTGAGCGAGGAGCACCTGAAGGAAGGCCCCGCCAAAGAGTTCATCGAGACCGCCTGGGAGCGAGGTTACGTGCCAGAGGGTGGTTTGGAGTTGAATGCCATCATGCCACCTATCAATCCATTCGATCCGAACGCCAACCGAGAGGGCAAGCTGCAAAAGGTACTTGGTAGAATCAAGGGCTTCTTCGGCAAGTTCTTCGAGATAGCAGGAGGAGAATTCTAAAATGATAACCAACTAGCAATAAATAACAAAAAAACAACAGAACGCAAGCTCCGCCCGGCAGAATACTACGCTCTCGCTGGGCGGGGCTTGTGTGTTGCTTGATAATCCATAGTATAATGAAGAATCGTAAAAAAGAAATAAGTGATGAAGAATTCGTACAACAACTTATAGCAAAACTGGAGAATCTTGAAGCCGAAGCAGATTTTGTATATAACTGCCCACCATCTTTACTTGGAAAAGAAGCCATGACTGAGAATTTTGTTGATGATTATGGCGGCATCATGGCGTGCGATGCACCTCAACTTTCTCCAGAAGCAGTAGAAGAACAGAAGCATGACATACAATATCATCTACATAAGTTGATAGATGAGGTAGTGAATGTGAATGATTATGATAGTGTTTTGGCGATTAGAACGCTCTTAGAGCATTTTAATCGTATAGATGAACATATCATAGAAGTAGAATTGCCAAGAGTAGATGAACATCTAAATTCTCTTGATGAATACAGGAAATTCAAACAGGCGAAGCTTCTGGATACAAAGAAAGTGACCGACGTTCAGTTTGCTCATGCCATAGACCTTCTTCTGTTGGAAATAGATAATAAGGGTCGCTATATCTTCGAGAGTAAGTCTCATTGGATAGCCGTGTTTAGGGTGGCTGCTGATATGCATTTGATAGGCGATAACGACTATCAGGGGTTTGATAATTGGATTCATCGCATTCACACAAAGCATCTCAGAATAGATTTCACGTCTAAAACCCTCAAGCCAATGACTACACACTGCTATTTTCTACCATTCGACAAATGGGAATTTCAGCCAATGAAGAATGAAACGAAACGTCCTTATGACAAGATGGTGACTGTAGTTGTTAGACTTAAGAAACTGCTGGAACAGGTAAAAATATAAGAAAAAAGCGCTAAGTTTTAACCAGAAAAATAACCTTATAACCTATAAAATAACCCAACGGTTATTAGCTTGGAGGCTTCTAAAATAAACCCTATCTTTGCACCCGTAATCAGATAAGTAAAGTCTGGTTGCGGGCGTTTTTTGTTTATAGGAATCCGGTACCGTTCCTGAAACTGAAATTTGGCGAATATCTCGCAGCCCAACCCATAAACATTGTATATAAAATGAAAGGAAACGCTTATGTATTTTATCATCCGCAGTATGGCGGATTGAGAGTGGTGAACAACGAAGAGGGATTGTTCTTTTGCATCGAGGACCTGGTTGCCATCACAGATATCGGCAGAGATAAATTGTTCCCAGTATTAGCCGACACGGAGGGGAAAGTGGTAAAAATGTGTGTGGAAGCGGAAACAAAAAAGGTTCCGAAGGCTTTTAAACCTCGTTTGTTCTTCGGTGAATTCTTTGGCAATGCTGACAAGGTAAATCGAAATAGTAAATTGGCTTGGAGAAGTATGATATTCGTAGACTCTCAGGTGGTGAGGGATATGACGATAGGCTGTTCGAAAGATCCTGAGTGTAAGTTGTTTTACAAGTGGATCAAGGATTTTATCCAGCCTGTGATGGAGGACGAGGACAGATGTTGGTGTTATGAATGTGTCATGATGAAAAGAGTCTGTTACGACCCTCTAGACAAGCCGATAGACATCCGATATGCTGCCGACGGCCTGTATATCAACGATACGCGAATCAACTAACATTATTAATCTTTTAAACAAGTGATTACGATTATGAAACAAGCAGCAAAGAAGCAGCTCCTCAACGCCCAGAAGGTGGACGGAGCCATCATCAGTGAGGAAAACGGTACCATCGCCTTCCGCAAGGCGCCATGGAACGATGCCGAGGTTATCTGCGAACAGCCTAAGGTGATACCGGGCAGAATGGTATGCTCTGGTGAGAAGGGAGGCGACGAGTTCGACTTCAAGCCTTACGAGCGTACGGGCGAGAAGATCTTCGAGGAAATCTTCAAGACTAAGCATGCCGTGGTGCGCACCACCAAGCGCACGGTGCAGGTGAACTATACCTTCAGCCGTGACCTGGACAAGCAGGACATGCTGCGCTACCTCAAGGCAGAGCACAAGGAACTGATTGCCGGATTTAAAGATAATGTTTAATGTTGAATGTTAAATGTTGAATGTTGAATTAGGCTAGCGCCCTTGCGACCGTTAGGCAATTCAACATTCAACACTCAACACTCAACACTCAACATTAAATTCAACATTCAACACTCAACATTCAACATTTCAAAAACGATGGAACATATTATAGCATATAATCCGTACAAGAATGGCAATAAGGGGAGCGTAAGCTCCCAGCCACTCTC
>ERZ1026776.2114-NODE-2114-length-10253-cov-9.868209_pt1 | contig 10253 bp, 9 predicted proteins | sample MGYA00380125_ERZ1026776 | MGnify/ENA primary metagenome ERZ1026776 (study PRJEB33269, sample SAMEA4719761) | human gut metagenome | biome: human-associated habitat; feature: organic feature; material: feces | place: Cameroon | collected 2013-10 ... | reverse complement strand
CAGTACAGTGTACCTGATGGAGTAGGCGGTCGTTTCTCCATCTTCTGTGATGTAGTATTTTTCCTGTTTATGCAAAAAAGTAACAATATTTCATTTTTTGTTACACAAACACCAGCTTAGTTTTCTGCCAGTTGTCCCTGTTTTTTCATCTTCCGCACCGTATAATAAAAAGCTATGGTCAAAGGCACACAGGAGCCTATCCAGGCCGCCGGGCTGGCCAGAGTTGCTCCCCAGAAGCCCAGAGAGCTTACCAGTCCCAGGGCCACCCCGGCACGCATTACCAGCTCCATAATCCCAGCAAAGGTAGGCACAAAGCTTTTGCCCAAGCCCTGCAGGGTGTTCCGGTAGATAAACAAAAGAGCCAGTATCCAGTAGCAACAGCCTGTGGTGGTCAGATATACCTGTCCCAGCTCCACCACCTCCGGTGCTGCATCACCAATAAATAGATGCATCAGCCAGGAACCGCAGATAATATTAAAAAATCCCACCGCAATACTAAAACTGCCAGACATCATAATACATTGATTAACTCCCTGACGGATGCGGTTGAACTTGCCTGCACCATAGTTCTGAGCTGTATAGGCCGCCATAGCAATGCCAAAGGACATCATGGGCATCAGGGCAATGGTTTCCACCTTCTGGGCAGCGGAAAAGGCTGCCACCGAGATTGGCCCCAGTCCATTCAAGGCCACCTGGAGAATAACCGCACCAATGGCAATGATAGATGTCTGGAAGGCCATAGGCATACCTACCCGGATATGCTGCCACAGGAAGGGCCAATCCACCTGCCAATCCTGTCTCTGAATCCTGAGAGCTGGCACCTTGCGCCAGATATATATCCAGGCAATGAGGCCTCCCAGGAACTGGGAAACGATCATGGCCCAGGCTGCCCCTGGGATACCCCATTCAAAAACCAGCAGGAAGATTGGTTCCAGCACAATGTTAATACATAGTGATGTGGCTAGAAAAATAGTAGGGTGACGGCTGTCCCCCAAGGCTCTTAGCAGATTGGCTCCGACAATAAAGGTGCTAAAAAAAGGAGAACCTCCTACCACAATGGCAATAAAATCCTCTGCTCCATCAATAATATCCAGAGGGGTGTCCATCCACAAAAGGATTTCTCTGGCAAAATACCCACCGATAAAGGCAGTAAAAATACTGGCACCCATAGCAATCAGCACACAGGCTGCGGCACTGCGCCGTACTCCCTCCATATCCTTGGCTCCGAATCTCTGGCCAGTAATAATGGTAAGGCCTGCGGTCAAGCCCATAATACAGCCTACCAGCAGGAACATAATGGGACCGGTACAGCCTACTGATGCCAGAGCCTCTACTCCTAGGAACCGTCCTACCAGCAGGGTATCTATAAATCCATATAGCTGTTGAAAAATATTGCCCGCTATCAGGGGCAGGGTGAAAAACAATATGAGCTTGGCAGGGTTGCCGCTGGTCATATCCTTGGTGTTGGCCATTCTATCATCCTTCCTCTCTATATTTCCCCTAGGGGGAGAGTGAGCCTATGGCCTATTTGCCTTGGCTCTATTCCAAATACCTTGTAACTGTCAAACGAAGCTTTTCCCGTAGAACGGTAACGCTTTCATCCAGCGAACCGCTTTGAGGCATCAGCTTGTTGTAGTGAAAAACCTGTTTTCGACTGGTGCGGTAGTCTGTTGGACAGGGCACCACCTGAAAGCCCTCCTTGGCAAAGTTCAGCACAGAACGCTCCATGTGAAAGGCAGAGGTTACCAATATGGGATGCTCCAAGCCCTTCTCCCGCAGGATACGACAACTGTACATGGCATTCTGCCGGGTATTGAGGCTGTTAGGCTCTGTCAATATCATATCCTCCGGCACCCCCAGTCGCAGCAGCTCCCTATGGGCTATAACAGCCTCCGGGCCGCTGTCTGCATAGACCTGGCCACCAGATACCAGTACCGGTACATGAAGCCGATTGTACAGCTCCACTGTAGTCAACAATCTAGCTGCCGGTATGGCGCAAAGATTGCCCTGCTCCCCTAGATTGGGAGTATCCTGGATAGCTCCTCCCCCCAGCATAATAATCACATCTCCCTGGGGGCGGGCTGGCTGGTCATAGACATTCTCCAGCCTACTCATAAGCATATTAGATACATAGGAAGTGGACAAAAGGTAAAACAGGGTTGTTACCAAAAAAACTGCCGCCGCTGCTTTTCGGGTAGCTGTCTTTTTGTCCTGTCGCCACAAATAGATAGCCAAAGCCCAAAGGCAGACAAAAAACACTCCCGGAGGAAGCAGGAAGCTTGCTCCGAATTTTAATAGATAAATCATTTCTTCACCGCCTAAAATTTATACCCCATGCTAACGGGTGCTAAGGCTCCCTCCTCTTAGGAGGGAGTTAAGCACCCGTAAGGCTCTGGATTTATTCGACTAAATCCAGTGGGAGTCTAAAGCTCCCACTGAATAAGTCTCATTTTACAAATTCTTTGCAGGACTTTTTTCCTTTTTGTAGAATTGTATACTATTATAGCATATATTGCTATAATATGGTGTAGGCAGATTTTGCTATCTGAGGCGGACGGTCAAATTCTGAGGGCTGTCCTTTACAAGGCCTCTTTAAAAAAAGGAGAGATTATTATGGCATTTATTCCTGTAAATCAGGTGAAAGCAGAGAAAAAAGCAAACGGCAAGGGTGAGATTACCATCAATCATCTGCTGGGAGCAAATGAGCTAGGTGGCAATGATATGTTTGCCAAGGTGGTAATACCTCCAGGCTGTTCCATTGGCTACCATGAGCATCATGGCAATACTGAGACTTACCATATTCTGCAGGGTGAGGCTCTCTACAATGACAATGGCACTGAGACCAAGGTTGGAGCTGGTACTACTACCTTCTGTCCAGATGGTGAGGGCCATAGCATTGAGAACTGCGGTACTGAGGATCTGGTGTTTATTGCCCTGATTACTAAGACAATCTAAGATAATTTTGTATTGTGAGGGGATATTATGACTGCATATATTGAGCCTGCAGGGGAGGCTAGTTCAATAGCAAGGAATAATAGAAAAGCTACTGGAACAGCCATCTTCTGGAAAGATGCTCAGGGCAGGTTTTTGAGCTGCAATCTGGTTTATCAGCAATTTATTGGCCTTAGTATGGATAAAATCATTGGCTATACCGTGGAGGAAATTGGAGCGGTTAGTCACAAGTATCCGCCCCTGATTGATGATGCGGATATTCTGGCTGGCCAGACTGTCAGCAATGTTCCGGGACAGCTGCTGGATGGCACCAACAAGCCTCGACATGTGATGGTCAGCAAATCCCCTCTTATTATCAAGGGCAAAATAGCCGGTATTGTAGGCACCATTGAGGATATTACGGAGCAGGTAGCCCAGTCCAAGACACTGCTGCAGCTGACAGAGGCTATTCAGTATGTACCTGGAGGTATTCTGGTCTATGAGTGGAAGGGAACGGGAGAGTACAAATTACTGCTGAGCAGTCCGGTAGCCAAGGAGATGTTTAATATCCCAGAGAAAACCTCTGATGGCATAGACGAGATATTACAGCATTGCCTCCATCCAGATGACAGTTGGTGTGCCAGATATTTGACCAAACGGCTTATGGCAGGAGCTGAGACAGCCTCCTGCAAATGCCGTTTCTATCCTATTGGCTCCCAGGAATGTATCTGGGTCAAAATCCGAGTACGGCCAGTACCCAAGGCCTCTGGCAAGATACTGCTGTATATTTCCCTTACTGATATCACCGCTGAGCAGAGGAATGCTCAGGCTCTAGCTGAATCTCAGAGAGCCTACAGGGAGGTAGCAGACGGAGCCGGGTTGATTGTCTGGCATTATGATATAGTTAACGACACAGTGGAGTTCCTTAATGATGAAAATACCATGAAGCTCTATATGCCTGATAATGTTCCTAGGAAGCTATATGGCGGACCTGAGGAGTTTCTCCAGTTTATCCAGCCGGAATGCTGGCAGGATTTGCGCCAGCTTCACCAAAACCTGCGCCAAGGCAAATCAGGCCGCTGTGATATTCAATATATCTCTGAGCCGGGACAGCCGCCTCATTGGGCCAGACTTATCTATACCTTGCCTGCAGGAGTTAGCAACCCTACTGATGCCTATGGAGTAGGCATGAATATTACGGCGGAAAAACTGCGGGAGGAGCAATACAATAACGAAGTCCGGATGCTTCACAGTGCAGTCAAGACCAATATTCTGTGCAAATGCCATTTTGACCTGACAGAGGACAAGCTGGTGGACTACATTCGCCATTCCCCCAACGCCTTGAATCTTAGCGTAGGCTGTGACTATGAATTTTTCTATGAGCAACTGCTGGGGATGATTCTCTCCCAGGAAGAACAGCTTATGGTAGTGGAAAAGCTGAACATGGGCAATCTCATGCACATCTGCGCTCAGAACAACAGCACCTTCTCTATGGAATACAAAAGGCATTGTGAGGATTTGTCCCCTATTATGGTGGAGTGTACCGTCAGCCTTTTTACCAACAAAAACGGTCATGCCGAATGCTTTATCTGTTTCTATGATATTACCAACAAATTCATCAACTATACCATTGCAGACAAGCTGAATGAGCTGGGCTATAACCGTGCAGCCCTAGTAAACAATCTGACAGGCACCATGACCTTCTATAGCAAGAATACTGGTGTTCTTGAAAATACCCCGGAGCATCCTCTTTTCTATGATCAGAATCTGCTGGAAAATATCTGCCAGACTATTCCAGATAAGGAAAAGGCTCAGGCTCTGTACCAAAAGCTGAATCTGGATGCCATAACAGCCTATCTGGACGACCATGAACAGGAGGAAATGTTTGATTTTTCCTTTGATTTTGGGGAAGGACCAGAAAAAATATATCGCCGGTATCGAGTTCAGGCCTGTTATCTGGATAGCAGCCGTACTTCGGTTTTTATTATCCAAAGTGATATTACCAAACAGTACCAAAAGGAGCGGGAACAGCTGCAGAAGCTGGAGGATGCTTTGAGTATGGCGGACAAGGCCAATACCTCCAAGTCCATGTTCCTGGCAGGTATCAGCCATGATATGCGCACCCCTCTGAATGGTATTCTATCCTTTACGGATTTTGCTCTGAAAACAGAAAGCCAGTCTCAGCAGAAATATTATCTTAACAAGATTCGCCAATCCGGGGAGCTGCTGCTGTCCTTGATTAATGATACCCTGAATCTTACCCGCATTGAAAGCGGCAAGGTTACAATAAATCCCGAATGGGTGGATACCAAGGCCATGCTGGATACTGTTATTGCTGGCGTAGCCATGTCTGCCAACGAGGGGCAGCTTTCCCTCAATATCCATCGAGGGCCGGATTTACCTGCCTATGTTTTTATGGATAAGCTAAAAATGCAGGAGATACTGCTAAATATTCTCAGCAATGCTGTGAAGTTCACCAAGCCGGGAGGCTCTGTTAATTTGGATATTAGCTTGATTCCCCCTCAACAGCAGACTCCCCAGGAGCTGGCAGCGGTTCAGTCAGTACATCACAAGTGGATACGGTTGATTATCTGGGATACTGGTATCGGCATAAGTCAGGAGTTCCTGCCTCATCTCTTTGATGCCTTTGCCCAGGAGGAATCCACTGAGGTAGCCAATCCTAATGGTACTGGTCTGGGGCTGGCCATTGCCAAGAAATACATGGATATGATGGGTGGCAGTATTCAGGTGCGCAGCAAGCTGAATCATGGCACCACCTTTGAACTTCATCTTATGGTGGAGGAAACTGAAGAAAAGGCCAGCTCTCATAGCTCTGGCGGAAACCATTGCCATTTTGGCCACCTGCATATTCTGCTGGCAGAGGACAATGCCCTAAATCAGGAGATTGCTCAGATGCTGCTTAGCACCAAGGGAGCTAGGCTGGATATTGTCTCTAATGGTCAGGAGGCGGTGGATAAGTTTGAGGCCTCCAAGTCAGGAACCTATCAGCTTATATTGATGGATATTCGGATGCCTGTTATGAATGGCTATACTGCGGCAGAAAAAATCCGCCACAGCCAGCATCCTGACGGGGCGGATATTCCTATTATTGCTATGACGGCTGATGCCTATGAGGATGATATCAAACACTGTATGGCGGTAGGCATGAATGGCCATATCAGCAAGCCTATCAATCCTGATAAGCTCTACAATGAAATTGCCAAATACTGTAACGGCATCTAAAAAAACATGATGATAATTCCAAAGCAGATTGCCGAGGAGCTATCATCATGTTTTTTTAGGCATTTTTTATTTAAGCGCCGCGTGGGTGATTGTGGTCAAAGCTGGCCAAGGACATAATGCCCTTGGGCTGGGGCAAGTTATCATAAATGGATTTTATCTGGGTGTAGAGCTGTTCCTTCCGCTGTGGGCTGGTTTCTGGCCGCCGCCACTCCTCGTACATACCGTGGGTGGCTTTGCCTGCCTCCAGCGTCTCTGGGGAGTGGAGCTGCATCTCAAAGCTAATGCCCTGGGGGCTGGTAATATCCAGATGAATGGCCTTGTACCGGCCTGCCTCATTCAGATATTTGTTATCCAGCTTGTCTACGGTATAGCCCCGCTTCTCCAACAGATTTACAGTACGGCGGGCTATAGTGGCCAGCTGGCTGTTCTTGGCTACCTGGGTGTAGCGAATCAAATCCCCGGTTTCCTCCACATACTCTGTGGCGGTCTTGGGCTGCTGCCCTGCCTTCAGGGCCTTGTCTGTCTTGCGTTCAATCTTGCTGCGGACACTGCTGGCGGTCTTGACGGAATACTCCAGCCCCTCCATAGAGGTGCCCAACTCATGGGCTATCTCCAGCATATCCATGGTAATAGCAGGTTCACTGGCTCTCGCTCTGTCATAGCTGGCCTGTGCCTGACTCTCGTAGCCTACCAGCTGGTGATCTGTATCAGATTTACTGCCGGAGACTACAATCTGGCCACTGCGGCTCTTGTACGGAATGCCCCCTAGGCGGGTTACATCCGCTGTAGCCGTAATGGCGCCACCACTGAGAGCCATCAAGGTGGCTGCCTCTGCTGCTGTGCAGGTGCCTACAGAGCAGTTCATGGCTGACCAGGAAACGGCTGCGGCTATTAACAGCATCCGTCCCTTGCTTAATTTGTTCAGGCGGGTGACCTTGGCTATTTTATGTAAATTCATAAGAAAATCCCCCTTTACACCTATTATTGTATCAGGGGGATATGAAAACTCTCTGTAAAATTCTTGGCAAACAAGAATTATTTTAATGTGTTTTACAGTCTTTATCTAGCAACAGAATTTTTACTGCTCTGGATGAAGCACTATCTGGCCCTTGGCCAAGGTCTGAGGCACATCGATAAGCCGCTGGTTGCGGCTGCCTCGAAACAGGAGGCTAATATCTCTCTGCTCCTCTATATATGGTCCATCCACCAGTACATCTATCTGTTGCAGCAAATGTCTTACTGCCTGCTGACGGCTTCCCAGCAAGGCTTCCAGGGTATAGCCTGTGTAGCACCAGATGGTCAATCCACTGACCTTTAGCTCTCGCCCTAGTTCTGCCAGGACAGCGGCCTGACAAAATGGCTCTCCACCGCTAAAGGTGACTCCCTCCAGTAGGGGATTGTCCAAAATATCCCGCAACAGCTTGGCTGGCTCTACCTGTCTCCCCCCATGAAAAGCATGTGTCTGAGGGTTGTGACAGCCAAAGCAGTTATGAGGACAGCCCTGGGTAAAAATAGTGTACCGATAGCCTTCCCCATCTACAATGGATTCCCCTACAGTACCTGCAATCTGCAGCCGATGGGCTGGTACTGCCAACTGGGGAATCTCTGTGACTGTGGGATTAGTTAATAACGGCATGCTTTACCCGATCATGCTCCTCGGCCTTTTTGGCGTTGTTCCAACGGTCAATGGTGCCTACCAAATAGCCGGTAATGCGACGGATACGCTCAAATTTAGCTGGCTGCAGCTCATAATCCAGATTGATTTCCCCGTCCTCAGCAGGAGATATGCTCAACTTGGCCAAATCTCCGTTGTTTTCCTGCTGAAGCATCTGGATGTAGCCAATAATCTCCTTCTTGGACATATCTTCCAAGCCTGTTACAGTTACGCTGATACCATTTACTAACATTAATCTCGTCCCTTTCATATCATAAATGCTCCTATAGAAAAAATCTATAAAGTCTACATTTATGCGTATATTTTTGCATATATTGGAATTTGCTTTTGTAATTACTTGCACCAATATATTACTATATATAGTGTCATGTGTCAACATTGGATACTATATATAGTATTTGCTATTCACAACATATGCACAGGGACTATACAAGTTTCTGTATATTTATGCATAGTTTATACATGAGTAACCAGCAGAGAATTCCCTTTTTTGTGTTACTGAAACCAAAAATAAGGGCGAACAATCTGTATAAACAGACATGGGTATAAATTTCTGTGGATAAAATATGGGGCCTATTTAACTATATGCTTGCCACCATAATATTTGCTTTTCCAATAGCTGTCATTTAGCTTGTCAATCCGTACTCCCTTGCTGGAGGAGGCGTGGATAAACTCCCCTTGCCCTAGGTAAATGCCGCAGTGGGAGGCTCCCGGCTCATATGTGGTAAAGAATACCAGATCCCCAGCCTCCAGCTTGCCGGCAGTCATGCTCTTGCCTAGCTTGTACTGCAAATCTGCTGTCCGAGGCAGCTTCATGCCGTTCTGGGCAAATACATACTGGAGGTAGCCGGAGCAGTCAAAGGCCTTGGGGGTATCTCCCCCGAACTGATAGGGCACTCCTATGTATTTTTTGGCGGTGGTCAGAAGCTGAGGCACCTGCTGGCGAGCCAAAAAGGGCTGACTCTCTGGCACCTTGGTACCCTGCCCTTTGAGAGCTTCCCAGCTTTCCTCGATGTCCAGGCCTTCTCCTGCCATAGAGCCACCTGTATTCTCTACCCGGCCTGCCAGATTGGCATTCCGGCGGGCTACCTGTATGGCATTGAAGGTTTTGCGATCTACCACCCCGGTGATTTTGATTTTTTGATCCCGCTGAAAGGACATGACAGCCCGGTAGGTAGAATTGTCAAAGCTGCCATCCAGCTTGGCTATCTTGTAGCCTAGAAACTGCAGCTGCTTCTGTACCTGCAGTACCTCCGGCCCCCTTGCCTCCTTTTCCAGATTCTGAAAGGCATAGGCTGAGCCTGCTTCCAACATCAGGCTCAAGCAAAGTGCTGTGCCTATTCCAACCCATTTTCCAAGAAACAAATTCGCCAGTCCCATAGTAACCCTCCATATTGCTTATTATAGGTTCTAAATCCATCACAGCAAGGTCATATATTTCCCGAACTCTCCTGCTGGTATCTTTAAAGCCTTCATAGCCTGCTCCGCCGTCATACTCATGGACTCCATCAAGTTCCTTATAGCCTCTGCCTTTCCCTCTCGCCGTCCTTCGCTCCTACCTTTACGTATGCCTTCACGCCGTCCTTCACTCCTACCTTTGCGAATTCCCTCTCGCCGTCCTTCGCTACGTCCTTCAGCTATGTATTTCTCAATAACTTCACACATTTCATTCACTCCTTCCTCTGTAGTTTTAAACAGCCGTTTACGTTTTGATGTAATCGGAAACATTTCATCATCGTATGCATCATGCCTGGTAAATATATCCATTAACTTAGCAACATCTGAATCATCCTGCACTTCAGCATTCACATATAACTCGGAAAAACCATTATCCACCATTGTACCATTTTCTCGAATAATCCTATCTACATGATACAACGCCTTGCCAGACTTGTACATATCAAATTTAGATATGAATACCACTACTACATTGGGAATAGCCTTGAATCTATCCCCCGGCTCTGCAATATTAGCTGTCAACAAAGCTGCGTTATACCGCACTCGCCGTTGATGATCATCATTGTCGGATTTTTGTACTTCGGCATTGACAATTCGCCCATCACCCAAGGTGCATTTAACATCCAAAATACAGGAACGGCCCTGCAAATTTTTCAGCGTAAATTGCGGAACATTATCCATAACCTGTAAAGCCTTATCATTCAAAATAACCTGCAATATTTCCTGACAGAATTCCGTATCCTCCGCCATCTTTTGAAACAATGCATCATCTATAGGATTTAGACTCATGGCATCCCGCCGAATCCTTGCCCTATTCCCCATTAACACCACCACCCCTCAGATAAATTCTATCATAAACTCTACTTGTGGTAAAGTAATATCCTGAAATATTTTAATTTTCATATCGCATTATATTAATAATATTAGTATATAATTGATGTATATT